>Ga0153941_1000103_pt1 | contig 45734 bp, 39 predicted proteins | sample TSNJ025MetaG_FD_104733 | JGI IMG/M metagenome (GOLD analysis project Ga0153941, IMG submission 104733) | Attine ant fungus gardens microbial communities from New Jersey, USA - TSNJ025 MetaG | ecosystem: Host-associated > Fungi > Mycelium > Unclassified | place: USA: New Jersey, Brendan T. Byrne...
CTTCCCATTACTGGGCAACCTCCATGACTCGCTACCAGTGGAATGGCTGTTCCTTACCGGACGGGGGTTCCACCCGCTAATGTGGGCAACCTTGCTCGGTCGCTCCGAAAGTTGAGTTAATAAAAATTATTCTTTTTTAATTGCTTGATTTTTTCCAGCTAGTGCCATAGATGACGTCTACTGGCGCTTACTGCGTTAAGCCCATTGTCTATCGCCCGTTGTACGTCGTCTTCTGTGTACATAAGCCCACCGCCCAGGATAGGCAACCCTGTCAGTTGGGCTAGTTCGGCAACTACTTGGGCAGGAACCGAAGCTGGCAAGATTTCAAGGGCATCGGGCTTATAGCCCTTAAGCAGGTTGACCCCGGCTTTAACGGCTTCCGAATCGATTACAAATAATCGGTGGATAACAAGCATCCCGGCCTCCCTGGCAAGTTTCCCGAGGTGGGGCTTCGTGGTGATAATGGCGACTACGCCCATCCGCGCCAGATATAAGATACCTGCCTTGTCTTTGCCAACACCGCCTAATAAGTCAAGGTGCAACACTATCCGCTTTTGATGCTCACGAGCCTGAGCCAGTATTTCCGGCAGAATATTGATATCGCCAAACAGCAGGCTGATACTAGGATTGGTAGAATGAATAAGCGCGTATTTGAAGTCATCATAATTACGCGGCGCTGGTATAACCTGACCGTTACTTAAGAGCCTAATCACATTGTTTAGTGCCATACATCCACATCCCTAAAGACAGGTTCTCATTTGACTATTCGCCGCTCTTTGCCAGCACACCTTTCCTCAACCTAGTAATTTATTGCCAGCTAATGATAAATAAACAACATTTTTTGCCCGATGACTAAACCGCTCTAAGAGTCTCGCTTCTGCAAGCGGGAGTCTTAGAGCGGCTAAGCCCCTGAATAAGGCCGACTAAACTTCAGATGGGTAAAAATCCACCTGAAGCGTGCGTCTCTCTTTATCCAGCTTCATACCTTTACTAAAAGACCTCTAAAAAAGCCGAAGTCCATTTAGAGATCTCAAGTCCTTACTTTCCTGTCAATGCCTTTTACGTCTGCTTGACGCGGGAATCGCCAATTCTTCACGGTATTTGGCTACTGTCCGCCGGGAAACCGTAACACCCTTGCCATTTAGCAAATCACTGATCGCCTGGTCACTGAGAGGCTGAGTTTGGTCTTCACCGGCAATCATTTGCTTTATCTCCTGCTTGACCCTGCTGGCCGACACATCTTCGCCGCCTGCGCTCTGGAGTCCGGAGGTAAAAAATGTATTCATGCCAAAAACACCGTGAGGGGTGCATACATACTTATTAGCCGTAGCGCGGCTGACTGTTGATTCATGCACGCCAATTTGCTCGGCAACTTTTTTCATCGTCAACGGTCGCAGAAATTTAGGGCCATGATCAAAAAATCTTCGCTGCAAATCAACGATGGCTTCAGTGACCTTATAGAGCGTACGGCGCCGCTGGTCAATGCTTTTTATCAGCCAGACCGCCGCATTAATCCGTCCTTCCACATATTTTCGGGCATCACTATCAGCCTCCCGGACGATTTGCCGGTAATAAGAGTTAATCGAAAGTTGCGGTACTTGATTATCATTGATATGAATAACATATGAATCGTTAACGCGTTCAATCGTAATATCAGGCGTAATATACGCCGGCTGACTGCCGCCGAAAGCCCGGCCGGGTTTAGGGTCGAGCGTGCGAATGAGGTCGACGGCCTCTTGAACTTCGTGAGTTGTACAACGTAGCTTGTCGGCAATCTGTCGATAACGGCCACAAGCTACCTGATCAAGATATTCCACAATAATCGCGGCAGCCAGACCTGTTTGCCGGCTGTGCTGTCCCGCCGCCTTTTGCTCGAGTTGAATAAGTAGGCATTCTTGCAAATTGCGTGCGCCAACACCATTGGGATCAAACGTTTGAATAACACTTAGGACGTCAGTCACTACCTGTTCGGCAACCGCGAGACGGGCAGCGGCTTCAGCCGTTGTACCACAAAGATAGCCGTTATCGTCAATACAGCCGATTAGATATTTACCGACAGCAAGCTGATCCGCCGCGGATAGGGCAAAATGCAGTTGCATCTCAAGGTAATCCTGAAGGGATACTGTCTGGGTATCCGCCACTTCCCGCCCAGGTGACTTATCGGTCATCACAATCTGACTGCCGGCAGCCACCTGCGCGCCACTCAGCAAATATTCAATCCAGCCGTCAGCCTCAGGCTGGTTGTCGTATTCAACAGTAAGCGACTGCTCAACAGGGTCTTCTTTTGTTCCGTTGTCGTCGGCATCTGCCTCCAACACCGGGTTTTCCAACATTTCTTTCTCTACAAGCGTCGCCAACTCAACAGACGGGAGTTGAAGAATAGCAATTGCCTGGCGAAGTTGGGGCGTCATGATTAATTTTTGTGTCATCTCCAATTTAAGACCATATTCTAATTGCATACTTGTGACCTCCCCGGTAAGTAGTAGACTTATGCCAATCCTCTTATCATAATACTATGATAATCGTCAGAAATTTTCTACTATATTCTATTCGACAACCGTAATGAATTTCCTGCATCACAAGCAACCACAGCGTAAGTCCAATAATTTACAAACAAACTACCGGCTCTTATGCCCGGCAATAAATGCCTGACCGAGTGCCAAACCGCCGTCATTGGCAGGCACTTGCCGATGGAGATATATCTCAAGTTGATGCTCCGAGAGCATTCCGATAATTTTAGTCAGTAGTGTAATATTTTGAAAAACGCCGCCACTGAATGCAATCTGCCTGATACCTGTAAGGTTGCTGATTTTCACCGTGACGTCACAGGCTGCCGCCGCTAAGGTCAACTGAAAATCGGCGGCTAACTGTCCTACTGCTTCCCCCTGGCAGAGCGCCTGGCACATAGCGTCAAACAGCGGCTTGAAGTCAATTACCCAAACGCCCCCGATTTCCCTAACCGTATAAGAATGTACCCGGCCAATAGCACCCTGCGCTGCCAGTTCAAGCTCGACAGCAGCTTGCCCCTCATAATTAATATGCTGTCTAATGCCAAGCAATGCGGCCGCTGCATCAAATAGGCGCCCCACCCCAGATGATAACGGTGTGTTAATGCCTTTGCCGGCCGCATCAAGTACCAATTGCCAGCCTGGCGGCAGTTGCTGTACAAAAGGTATCGCCAAATTAACAAACTCCTGACCATACAGATCATTAAGCAGCCAAAGCGCCAGCCGCCAAGGCTCCTTGACAGCCTTCGTCCCGCCCGGCAGCGGCAGGCAAGCTATATGCCCCAACCGCCGGTAGCCGCTCAAATCAGCCACGAGAAACTCACCGCCCCACAAAGTGCCGTCCGGCCCATAACCTGTACCATCAAAAGCCAGGCCAATAACAGCCCCGGTCAAATGGTGCTCAGCCATGACGGCGGCGATATGGGCATGATGATGCTGAACTGCCACGCCCGGCAACGGTAATGCAGCCGCATATTTGGTCGAAAGGTATTCAGGATGCAAATCGTAGGCAACAACCGCCGGTGAAACATTGAGCAATTTCTTAAAATGTTCGATGGCCGCAACATAGGCCCGATAAGTAAGCAGATTCTCCAGATCACCAGTATGGGCACTCAAAAAAGCTTGCTGACCCCGGGTCAGGCAAAAAGTATTTTTAAGTTCACCGCCTACGGCCAGCACCGGCGGCTGCTTGCAGGCTAAATTAACAGGCAGCGGCACATAGCCCCGGCTGCGGCGAATCACATACGGCTTGTCAAAAACCTGCCTTACTACCGAATCATCGGCCTGGCTGTAAATCTCACGGTTATGCACGAGAAAATAGTCGGCAATATCCTTTAACCTGTCAACAGCATCATCATCCTGATAGGCGATAGGCTCGTCACTTACATTGCCGCTCGTCATAACATAGAGATCATCGGCAGCCAATAACAAATAGTGAGCCGGATTATAGGGCAGCATCGCCCCGACATAAGGATTACCCGGCGCTATAGCCTCAGCCAGAGCGTATTTTGCCGCTTTGCCTAACAGAACAATGGGACGGGCGGCACTGACAAGCAGCTGCTCCTCGGCGGCGGTTACGTTACACTGCGCCTTGATAGCCGCCAATGAGCCGGCCATGATGGCAAACGGCTTATCTTCCCGCACTTTCCGTTGCCTCAGCCGCTTGACAGCAACACGATCAAAGGCATTAACAGCTAGATGATAGCCGCCAATGCCTTTAACAGCCAAAACAGCGCCTTGGTCAACTAACCGTTTCGCTGTCATAAACACATCCTGTTCGCCCTGCCCTAGCCGCACTTGCTCCCCAGTCTTATCAAGCAGCCGATAAGCGGGACCGCATACCGGGCAAGCGTTAGGCTGGGCATGAAATCGCCTGTCGCCCGGATCGTCATACTCACGCCGGCAAGCTGGGCACATGACGAAGCTATGCATTGTAGTAGCCTGGCGGTCATACGGAATGTCCTGGACGATCGTATAGCGCGGGCCACAATTTGTGCAATTGATAAACGGATAGCGGTACCGCCGGTCATCAGGATTGAGCAGTTCTTCAAGACAATATGAGCAAGGGGCGACATCAGGGGAAATGAGTGCCGTCTTGTGCTGACCATCCAGACTAGTCTTGATGTCAAAACGGTCATATCCCCGCGGCTGATGGCAGCTGATGCAGAGATCATTGATCACAGCCAGCGGCGGCGGCTGGCTCTTCAGTGCGGCGACAAACCCGTCAAGACTGGCCTGAGATCCTTCGGCTTCAATAATTACGCCACTGGCATCATTGGCAACCCAGCCTGTTACGCGATACTGTTCAGCCAAGCCGTAGACAAAAGGACGAAACCCCACACCCTGCACGACACCGATTATCCTGATATTGACCGCTGAAAGCATATAGACACTCCTTACGGGGTTATTACCCCTGTTGGGCGAGAGCCAGCTTGGCCTGGATCATGATGGCGCACTCGACCCGTTTCTTCTGTAGTTGACATCCCAGCTCATAGGGCTGACGGAGGTCATGGTGGAATAAGTCGGCATTGGCATGACAGCCGCCACTGCAGTAGAACCGGGCCCAACACTGGCTGCAGGCCGGTTTATTGAGCACATGCGCCTGCCGGAATTGTGCCGGCAGCGCAGTGTTTTGAACCCCTTCATCGACGTTGCCTAATTTGTACTCATCCCGTCCGACAAACTGGTGGCAGGGATAAAGATCGCCCTCAGGCGTCACGGCAAAATACTCGTGGCCGGCGCCGCAACCGCTTAAGCGCTTAGCAACACAGGGGCCATTGCTAAGATCCAGGTTAAAATGAAAAAAGTCAAAGCCGGCGCCGGCTAGCTTACGTTCCAAATAAGCTTGGGCCAATAATTCATACTGGTGATAAAGTTCCGGCAGGTGGGCTTCAGTTAATGCGTAATCGCCCTCCGTAGCTACAACCGGTTCGACAGAGAGTTGGCTAAATCCCAGGTCGGCCATCGCCAGCACATCGGCAGAAAAATCAAGATTATAAGCCGTAAACGTGCCGCGCAGATAGTAATTCCGGTCACCCCGGGAACGGGCCACCTGTTGGCACAGCTTGACGGCCTCATCGTAACTGCCACTGCCGTCTACACAGGGACGCATACGGTCATGCGTCTCAGCTCGTCCATCCAGACTGAGCACCAGACTGATATCGTTGGCATTTAAGTAATCGATCACCTGATCGTTCAAGAGGACGGCGTTAGTCGTCAGCGTCAGCTTGAACACCTTGCCTGTCTCAGTTTCGCGCTTTCTAATATAGCTGACGACATGTCGTACAGTCTCCATATTTAAAAGCGGCTCTCCGCCAAAAAAGTCTAGTTCACAATTACGGCGCCTGCCGCTATTTTTGATAATAAAATCAACAGCTTTTTCGCCAATCTCTTTAGGCATAAGACCACGGCTATGGCCGAAATCACCAGTGCCCGCAAAACAGTAGCCACAGCGCAAATTACAATCATGAGCCACATGCAGGCATAGAGATTTAACAAGCGGCTGCTCGCTAAAAGTCAGCGGCACCGTTAATTCAGGGGCAAACAGTTGCCCGTCTCTAATTAGCTCTTGTAGCTCAGCCAACGCGCCATTTACCACTTCAGGACTATATTTATCCTTAAGTGCAGCCATAACTTCAGCCTCATTGGCACCGTCAAAAACATCCATGATATCAAAAACCAACTGGTCGACAATATGCACGGCGCCGCTGTTAATATCAAGAACGATGTGTAAACCATTTAAATAAAACTTATGAACTTGCATTAAGTATTCCTCTCTTTTTATGCCAGGCATTGTAATGTCTCTGTATAAATATAAGCCCCTTAGCCTTCGGGGCAAGGGGCTAGTGGTCTGTATCCTGGGAGCTATAGACTAACCGCAGTCTACTTCTGGCAGACCTGATTGCCGACAGTGCAGGAAGTTTTGCAAGCCGACTGGCAAGAAGCCTGACATTCCCCGCAACCGCCTGTATGTACAGTTTGCGCCAATGATGCTTTATTGATTGTCACAACATGCTTTTTCAAGTTAATTCCCTCCTTGCATACCAATATGCAGCTAAATGGCTACTCTACTATTTTAGCCGTTTTTCCGGTAAGACGCAATAGAAAAACTGGATTGCCGCATGTACGGCAACCCAGTTAGAATAATTTGGTCTTATTTTTCTTTGCCGACAGGGATGAGAATAATTTTTACCGGCAAGTTGGACGCCCCAGGCGGTGAAAAAGTCAGCCACAACGATTGACCGCCATCATATTCGCCAATATAATCTGTATCTTCAACAGTCTTGCTGCCGAAAAACAGCTTATCCGCCGGAAGCCCGACAGCAGCATCCTGTTGGCGACGATACTTAACCCTTAGGCTGCCGGCATATTCCCCGCCCCGGGGATTGAAATAAACTGCATATTTTTGGTCAAAGGCCGTAGGGAGAAATACCTTATACAGCACTCCGTAATTACCGTAATTCAAGGTTGGCGATCCATCGGTTGCATCGATGCCGGCCACAAAAGTATCACGCTTATGATCGGCCAGGGTAATGGCTAGGACGCCATCCTGCCTGGACTTATATACTTGGCTCGGTACAACGAGACGATCATATCCCCAAAATGACCCTCTGAGGCGCTCCCTGTCGGCAGGCAATATCTCAGCTTCCTTAACGAACTCAGCTGGGTCTTCATCTGCCGGAAGCATCATGACAACAACTTTAAGGGGTACTTTAGTTTGAAAATCATACATGCCGTTGACCAGCGCATCCGGCATAACAATTATATCATTAAGCTTAGGCTCCAGCAATGCCGTACCCTTAGCCGGCACCGTCAGCAGTTCTACTTCGGTCATATCCAGATAGTCTAACTGTACCTTTTTACCGACAGCCATATAATCGTGACCCGGTCCGCCCAATCCATGTTGGCTGACAATGACATCAGCGGCAGTCGCTGTTTCATTAACAAGCAGTACGACCACTTTTTTCAGTTCAGTCGTCGCGTTGACATGGTGAAAAAACAACCGGACATTCCCATTGACTGTATCTTGATACATAATACCGTCAGCCGGTACCATTTCTGGGCTATCGGAAAGCAGCAACTTTCCTCCCTGCTCAGTGACAGTGACGGGAAGTTCTTTGAGCGCGTGAAGGTCGGCATTTTTCGGGAAAGCTGGCTTGGCCAGAGCCGTCAAGGGATCCGAAATAATCATTACGGCAACTGTAACGGCAATGGCTACACTTGCCTTGAAGAACCAATTTAACAAGAAAACATACCTCCTAATAACTACCCTTACCAAATGATTATAGCAAACAAACCCCAGTCCAGCAACCACTTTTCACCATATATTGAAAGATCTTGATTTTCTTAAGATTAAGTCAAAACTCCCGCCGCTACAGGCAGCTTCATTTCAGGGTGGAGCAGACTCTCCACCCTGAACTCCCGATGTTTACTTTGCTGAAAGCAAGTTCACTTTACAGAGCAATCACTCCAGTGATTCGGCAATTTCCCCAAGCTTACGCAGGCGGTGGTTAATTCCGGATTTGCCCACCCGCCCCTCCAGAGCTTCGGCCAGCTCGGACAATGTGGCTTCCGGCAGAACCAGTCGCGCCTCAGCCACTTCCCTTAACGTTGCCGGCAACTTGTCCAGCCCAAGCTGCCGCTCAATAATCCTGATGCTCTCAACCTGGCGCACCGCCGCATTGACAGTTTTCTGCAGATTAGCCGTTTCACAGTTAACGAGACGGTTGACTTGGTTGCGCATATCTTTGACAACCCGGACATTTTCAAAAGTCAATAACCCATTATGAGCCCCGATAATCTGGAGAAAGGAAGTAATGGCGTTACCCTCTTTGAGATATACAATATAAGAGTCCTTCTTGTCAGTTAGACGTCCTGGCAAATTGAGAGACTTCATAATCTTTACCAGAGATTTCGCCAGTTCTATATTGCTTGTAACTAGTTCCAGGTGATAAGAGCCTTCCGGACGATTAACAGACCCCCCGCCTAAAAATGCCCCTCTCAGATAAGCCCGGCGGCAGCATACTTTTCGCAGGATACTGCTGTCAGAATGGACATTGAGCCCATCGTCCCGCATAATACCGAGCGAAGACAGTAACACCTTAACACCAGGCGCAGGTACGACCCGTACTTGATATGTATTATTCTTTTTTAACCGTCGTCGTCTTGTCACTACAATCTCTGTTTTTACATGAGAAGAGCGCTTGAGAAGACTGAGTACTTTACGGGTGACGGCAGCGTTTTCACTAGTAAAATTAATACCCAGAGTGGCATTGCCGCCGATCACCATGGCGCCGCCCATCCGAATTAATGCTGCCAATTCAGCTGCGCAGCAGCAGTCGTTTTCACCCGCTACGCGAGCCAGCTCGTTTTTTACTTCAGCTGAAAAAGACAAAGGCGTCAGTCCTTCATTTTTTTAATACTATCGGCCATAATGTAGTAGTCTAACAGCCGCATGCGGTCAGAATTAATTTTAAGGTCGTAAGCCATTGACATAATCGTGTGTGACAATCTCGCCGGGTCATGCCGCACAAGGTTCGTCTCGCTGATCAAATTAGCCTTGACGACCTTAATGCCCATGGCCTCAATCGTATCAATATCGGCCACAACCGGATGAGCGCCGCGCTGAGCGTAAATTTCCCGGAGATCTGGAGCAACTTCCTGATCGTTGACAACGACCATATCAATACAACCAGTACCGGCATGGTTAATAATCGCTTTAATGTGATCAGACGCACTGTAGCCATCGGTTTCACCTGGTTGTGTCATTACATTGCAGATATAAATTTTGACCGCGTCACTTTCACGAAGCGCCTCAGCAATATCTTTTACCAGCAGGTTAGGGATGATGCTGGTATATAGACTGCCCGGTCCCAGGATGCAGGCATCTGCTTCGCGGATCGCATTGATTACGCCCTTGATCGGCCTGGCGTTTTCCGGCGTAATATATACCTGCTTGATCGTTTTTCCGGCCAGTGGAATTTGCGACTCACCCGCCACTTGCGTGCCATCCGTCATTTCGGCCGTTAACAGCACCGGTTCGGTGGTGGCAGGCAATACTTGTCCCCGTACCGCCAATACTTTACTCGATTCTTTTAGTGCCAGCTCAACATCACCGACAATCTCGGCCATGGCGGCAATAAACAGATTGCCGAAGTTATGCCCGGCCAGTTCGCCTTTACCGCCAAAGCGATGCTGGAACAGCTTTTCCATCAGCGGTTCAGTATCGGCCAGTGCCACTAGGCAGTTGCGCAAGTCCCCTGGCGGAATAATGCCAAAGTCCTGGCGCAGACGCCCGGATGACCCGCCGTCATCAGCCACCGTCACAATTGCCGTTAAGTTACTGGAGATGCTTTTAATACCGCGCAACAACACCGATAATCCGGTACCGCCTCCGATGACGGCAATGGCTGGTCCGCGATTAAGCGTGCGTTTTTTCAAAATAATTTCGACAAGCTTGTCAGAGCCTTCCGGAACAAGCACACTGATTACCGACCTGATGATTTGCTGAGTGGCAGCCAGCATAATGCCTAGCCCCAAAATAATAGTAGCAGTACCGGCTACAGTCGTGGCAGCATAATAATAATTTCCTGTGGTCAGGTAAAACAGTCGAAAAATTGCTTCTTCCAACACTCCGATAAATTTATAGTTAAACACAATGGCTAAGCCCAGGCTGACTAAGATAACACCTGCCGAGAACAAGAGCAGCCAGCGCTTGAACTTCAGGCCCGGATAAAGCCATTTCAAAAAGTGCATGTAATCACCATCATTCTATGACATTGTGTTTAATATCCCTATGCTCGACATTAACCTTAAAGCCCTTGCCTTTCAGGTAGCCAAACATCTTTTCCGCGACAAATACCGAGCGGTGAAGGCCGCCGGTACAGCCGATAGCAATAATTAGCTGGCTCTTGCCTTCTTTTATATAGTGCGGAATAAGAAAGTCGATCAGACCTGACAGTTTTTCCATAAACTGTTGGGTGACAGGCCATTTCCATATATAGTCACCCACCAATGCTTCCTGTCCGCTTTTTCGCCGGAGTGACTCGACATAAAATGGATTGGGTAGAAAGCGAACATCAAGCACCATGTCGCCATCCATCGGTATGCCATATTTAAACCCAAACGATACAACAGTAACTGTCATGCGATCGTGTTCGTGTTCCTCGGCAAACAGCGCCGTTATCTTACCACGAAGCGTGGCAGTTGCCAGCCCGGAAGTATCGATAATATGCGTGGCCCGTCCCCTGATATGTTCCAGGCGTTCCCGTTCCCGGCTGATACCTTCACTGATACGGCCGTGCGGAGCCATTGGATGGCGGCGCCGCGTTTCTTTATAGCGGCGAATCAAGGTAGCGTCAGACGCCTCCAAAAACAGTATTTCATACAACAGCCCCTGTTTTTCCATGCCTTCAAGCACCTGGAGTAAATCATCGAAAAACTCGCCCCCGCGAATATCAACAACAAGAGCAATTTTAGCAACTTTTCCCCCTGACTGAATGCACAGCTCGGCAAACTTAGGGATCAGCATCGGCGGCAGGTTATCTACACAAAAGTAGCCTAAATCCTCCATAGCCCGCATTACCTGCGATTTGCCTGCTCCTGACATACCTGTGATAATTACTAGGCGAAAGTTATCGATCGACATTGCGAACACCTCATCTTTTTCTCCTACTTAACTAACAGGATAATGGTTATACAACCGTTAAGACAACACATATTTTTCGATAGCTTCCGCGACGCCATCGGCATCATTGGAAAGAGTCTCCAGCCGGGCCGCCGCCTTAACGGCAGCAGTAGCATTGCCCATCGCCACTCCCCAACCGGCATATTTAACCATATCAAGATCATTGCCACTGTCACCGACAGCCATGATTTCTTCCCGGTCGATTCCCAGCTTTGCCGCTAAAAAGGCTAACGCCTGCCCCTTATTGGCCAGAGGATCGGTTATTTCCACATACGTCGGCTTAGAAATCACAATATTAAGCTTATGACCAAAAATAGAATGAAAGGTATTTCGGATTTCAAGCGCGCCTTGTTCGGTCGACATTGCCAGCAGCTTGTTCGGACGTTCTTCAGCCGCATATAAGCGGTCACCGACAGCGATCGCTGGAACCCCGGATATCCGGCGATAAACCTCGGTATATTTGCCCAACTCCGTCACATAGATTTCGTCATTGATATAACTTTGGATATACCAGCCATGCTCCCGGCATAAAGTGAGCGCTTGCCGGGCCAGCTCCTGATCAATCGGCTGATGTAGTAGCGTTTCCCCGCTCAGACTGGACTTAATCAGCGCACCATTATACGTAATAAGCGGTACATCAAGTCCAAGCTGTCTGGCATAAGGAAGCGCTGAACGGTGCATCCGCCCTGTGGCGATTGTGACGGTTACTCCCTGGGCTATAGCTTTACAGATGGCCTCACAGGCTCGTGGTGAGACAGCCAGTTTGCTGTCCAATAAAGTATCGTCCAAATCCAATGCAACTAATTTTATCGTCATTTTTATCTCCCTCATTCAAAAAGTGAAAAGGGAATTCTGCTCTGCTGCAAAATTCCCACGATTGTTTACCTGTCATGAATAACCTTAGACAAAGTGACACTACATAAAGACATCAGCAAAATACTTGCCAGTAACGTTACGATACCCGTAATTTGAATGCCGGGCAACGTTTTGACAACCATAAGCGGTGTAAAAATGTTAGTCATGACAGTAATGCTACCAAGTGTAAGACCATTAAACGGCAAGGCAACAATCGCCAAAAGAGGCCTGATCGCAGCGTTGGCCACTCCGACAATAGTCGCGCCAAGCAGTGTCCCTCCCAGGGTATCAACAATAATTCCGGGTACTTGGGCCACCACAACCATGATAATGACAGCATTGATGATAATCCGCAACAAAAAACCACTCACTGAAGTTTACCCCTCCTGGATATTAGACAGCGTATAGTACAGTCAATTGTTACTATTATATCCTAATATATAAAATTTCGGCAATAAAAATTTAATTTTACCACAATATTTCAACAGGTATGTTACTTGTCTTGGCTGTACCTGTCAGCGTCATAGCGGCTCTCAGTTCGTCTTTGTATTTATTTAGCAGCAGCGCCACGCCATCAGCGCCACCGCCCACGGCAGCAATGGCCAGCGGACGGCCAAGCAGCACGGCATCGGCGCCAAGTGCCAGCATTTTAAGAACATCGGCGCCACTCCTGATGCCACCATCAGCGAGTAATGTCATCTTGCCTCTGACCGCCTCGGCTATATAGGGCAAGACTTCTGCCGTGCCAGGTGTATAGTCAAGCGCCCGTCCACCATGATTGGAGACAACAACGGCGTCAACGCCTGCCTGCCAACACGCCTCGGCGTCATCAGCAGTCATAATTCCCTTGACAATAAAAGGAATTGTCGAATGGTTTTTAATATATTCAAGCTCCTGAATCGTTTTAGGGCCTACCGGTTGGCCGGCATTTGTCATATTTATAAGCGCCGCCGCATCGATATCTATGCCAAAAGCCGGCGCTCCGGCAGCAGCGGCCTGCTTGGCCAGTTCAACAACCTTGTCGACATCGCGCGGCTTGACTATCGGTATGCCCCATCCCTGCTCGCCGGTAATGGCCGCCATGCCGGCGTCAAATACTGCCGGCATCGGGCCGTCGCCTGTCATGCCAATAGTACCGGCCTTACGACATCCGCTGACGATCGCCCTGGCATATTCTTCTTCCGTCATCGCCGCTTTCATATTAAGGGCAATACCGCCAATGGCAGCGGCAATAATCGGCAATGACAAAGTTAAGCCAAAAATCCGGCACGACAAGTCAGGAGCCTTGACACTATGTATTGTCCTTAAGTTCAGGCGGTGTTCAGCTAGAGCCTGGATATTACTACGAAAAGCCGTACCGGTGCCCAACCCTCCCATGCCAGGCACCTCGCCGGCACAGGCAACACCGTTACATGCCGGACAAACGCGACAGGCTCCCCGAAACTGCTCTCTAGCCGCAGTCTTAATGCTATTTATATCCATTCTTAGCCCTCCTGAGTTAACACTCCAGTTTATAAGCTATAAAACGGCGTACATACATCGCTATAGTTTCCTATATATGAAATTCTTATCGCTGCAGCATAAATCCTGCTATATTCAGTTATAAAAAGAGTTCGCGCCTAAGCGCGAACTTTTTTATCCGATGACTAAACCACATCTTAACTCCCTCTTCTGCAAGCGGGAGTTAAGAGCGGCTAGACATTCGGATAAGGTCGACTAAACTTCAAATGGGGGTAAAAACCCGCCTGAAGCGTTCGTCTCTCCTTTATCAATATTTCTAGATCTGTTCAAACTGATCTTTGCCTACGCCACAGAGCGGGCACACCCAGTCCTCTGATATATCGGCAAATGCTGTTCCCGGTTGAACTCCATGATCCAAATCGCCCTCGGCTGGGTCATACTCATAACCGCATACTATACACCTAAATTTTTCCACCGAAAACCACTCCTTTTTAGTATCAGACTACTATCTATATTTTACCCTTAAAACGGTAATAATGCAAACCAACTTTGTCGAAATTTAGCAAAGCATCGCTTACGAATCTTTGTTCCGAAAAAAAACATATACAGCCTCAGCGGCCGGTATAGTCATACCGTCCACCTCAGCCAATTCTTCAACATCAGCAGTTTTAATTTTGGCCAGACTGCCGAAATGGTCCCAGAGGGCCTTGCGGCGCTTGGGGCCAATGCCAGGGATATGGTCAAGCACCGAAACCAAATTTCGCTTAGAGCGAAGCTTGCGGTGATACGTAATGGCGAAGCGGTGGGCTTCGTCCCTGATGCGCTGCACGAGATAGAGGGACTGGGAATGACGCGGTAGTATGACCGGCTCGCTGTTGCCTTCGCAAAAAATATGCTCGAATTCCTTGGCAAGACCAACAACCGTTACGTCGCTGAGGCCACAGGCCCTGATAATAGCCAGGGCCGAACTCAGCTGGCCTTTACCACCGTCAATAATGATTAAATCGGGGATAGGACCTTTTTCCAGAACATCGCGATAACGCCGTCCCACGACTTCCTGCATCGACTTAAAATCATCAGGCTTTCCTTCCACCGTCTTGAGCTTGTAGCGGCGATACTCACTCTTATTAGGCTGACCACCTTCAAAAACGACCATTGAGGCTACCGTTTCCGATCCTTGGATATGTGAAATGTCAAAGCACTCGATGCGATCAGGGACAGCCGGCAGACCTAGCTGCCGGCCAAGCTCTGCAGCAGCGCCGGCCGTTTTATCAACATCGGCGGCCAGCCGCGTTGCCTGCTCCTGCAATACAGTTGCAGCATTGCCTGCCGCCATATTAATAAGGTCTTTTTTGATACCGCGCTTTGGTGTCTCTACCTGAACCCGCCCGCCTTTCATACCGCTCAGCCAATCAGCCAGCAGATGCTGTTCTTCAATTGCGAGCGGCAGCAGAATTTCCCGGGGAATAAACGCAGCCTGGCTATAATACTGCTTGATGAAGGCTTCAAGAATCTTCTCATCCGGTTCATCCTCGCCGCCGGACAGCATAAAGTGATCACGACCTACCATTTTGCCACTGCGGATAAAGAATACTTGGGCACAAATACCGGCAGCCGAGCGGGCCAGACCAACAGCATCCTGGTCACCGCTGCCTGTCACAATATTTTGCTTTTCAACAATCTTTTCGACCGCCACGAGCTGGTCACGCAGTCTGCCGGCCTGTTCAAACTCCAGTTTTTCGGCCGCTTCGGCCATGCGCCGCCTGAGATTTTTGATAACAGCATCGCTGCGTCCTTCAAGAAACAGGCCCACGGCTTTGATCATGTCACCGTAAGCTTCCTTTTTAACGTCGCCGGTACAGGGAGCCAGACAACGCTTGATATGATGTTCGAGACACGGGCGCTTGGCGTCAAGCTTACGGCACGACCGCAGCGGAAAAAGGTTTTTTAGCAGCCGCAATGTTTCATGCACTGCCCCAGCACTAGTATAAGGCCCAAAATAACGAGCGCCGTCTTTTACCACTTTACGCGTTGCGTACAGGCGAGGGTAGTCCTCATAAGTCATTTTTATATACGGATAAGTTTTATCGTCCCGCAGACTAATATTGTATTTGGGACGATGCTTCTTGATCAGATTGCATTCTAAGATAAGCGCCTCAATCTCGGACGCGGTAATGATATACTCCAGCCCGGCAATCCGGGCGACAAGCGCCAGTACTTTCGGCGAATGGTTGCGGCTTGACTGGAAATATGACCGCACCCTGTTTTTTAGATTGATCGCTTTGCCCACATAGATAATCCGGCCTTTGTCATCTTTCATCAAATAGACGCCAGGCTGGTCAGGCAATAAGGATAACTTTTCTTCTAACTCGACCTTCATCGGCGCCCCCTCTTTCTACACTTTATCCGATACCAAGCCGCGTCTTAACTCCCGCTTCTGTAAGTGGGAGTTAAGAGCGGCTAAGTCATTCGGATAAGGTCGACTAAGCTTCAGATGGGGTAAAAACCCCACCTGAAGCGTGCGTCTCTCTTTATCGTGAGACAAAATCAGCTTTCTGCAGGCGTCTCCTTACTGCCGTGGCCCGCGGGCCAGGACAGGAGCCAGAAATTGACCGGTATAAGACTTAGCAACAGCGACCACTTGCTCCGGCGTGCCTTGGGCGACAATAGTGCCGCCGCGGTGACCGCCTTCAGGGCCTAGGTCAATGATATAGTCAGCCGTCTTAATGACATCAAGATTATGTTCAATAACAACAACAGTATCGCCGCCGTCAACGAGACGCTGCAACACTTCCAGCAGCCGGTGAATGTCGGCCGTGTGAAGACCTGTCGTCGGTTCATCCAAAATATAGAGGGTCTTGCCGGTGCTGCGACGCGCCAGCTCTGTCGCCAGCTTGATCCGCTGCGCTTCGCCGCCTGACAATTGAGTAGCAGGCTGACCAAGCTTAATATAACCAAGGCCAACATCTTGCAACACCTGCAGCTTGCGATAAACCTTGGGGATATTTTGGAAAAATTCGACCGCTTCATCAACAACCATATTCAGCACATCGGCAATGCTTTTGCCTTTGTAACGAACCTCAAGCGTCTCACGGTTATAGCGGGCGCCTTTACACACTTCGCACGGCACGTACACGTCAGGCAAAAAGTGCATTTCTATTTTGATAATACCGTCACCCTTACAAGCTTCACAGCGGCCGCCTTTAACATTAAAGCTAAAGCGACCCGGCTTGTAGCCACGCATTTTGGACTCCGGCGTTTGGCTGAACACCTCCCGGATATTGTCAAACAGACTGGTGTATGTGGCCGGATTCGACCGGGGAGTACGGCCAATAGGCGACTGATCGATATCAATAATCTTATCAATATATTCAAGACCGCGAATAGTGTCGTGCGCGCCCGGCCGGGCGCGGCTGCCGCGATATAATTGGCTGGCCAAACCTTTGTATAGAATTTCATTAACCAAGGTGCTTTTTCCTGAACCTGACACACCGGTTACAGCAGTAAAGACCCCTAGCGGGAAACGGGCATTAAGCTTTTTAAGGTTGTTTTCCCTGGCCCCCATAACTTCCAGCCATTTGCCGTTAGGCTGACGCCGCACGGCCGGTACCGGAATGGCCTTACGGCCACTGAGATACTGCCCTGTCACCGATTGTTCGCAGCTCTTGATTTCTTCAACTGTGCCCTGGGCGACGACGGTACCGCCCCCAGCCCCGGCAACCGGTCCGATATCAATAATATGATCAGCTGCATACATCGTGTCTTCATCGTGCTCAACTACAATGAGCGTATTGCCCAAGTTCCGCATATGCTTTAACGTAGCGAGCAACCGGTTATTATCCCGCTGGTGCAGACCAATACTTGGCTCATCAAGAATATACAGCACGCCAACAAGACCGGAGCCGATCTGCGTAGCCAGGCGGATACGCTGAGCCTCGCCGCCGGAGAGCGTGCCGGCCGCCCGATCAAGCGTCAGGTAATCAAGGCCAACATTGAGCAAGAAGCCTAGTCGATCATTAATTTCTTTTAAAATCTGTCTAGCAATGACAGTCTCCCGCTCAGTCAACTCAAGGCCGTCAAAAAATTCTTTGGAGTCAGCTACTGTCATTCGGGTAACTTCATTAATATTTTTGCCGCCGATTTTGACGGCCAGCGCTTCCGGCTTAAGCCGTGCACCCTTGCAAGCCGGGCAGGGCTTAGAGCTCATATACTCTTCAATTTCTTCCCGCGACCAGTCTGACGTCGATTCGCGATGGCGGCGCGATAAGAGCGGAATAACGCCTTCAAACCCCGCATGATATGTCTTATTCTCGCCATACATATTTTCATACCGGAACGTAAATTTATCCTGACCTGATCCCCAGAGAATCGTCTCCTTAACGTTGTCAGGCGTCTTTTCCCAAGTATCATACAGCGTCTGTCCGGCATGCTCAAGCACAGCCTCTAGCTGGCACATAAAATAAGAATTAGAGCTTTTGCTGAGCGGGGCAATAACACCGTCGATAAACGCCTTGCCCGGATCAGGAATGACCAGGGCCGGGTCAATCTCCAGATTATTGCCGAGGCCGGTACAATCGGCACAAGCGCCAAACGGGCTATTGAATGAGAACATCCGCGGCGCAATCTCGGGCAGGCTGATGCCGCAATCGACGCAGGCAAAATTCTGGCTAAACATTAGTTCATTAACCCCGCCCACATCGACACTAACGACACCACCGCCTAAATTAAGCGACGTTTCCAGTGAGTCGGCCAGTCGTCCGGCCACGCCGTCCCGTACGACTATACGGTCAACGACGACTTCAATCGTATGCTTTTTGTTTTTCTCAAGCTTAATCTCATCAGTAACATCCCGGATTTCACCATCGATCCGCACCCGGACATAGCCGTTTTTGCGGATATCATCCAGGATTTTCTGATGCTCCCCTTTTTTACCGCGCACAATAGGAGCCATAATGCTCAGTCTGGCGCCTTCGCCTAAAGCCAACAATTGATCAACCATCTGCTCGACAGTCTGCTGACTGATAGGCTTGCCGCATTTCGGACAAAAAGGACGTCCCGCGCGGGCGAATAATAGCCGGAGATAATCGTAAATCTCCGTCACCGTGCCCACCGTAGAACGAGGATTGCGGCTAGTCGTCTTCTGGTCTATCGAAATGGCCGGTGACAAGCCCTCAATATAGTCAACATCCGGCTTGTCCATCTGGCCAAGAAACTGGCGGGCATAGGCTGATAGTGATTCAACATAGCGACGCTGGCCTTCAGCATAAATAGTATCAAACGCCAGCGAAGACTTGCCTGAACCGCTCAAGCCGGTAATAACAACAAGCTTGTCACGGGGAATCGTTATATCAACATTCTTTAAATTATGTTGTCTGGCGCCTTTTACAATAATATTGTCTGTCATACTTAGTTCCCTTTCTCAGAATACTACCTATCAATAAATATCTATTATTTTCAACTTATTTATTATACCAGTATTTTTATGATAATGGTACTGTATGGTTTTAGCAATAGATAGCTAAAATAAATGCCACCCGGTCTTGCGGGAGGCCACTGAAAAAGTTCTATTTTCAAGTCTAACACCACAATATATAGATATTTTGTCGATATATTGTGGCATTAAAGCCTGAATTTCGACTTTTTCAGTGGCTCGTCTTGCTGCCGGGTGTTTTTTATCTTAAATATTGAGTCAAGAGTCCCGCCTCTACAGGCGGCTTGAGTTCAGGTGGAGTAGACTCATCACCTGAACCCCCGACGTTTCAGCTTTGCTGAAACAAGTTCACTTCTTCTTCTTTTTGCTTGCCGGCACACCTTTTCCCGGCGATTTACCCGCTGCTCCCGGCCCCCCGGCCTTTTGCCGGAGTTCAACAATCATGTCCCTGAGTTCAGCCGCCCGTTCAAATTCAAGCAATTTTGAGGCCTGACGCATCTCTTTTTCAAGGTTGGCTGCCAGTTCAAGCATATCGTCCCGCTTCATGTTGCCGATACGGTCGATTTTGTAAGCAGCCGGCGTTTCGGCGACCTTTGTCGTTTCAATCAGCTCTTTCACCCGTTTTTCAATCGTCGTCGGTGTAATGCCGTGTTCGGTATTGTAGGCCATCTGAACTTCACGGCGGCGATCTGTCACGTCCATGGCCCGGCGCATAGAATCAGTAATGCGGTCGGCATACATGATGACCTTGCCGTGGGCATTACGGGCAGCACGCCCAATTGTTTGGACGAGCGAAGTCTCAGAGCGCAGAAACCCCTCTTTATCAGCATCCAGGATAGTGACCAGCGACACTTCAGGCATATCAAGCCCTTCTCTGAGAAGATTTATGCCGACAAGCACATCATGCACCCCGGCGCGTAAATCGCGAATGATCTCCACCCGTTCAATAGTCGCAATATCAGAATGAAGGTAATTTACTTTGATGCCCATACCTTTCAAATACTCAGTCAGATTTTCCGCCATTTTCTTCGTCAAAGTCGTAACGAGCACCCGCTCGTTAGCCGCAATACGCAGTTTGATCTCATCAAGCAAATCGTCCATCTGACCTTTGATCGGACGCACCTCAATTTCAGGATCAATCAGACCGGTCGGGCGGATGACCTGTTGAGTTACCTGGCTGGATTCCTTCAGTTCGTACGCGGCTGGTGTAGCCGAAACATACACAATCTGATTAATTCTCTCGACAAACTCATCAAAAGTCAATGGACGGTTATCAAAGGCCGAAGGCAAGCGGAAGCCGTTATTGATCAGCGACTCCTTACGCGACCGGTCGCCGGCATACATCGCTCTAATCTGCGGCAGTGTAACATGCGACTCGTCGATAACAATCAGAAAGTCTTCCGGAAAATAATCAACAAGAGTAAACGGCGACTCGCCCGGCAAGCGCTGGGTAAGATGGCGGGAATAATTTTCGATACCTGAGCAGTAACCCATTTCTTGCATCATTTCCAGGTCGTACCGAGTGCGCTGCTCCAACCGCTGCGCTTCCAGCAGCTTGCCGTCATCCCTAAGCTGGCTCAGCCGCAGCTCCAGTTCTCCTTCAATATCCCGTACGGCCCGCAGCATATTCTCGCGGGACGTAACATAGTGAGACGCCGGATAGACGGCAATATGTTTACGTTCGGCAACAATCTCGCCGGTCACTGTATCAATCTCAAGAATACGCTCGATTTCATCGCCGAATAATTCGACCCGCAGCGCCTTTTCGCCGTAAGCAGCCGGAAAAATCTCAACAATATCGCCGCGTACCCGGAACGTGCCGCGGCTAAAATTATAATCGTTACGTTCATACTGAATGTCGACAAGCTTGCGCAATATTTCATCCCGGTCCTTGACCTGCCCTTGCCGGAGCGACAGCACTAACCCCCGGTATTCATCCGGTGAGCCTAAGCCATAGATGCAAGACACACTGGCCACAATAATGACATCCCGCCGTTCAAACAGCGAGCTGGTGGCCGAGTGACGCAGTTTATCAATCTCATCATTGATCGAAGCGTCTTTTTCAATATAAGTGTCAGTCTGGGCAATATAAGCCTCAGGCTGATAATAGTCGTAGTAGCTTACGAAATACTCAACAGCATTGTGCGGGAAAAATTCTTTAAATTCACTAGCCAGCTGGGCAGCCAATGTTTTGTTATGAGCAATAACCAGTGTCGGTTTTTGTACGGCCTCAATCACTTTAGCCATCGTAAACGTCTTGCCGGTGCCAGTAGCGCCTAAAAGCACCTGAGCCCTATTGCCCGCTGTAATGCCAGATGCCAGTTGATTAATGGCAACCGGCTGATCGCCGGTAGGAGTAAACGGGGCTTCGACTCGGAAGGGAATACCGCCTTCGTAATGGACAGTATTAAGCTTAGGTACAGTGGCCATATCACTCTCACCTCACTACCGCAACATGACAGCTATCCTATGTCATCTTGCGCGTTTAAATTTATTCATGATCCAGTCAAACAATCCATAGCGATCAGTCATCATTTCAACATAATACCGCTCATCCCCGTCCGGCACGAGAATGACGCCTAGCTGACGCCGACCGTGTTTAAATCCAATAGTTTCAACTGCAACCTTACCGCTCCGCTCAAAAGTGACGCTAAATTGTTCAGGAATATGACTGAGCGCGAACGCTAAGTCATAACGGCTGTTAATCGGAAAATCGGCCAGCTTAATAATAATGTCCCCCGGCTTCAGTATCTTGGCCGCCGGGGTATTAACTACTGTATCCAGTGCCATCACGCCGTAAGGCGGTGGTACAAACCGGGGTGGCGCCGCCATTTCCCTGCGGTTTTCCAACTGAATCAGCAGCTCATGGCCGACTGGCGACAATAGAGCGGCAAAAAAGGTAAGCCACGAGTATTTGGCCGCTAATAGCGATAACACTAACAAAACAATACTGTATACTGCCAGATTGATCGCCGAATGCCAACGCCGCTGTTGCGGCAGACTGGCTATCGCCATATCGCTATAGCCAAGAGCGGCTACAACAGGCGCCATAACATAAACCCAGCTTGAGCCGGCCGGCGCCTCTAGGACAAGCGGCAATAACGGCCACCACTCCGGCATCCCAATCATGCCGCCTAGCTCATTACCTGACGGAACAGCGACAGCAAACAGAATGACAAGTGGCAACGGCCAGAAATTTTGCAGGCTGAAAGCACCGACTAGGCGGCCATCTGCTTTTCTTATAATCAGCGGCATGGCACTATAGCCGCCGCTGACGGCAATTAACAGGCTTTCCGTCATGTGCAGCACAGCGACGAGTGACAGCACCTGGGGTACATTGACATCAGGCCAGCCAAACAGAACATGAGATAGCGCCACCAAACCGCCGGCATACGCAAAGCACAGAAACCGCATATTAATCAGCATGAGCACTAAAGCCACCGGCCAAATATAACTAAGTCCCAATTGGTTCAGCGTTACACCGACCAATGTCAGTAAAAAGCTGCCGGTAACGCCGCCGATAAGGCCAAACAAGCCAGCCAATAATACTTGACGGGTCAAGGTGTAGTTATAGACGCCAAACATCTGGCGCTGGCGTTTTTGCATCTGCCAGTACTGATAACTGACAAGAGCCAGTATGAGTAAAAAACTAAAATCAAAAATTATGCCCAGCGCGCCGCGGATAATGAGTGACGCAATGTCAGACCATGGAAACAACTTGTCCTCACCTCAAACGAAGATTAGGTTGGCTTATATTCTCTATAAACCAACCTAAGATTAGATACCATTACATACTAAGGCTGCAATTTACTTTTCAGAACCTCAAGCGCTTTATCCAACTGCACATCTTTATTCTGGGTCTCAGATGACTCAACCTTAACGTCCGGCTCAATGCCCACGCCATTGATCGACCTATCGCTCGGTGTCAGGTACTTGGCAACAGTCAACTTAATGGCTGCTCCTTCATCCAGACGAATCATCGTCTGTACCGAACCTTTACCATAAGTCTTAGTGCCGATTAGCGTACCTACGCCAGTATCCTGCGCCGCTCCGGCTACGATTTCAGAGGCGCTGGCGCTGCCGCCATTAATTAAAATAGCAAGCGGATATTTCGGCTGAACGAGGCTGGAGGAGTGCACTTCACGCCGTCCGTCCCGGGTAACAACCGACACGATAGGACCTTTGGGGACAAACTGGCCGGCCACCTTGACACTTTCATCTAGAAGCCCGCCCGGATTGTCTCTGATGTCGAGCACCAGCGCTTTCATGCCTTGGCCTTCAAGTTCCTGCAGCTTGTGAATAAAATCATTGCCTGTGCTTTCGTTAAACATCGAAAGGCGAATATAACCGATATTATTATCCAGCATCTTACCGGCCACTGTCTTAATTTGGATATTGGAACGGGTTAATGTGTAATCTTTAAATTCCTCGTTCCGTTTAATCGTCAAGACAACCTTGCTGCCTTCCGGGCCACGGATTTTGCTGACAGCTTCGTCTAGTGCCAGGTCGTTTGTTTCCTGCCCATCAATTTTAACAATCACGTCGCCGCTTTTGATGCCGGCCTGTTCGCCTGGTGTTCCTTCGATAGGCGCAACGACTATAAGTTCTTTATTTTTAGTACCGATAACAATACCGACACCCCCGAAATAACCTTCGGTCTCAATCATAAATTCTTTAAACATCTTGGGATCCATATACACTGAATGGGGGTCATTCAAAGAGCCGACCATGCCCTTAATTGACCCGGCCACCAAGGTTTCAACCGGAATATCTTCAACATAGCGCGACTTGACAACTTGTAATGCCCGCAATACTCTAAGCGTGCTGGCAACGTCGGAAGACCAGGCGTTCATCAAATACAGATACCCGGCCGATGTTGTCAAAAAAGTAACGACAACTAATAGCAGTGCGCCAAACATTAATTTACGGCGGCTCAATCAATACACCTCGCTGAGGTCGCGGGTTTAAAACCGGACTCATCCCTATTTCACTTACTCAAATTCTCACTTCGCTTATCGGGCTCGCGACAACTTGGCTCTCTGCTTATAACTATATGTCAAATCACCGGCAATTATTCTTCTAATGCTACGGCAAATAACCCATCGGACTGACTGGAGAACCGTTTTTACGCACTTCAAAATGCAGGTGCGGACCGGTAGCATAACCAGTCGAACCGCACCGGGCGATCGTCTGGCCTTTTTGTACCCGACTGCCTTCGCTTACCAGCAGCTCTGAATTATGACCGTACAGCGTCGAAATACCGCCGCCATGATCAATGATAACGGCCTTGCCATAGCCGCCCATCCAGCCGCTGGCAATGACGATGCCACTGTCGGCAGCCAAGATAGGAGCACCATAATTAGCCCCAATGTCAATGCCGCTATGGTAGCGCTGAGTGCCAAAAATCGGATGCGTCCGCCAGCCATACGGCGAAGTAATCGGCCCGGAAGCCGGCCACATCAAGGCTCCGCTGCCACCGGCAGTCTGCCCGCTTGACTGGATGTTTCTGATCATCTGTTCAATCTGACGAGAAGTATCGATCAGCTCCCGATAGGCTCGCTCGGCTGTTTCCCGCTCAGTGACGGCCGCGTCAAGCACTTGCTCCTGAGCGGCTTTACGACTCTCAATCAGCGCCTTCTTCGCGGTTGCTTGTTGCCTGAGATCAAGAATAGCCGCCTTATCGCGCTCAAGCTCAGCCCGTTTTTTCACGACAAGCTCCCGTTCAGCCTTGACCTGGGCAACCAATGTCACATCTAGGTTAACGATTCGCTTTAATAGGTCGGCCCGGGTAGCAAAGTCGGTAAAATCAGCTGCACCAAACAATACATCAAGATAATTGACCTGACCGTTTTTGTAGATATCACGCATCCGTTTATTGAGAATTTGGCTGCGTTCGGCCAAAGAAGCTTCAACCTTCGCCAACAGTGCGGTATTGGCCACAATCTGCTGTTCAGTAGTCGCCAGCTTGGATAAAATCGCCTTATATTCACCGGCAGCCGTATCAAGATCACTTTGAATTACCCGCAATTTATCCGATACATTGCTAATCTGTCGTCGCGCTTGTGCCGCCCTGTTCTGCTGAACTTGCATCTGGCGTTGAACCGACTCAAGTTCTCGTTGTTTCTGGTCGATTTCGGCGGCCAGTGCCGTACCCAACACCGAAACGCCAAACAGCGCCGCCACTATCCCGGCTAAAATCCGTTTGCTTACCAACGATTTCCCCTCCCGTTACACCTTCATAAAGCGCCGCAGGGAAATAGTACTCCCTAGCGCACCAATGGCCGTGCCCACCACCAGAAGCACAATGCTAATCTGCGTCAAAAATGGATCCTTGGGGATGAGCGGCAAAAAAGCCAGCGATTCATATACTTTCTCCGTAATTTCGCTGTATGTCTGTCGCAAAATAAGTACGGCGCACAGCGCTCCCCCAAACCCTAAAATCATGCCTTCAATCATAAAGGGCAAGCGGATAAACCAATCGGTCGCACCGACATACTTCATAATCCCAATTTCCTTGCGTCTGGCAAACACAGTAATTCTGATCGTATTCGCAATAATAAACAAAGCCGCCAAAGCCAGGAAAACGATAAGAATAAGGCCAAGTATCCGGATCATTTTTGTCAGGCTAAATAGCTGCTCAATCACTTCCTGACCGTACTTAGCCGTTTCCACTCCGGAGAACTGACTGACAGCCTGGGCTACAGGCTTGACAAGCTCAGGCTTATCCACTTTCACTTCAAAAGAGTTCGGCAATGGGTTTGTCTCTCCCAGTGCCGTCAATAGTCCCTGCTGTTCACCGAGTCGTTCCTTAAATTTGTCCATAGCCTGCTTTTTATCAATAAACATGACCTCGGTAACGCCACTCAGCTTAGTGATCCGGGTGCCAATCTCCCGCATATCCCGGTCAGTAAGACCATCTTCCATGTACACTGAAATCTGCACCTGAGTTTCCAGTGTCGACACCATATGATTGAGATTAAGCACCATCACCAGAAATATCCCGAGAATGAGCAGCGACAGGGCGACCGTACTTACCGAAGCAATGCTCATAAGCCCGTTATGCCTGAGCGAAGATAGCGACTCGCTGATAAAATATTCAAATGTCCTAATCTTCATAGCCGTATACCCCTTTGAGCTCATCACGGACGATACGGCCTTTTTCGATCGCAATTACCCGTTTCTTCATGACGTCAACAACGGTTTTATCATGAGTGGCCATCACAATCGTAGTGCCGGCCTTATTAATCGTATCAAATACTTTGACGATACCCCAGGAAGTCTCGGGATCAAGATTTCCGGTCGGTTCATCGGCAATCACTATCGCCGGTTTGTTGACGATGGCACGGGCGATAGCGACACGCTGCTGCTCGCCGCCTGACAGCTCTGTCGGATAAGTACGCGCCTTGTCCCGCAGCCCAACTAGTTCAAGAACATTGTTGACCCGCTTTAGCATTTCGCGCCGCGGTGCTTCAATAACCTGCATGGCAAACGCCACATTGTCATAAACCGTTTTGTTAGGCAACAAGCGATAATCCTGAAATATGATGCCCAGTCCCCGCCGCAAATACGGAACCTCTTTGTCGGCCATATCAACAACATTGCGACCGTTCACGACAAGCTGTCCGCTAGAAGGCAGTTCTTCTCTGAGAATAAGCTTAATGAATGTCGATTTGCCAGCACCACTCGGCCCAACCACAAAAATAAAATCACCTTTGTCGATTTCCACTGTTACGTCTGCCAGAGCTACCGACCCATTGCTGTACACCTTCGACACTTCATTCATGTAGATCAACCTAAAACTACCTCCATTGGTAAAATCTAAGACAAAACAATAGGGATATTCGACACCTCTTACAAAAAACCTCCTTTTTTCTGTAGCTTTCGTTTATTTAAGCAAATCCATTGTGTACAATGTTGTCACTCCCAAGACGCTGAGTAAGCCAAAGTACCAGAGAGCCACTTTAACGCGTTGAGCGACAGTCAGTTGATAATAGTTGCCCTCCCGTTGGTCTTCGCTTCGCCACAGTTCAAATAAAGAAAATAAAAAAATAATTAAAATCAATAAATTGTAAGTATATAAAAAGACAGCGCCAATAACAAAACTGCCAATCCACCAAAGTCGCGGCGAGATGGCAGCGGCGATCCTTTCGCCGTCAAGCGGCGCGCAGGGAACCAGATTAAACAAATTTAACAAGCAGGCCGTATACGCCAGTACCAGCATAAGGGTACTGTCGCTCCACAGGTAAAAGGCCAGGCATGCCAGCGCGCTGAGCGTACCGGCTGCAGGCCCGCCGATAGCAATATTGGCTGTCATTTTTGCATTGACCGGAGCACGGTTTAGGCTGATAACCGCCCCGATAAACGGAATGAACATCGGTCCGCTCGCACGCAGTCCCACAATGCGCGACGCAACTACATGCCCCATTTCATGCACCAGTAACAAAAAGACAAAACCCAGGGCAAACCTGCCGCCGAACGCCAAGGCATAAAATGCCAGCGATACCAGCATCGATGCGGCTGTTGACAGCGCCCCGCCCATCTGAACGAGCGCCAACAAACCGACAACGCCTAGCCCTGCCCGTTTAAGTACCTGCCGCCCCATATTAATTACCCACCAGGAGTTCACCCTATCCCCCCTCGTCGTTCGATTGTGCGATGTTCGCATGCTTGATCCTTACCGGCGCTCTCGGGCGACCATCTCACTCTCAAATCTCGATGTAATCGAAAAGAAGCCCGCCCATACATAATACATATGCATGGGCGGGCTTCTTTAATGCTTACGGTCGTATTTACGCCTGTTTGCGGCCAACCACTTTTTTAGCGGCGGCAACGATGGCTTCTTCAGTCAGATTATACTTTTTCAACAATTCACCAGGAGTACCCGATTCGCCAAACGTATCCATGATCCCGACCCGCTCCAGCGGCACAGGCATATTTTCAGCCAATACTTCAGCTACGGCGCTGCCAAGGCCGCCAATAATACTATGTTCTTCACACGTTACAAGCGCACCGGTATCACGCGCCGCGTCCATGATGGCAGCAGCATCGATCGGTTTGATGCTAGCCATGTTAAGCACCCGGGCACTAACGCCCTGAGCAGCAAGCTTTTCCGCCGCATGACGGGCTGGAGCCGCCATAACGCCGCAGGCAATAATCGTCACGTCCGATCCATCGATCAGTTGAATGGCTTTACCCAAACGGAATTGGTATGCTTCACCGAACAGATCGGGGACGGCCGCCCGGCCTAAGCGGATATAAACAGGACCGTCATAACCGGCGGCAAAATCGACCACTTGCTTTGTCTCAGTCGCATCAGCAGGCACGATGACAGTCATATTCGGCAACACCCTCATAATGGCAATATCCTCAATCGACTGATGGGATGCACCATCCTCACCGACTGTCAGGCCGGCATGAGTAGCTGCGATTTTAACATTGAGCCGGGGATAACAAATCGAATTGCGAATTTGTTCAAATGCCCGGCCAGTGGCAAACATCGCAAATGTCGACACGAAAGGAATCTTACCGGCAGCAGCCAGGCCCGCCGCCACCCCCATCAGGTTCTGCTCAGCAATGCCTACATTAAAAAACCGGTCGGCATGCGCTTTGGCAAATACATTAGTTTTCGTGGATTTGGACAAGTCGGCATCCAGCACCACAACATCTTTATTGCGATCACCCAGTGCCTTTAAGGCAATGCCATAGGCTTCACGAGTTGCTAAATCAGCCATATATTAGTTACGCACCTCTTTCATTCATGTTATCTTTCTAAATCGGCCAAAAACTGTCTGCACTCCTCGCGGGTAGGAGCCTTACCATGCCAGTCGGCTACATTTTCCATCTGGCAAACGCCCTTGCCTTTTATTGTTTTGGCCACAATAATGGTCGGTTTGTCTTTGATTGCTTTGGCTTGTTGAATAGCATCATAAATAGCATTATAATCATGACCATCCACGATCAGCACATGCCAGCCAAACGCCTGCCACTTTTCCGGAATAGGCAACGGCGACAGCACTTCGGCAATAGGCCCATCGATCTGTAAGCCGTTAAAGTCAACAAAAGCCGTAAGATTGTCCAGCTTATAGTGAGCGGCAAACATGGCCGCTTCCCAGACCTGACCTTCTTCCAGTTCACCATCACCCAACAGAGCATACACCCGATACTTCCTGGCATCTAATTTGCCGGCCAGCGCCATACCATTGGCGGCACTAAGGCCTTGTCCCAAAGAACCTGTCGACATATCGACACCAGGGATGCCCTTCATCTCCGGGTGACCCTGCAGACGACTGTTGACCTTGCGCAGCGTAAGCAGCTCTTCGACAGGCAAATACCCTTTTTCCGCCAGCGTAGCATATAACACCGGCGCCGCATGACCTTTCGACAACACAAAACGGTCGCGATCAGCATCTTTGGCCTTGGCCGGATCGACATTCATTTCGGCAAAATAGAGCACCGCCAAAATATCAGCCGCAGACAACGACCCGCCGGGATGCCCCGATTTGGCTTCCGTTACCATGCTGACAATATGACACCTGATAGCCTTAGCCCGGTGAGCAAGCTGACACAACTGATCTGGAGACAATTTCTTTCCCATGTCTTTGACAACCTCCTATAGTCTTTTTACTGCAATTTCTTATATACATGGCGCCCTAGTGCAAGAGGACTCCCTCCGTCTGCCTGCGGCAGCCACCTCCCTCGCGGAGGGAGGCTTCAAACCCCTGTCTCCCTCTCCGAGGGGGATGTCGCCGCAGCGACAGGGGGAGTTTCCCTCGCTAGGGGATGCGCAGCGACAGGGGAGTTTCCTGCGCTAAAAGGGGATGCACCGCTGGGGCGAGGGGAGCTGGTTTGCGCTTTACCCTTACTTTTGACTTCAAAATAGATCATTGCACAAACACCCTCAAAATTATTATCAATATCTCTATTAGTAAATCTCATGATTGCCAAGTCATAACCTGTCAATATATTGCTGCGCATACTATCATAGGCCATGCCACCATCAGTAAAATGCTGGCTTCCATCGATTTCAATGATCAGTCTTGCTTCGTGACAATAAAAGTCGGCAATGAAATTATCAATGGCTTTTTGACGTTGAAAACGAGGTTTGTATTTGTTTAAAAACTCATACCAAAGCCTTCGTTCCTGACGTGTCATATTCTTTCTCAACGCTCTCGCTTTCGGAATGAGCTTGGGGTCATATGTAAGAGACATTGCGACCTCCTGCAAGAGGACTCCCTCCGTCTGCCTACGGCAGCCACCTCCCTCGCGGAGGGAGGCTTTAAACCCTGTCTCCCTCTCCGAGGGGGATGTCGCCGCAGCGACAGCGAGTCTCTTCCCGGCGTATTAAGTGTAGTCATAAACTCATTATGCCGCACCATCGACAAAGCGACTACATGCTAAACTCCAGTGGAAACAGTCTATTATCTATTATAATACCATCCATTAAGGCAGGGGTTTATCTTAACCATTGAGTCAAGACTCCCGCCTCTACAGGCGGCTTCAGTTCAGGTGGAGTAGAGTCTCCACCTGAACCCCCGATGTTTCAGCTTTGTTGAAACAAGTTCACTCCCAGTTTCAGCGGTGAGAAGAAAATCCTTCTCCCAATACCTCATGCGCACTGGCCACAATGACAAACGCCTGGCGGTCGATGCGATACACCAATTCTTTTAAATGCGAAACCTCCCTGGTACTGACGACACAAAGCACCACTTCCCGGTCGGCCTGAGTGTAAGCGCCCCGGCCGGATAAAAAAGTTACCCCCCGGCCGAGTTCATCCATAATAGCATCAGCCACCTCGGCGGAGGAATTAGACATAATGAAAAACGCTTTGGCCGTACTTGCGCCTTCCTGTACCAAATCAATAATCTGAGTCGTGACAAATAAGGAGATAAGTCCATATAATGACAGTTCGGCACTGCCAAACACAATGCCGGCCAAGGCAATAACAAAGAAATCAACCCCCAGCAGCGACTGCCCGATGCTAATGCCTGTTAGTTTATTGATGATAGCCGCCGTCAAATCAGTCCCGGCCGTCGTTCCCTTAAATTTAAAAACAATGCCCATACCAATCCCGGCTAAAATACCGCCATATAATGAATTCAGCATCAGGTCACGAGTGAGGAGCGGAACAAGCGGTGCAGTAAGGTCAATTGTTACCGCCAGTATGCCGGCGCCAAGCAGTGTATTCAAACCAAAACGGGCGCCCAGAATTTTGACGGCAACAAGAAACATGGGAATGTCGAACGCCAGCATCGTCATGCCTACCGGCAGCCCAAAAGTATGGTGAAGCACGGTAGCCAGTCCGCTAATGCCGCCGGCCGCGATTTTATTAGGGATTAAAAAAATATTAAGTGCTAACGCAGTTATTACCGTGCCTAATATAATACCTAAATAATCTCGCAGCCATTTCCCCTTCACTGTCGCTACCTCCCTTTTTTCTCAATAAGCTCGAGCGCCAGTTCTGCGTTCTGAAAAGCTCTGCTGCGCAGCGTATTAATGCGTACTTGCCGCTCGCTATTAGGCTGCTTGCGCTCCTTCCATAAACTGCGTACTTTTTCCATCAGACTTTCAGCATCGACCGTCTTGAGAGTACCGACATGCCGTTCGCCGATCATCTTAAGAAAGCGTTCAATTTTGGGATCATACGATATGCCGGCCATCGGCACTTGCATAACAGCAGCAAAAATCAGCGCATGCAGCCTGATGCCAATTAACAGATCCAAATTACCGACAAGCGATAACAACTCACTCGTAGTATATTCACCAGACAGCACTGCTGCCTTATGATTCATACGTCCGGCAATTTTTTTTGAAACACTGAGATCGTCAGGCCATTGCATCGGGATAAATACAACCCTTGCCCCCAGCTCTTCGATCATCCTATCGGCCGCATGAGCGATCTCCAATTTAAAATGGCTCCAGTCTTTCCACTCCCGGACCGAGATGCCAATTAACGGCGCCGCACTTTCCTGACCGTTGTCGCGCAAAATAGCGCGGCCGATTTGCTTATCGACAGGGTGCATTGCCAGCACCGGATCTGCCGTAACATAAATCGGCGGCACTGTCACCTTCAACCGCTTAAGCTCTTCATAAGAGCCATCATCGCGAACCGAAATTAAGTCAACCATATTGCCGATATAGCGCATAGCGCCCTTGGCCAGCCCGCCCTGTACCGGACCGATGCCCTGGGCATACAGCATAACCGGCTTGCCCAGCTTTTTGGCCAGCATCATAATACTGAGATAATAATACAGACTGCGGTCACTCGTCACATCCTGCAGCAAACTGCCGCCACCGCTGATCAACAATTGACTGTTGTCCAGCGTTTTGATGATCTCCGGATAATTCAGACGGTATACGGCATTGACACCATGCCGCCGCTTAGTATCATCCGGATTACCGGAAATGACCGTAACCTTAATATGGGGTTCTATATCGGTCAAGGCCTCAATCATCGACGTTAACATGGCCTCGTCGCCGGCATTGGCAAAACCGTAATAGCCTGAAATAACAATATCACTCATCGACTGCCGGACTCCTTCCCCAACGGGCCATTACAGTTTCAACGACATAGACGGCAGTAATGGCGGCCACACCAATAATGATGCCGAGAATCAGGCCATCGATGCCCCGCACGATCGACATAAATACCGGTGTCCTCAAATGGGCAAACGTCTCAACGAGTGAGCCCTGGGCAATCGTAGCCCCTACAATCAGGATATATTGGACAAACTGCGGCCAGCGACGATAAATAGCCATAACAGCCAACAAAAAAGCCGGATGCCCGATCAAAAATTCCTTGCCGCGCGGCCGGGCATACAGAAGTTGCTCCAATAGCGCTCTGAGCTTAATCTCCGCAGCCAGAACAGGCACGCCCGCCGTATGGCCGGAACGGCCAACAAATATCCAGGCGGCAATCGCTGCCGTACCGCACAACAGCAGAGTCTTGACGGTCACCGGATGTTCCAGCACCTGAATGATCTGCCGCCACAAGCCGCGGGCACTGACCGGCTGATCGGCATCAAATAAGTTATAGCGAGCTAAATAGGCTAAGGTTACCAGAATAATGGGCGCAACAAACGTGAGCTTTACCCCCCGGAATATTTCCATTTCCAGAAAAAACCGGACATCCCCCAGCACGGCGCCTAAATATAAGCCACCGACAAGCGACAGCAACGTCGTCACGACAATAGCGCCTACACCGGCGACAACAATGCGGCCAAGACGGGCAGAACCGTCGAATTGCCCGGCCGCTTGCCGGCTGCGCCAGCGGTCAAGCTGCCAAGTCATTGCCAGAGCAGGAAAAACAATAGCGCTGGCCAGTCCAGCCAGCTGGCGAGTCAATGTCCCGCCGCCCTTAAGAATAGGAACGATCAGCACCACAGCCAGCACCGCTGTCAGCGCATATTGCCAGCGGGCAGCAAACGGATAAAGCAGCGACAAGAACAACACTCCGGCAGCCGTCACCCCCAGCACAATCAGCGCCAGCAGCCACTGTGACGGAAAATACGGTTGGTAAGTACCTGCCCGTCCAATCGTAAACCCCTTGGCCAGCAAATCGTCTTTTACACTTGACACATACGCTAGATTTGTCTCGGTTAATGTTTTGCCCGGCTCAGGCTTATCATAATTACGCAGTAAATTAATGCGGATATTGCGTTCCTGGTCGGTAACTATCCAGCGTTGAATAGCCGTGGTTAGCTTAAGCTTAGGCTGTTCATCTTTGGGGATAGAATATACCCGAGCCGACTGATAATTATTTGCGGTCGCCAGTTGAGTCAGACCCTCCTGCTTGAAAAATCCCAATTGCAGCGGGTGCTCGATCATGCCCAGCGTCAATTGACGCTCCTTAAATTTCCGGACAGTAAGCGGCAGCAAATCAGGATATCCCAGCACTTCGTCTCCGGAAAAAATAATAGCGCTCAAGTTCGTAACGCCTGCCAACCGGTCAAAGACCGCGTTAACGTCTTCCGGTGTTACTTTAGTATAGTTCGTCGGACGCGCCACTACATAGAAACCCAGTTGCTCCACGGCCGCCAGCTCATCTGAAGGCAGCCCCAGATTCCATTTAAGCACTTTTTCGTAATTGGCCTTAGCACTTAGCACCGGACGCTCGCCTTGTACCAGGAGGGTTACCCGACCTGGCCCCAGCCGGCGGTTTAGATCGCTATACACTTCGGCAAATACTTGCTGATCGTGGCCGATCACATAGACGTCCTCAGCCTTGATACTGCCGTTGGCAATCAGGCTCTGCCACTCAGGATCGCTGAACATACCGGTGCGGTGTTGGTGGAGAATGTCCGCCCCAGGCAACGCCACGACTTTGCCGCCTTTATTCAGTTTTTCCAGTGTGGCTTCATAAACAGCCAGAGAAGTAATACCTGCCGACTTAAATTGCAAGAGCAGGCTTGCGGGCTGCACGCCCTCAATTTGCGCCAATTCGATCAGATCCTCGTACTCCATGACCATTTCTACCGTTGAATTAGCTTCTTCTACTGCATGGCGCTGCCAATCAACAGCAGCGGCCGCTAACAGCCCGATAACAATAAGACAAATCAGCAGCTTGTTGTATGTAAAGGTTGTCAAAATCTCTCCACCCTTTTTGAACTTGTAGACTTACTATGTCCCGAATTAATTGCGATTATCGGTATAGATAATAACCTGCCCCTGCTCCATCACGACGTCGCGCACATTAACGCCAAACGGCAACTTCCGGAGATCGAGCAGCGTCACTTCCGTCAAGAGGGAACCACCCATATTACCGGCAGGCGTATTGTTCAGCGAAAACTTGTCACTGACAAACTTAATACGCCGGTTCTCTCTGTCCCCGACAATGCGTCCGTCAAGCTGAACGTCAACCCGGGCAAATCCCCCCAGCGTCAAAGCGCTGCTGACCTCGATTTTGCCGGGAGTAATAGTAACAACGGCATTTTTAACGCCCTTGACCGAGCTGTTTAAAAAAGCAGCCAGTTCCTCCTGGGTAATTGTAGCCGTAATGACGGCGTCGTCTACCCGCTCAACTGCCAGCTTCCGAGTAGTAAGCAATGATGGCATATTGACGGCAACACCGGTTAAAGTAATATTCATGCTGTGAATCATCAGCTTATCGATTTTAATATCACTTGCCGCTGCCGTCACCCGGTCGAACGTTCCGCCCAGCATGAGAATGGCCGGACTTTTATCAACCTTGGCTGCTACCTGCTTACTGCCCGTCAAGTCACGCAGACCTACAGCGACAGTATCAGACACGACCTTGGGCAGTATGATCTCAACAGCAGCCAGCACCATCGTAAAAAACAAGATGATCGTTGTCAGGCGTTTCATGGCCTACGCCCCCTTAACCTCGAATATTCCTAGGCATTCTTCAAGTAAGCCTCGATAAACAAGTCTATTTCCCCGTCCATAACAGCCTGAACATTACCTGTCTCGGCCGCAGTCCGGTGGTCTTTAACCAGATTATACGGATGGAAAACATAAGAGCGGATTTGACTGCCCCATTCAATGGCCTGGTATTCACCGCCGAGCTCTGCCTTTTTTTCATCCTGCCTTTGCCGCTCCAGCTCAAACAGCTTGGCTCTGAGCAGGCGCATACATTGCTCGCGGTTCTGAATCTGGGAACGTTCATTCTGACATTGAACAACAATGCCTGTGGGCAAATGCGTCATTCTGACAGCCGAATCAGTTTTATTGATATGCTGACCGCCGGCCCCGCTGGCCCGGAATGTATCTATCCGCAGATCGGCCGGATTAATATCGATTTCTACCGAGTCATCGATCTCAGGCATAACATCGACGGCCGCAAACGAAGTATGACGGCGGCCGCTGGCATCAAACGGCGAAATACGGACAAGACGATGAACACCCTTTTCGGCCTTTAAATAGCCATAAGCATTTAGTCCGGCAACCATGATGGTAACACTCTTAATCCCGGCTTCGTCACCGGCTAAAAAGTCTAGCGTTTCTACCTTATAATTATTTTTCTCCGCCCAGCGGACATACATTCTAAGCAGCATTTGAGCCCAGTCCTGGGCTTCTGTGCCGCCCGCCCCGGCGTGCAGTGTTAAAATCGCATGATTGGCGTCATATTCGCCTGACAGCATCTGGCTAAGCTCAAGCTGCTCCACATGCTGCGTAATACCGGCAAGAGCAGACATCACTTCGGAGTAAACACTCTCGTCCGCTTCCTCCATGCCGAGCTGCCACAATGTGGCCATATCGCTATAACGGGCAGCCAAATCATGATACTGATTGATACTGTCTTTTAGGCGGGTAACCTCCTGAGCAATTTTCTGCGCCGCAGCCGCATCATCCCAGAACGTCGGATCACTCATTCTATCTTCCAGCTCTTCGATGCGCTCTAATTTAGCGACAACGTCAAAGAGAAGCCCTCATTTCGTCAAGCCGTTTGGCCAGCGTTTCGATCGAGCCGCGCAAATCTTCCAAAAGCATTTTCTCATCCCCTCAACTGACATTAAGAATCTGTCTATTTAGCGCCACAGCAGCGCTTAAATTTTTTCCCGCTGCCGCAAGGGCATAAGTCATTGCGGCCTGTCGTTTCAGTGTTAACGACAGGTTCCTGCGGCTGGGGCTGTTTGTCGTCTTCTTCGCCGCCACGGCCGGCATGAGCGCCCTGCAGATAATCTTCCGGCTGCGCCTGGGAGATAATATTGACTCTGAAGATATAGCGGACAATATCATCTTGAACATTTTCAATCATTTGCTGGAACATGTCATAGCCCTCAAGCTTATACTCGATCAGTGGGTCTTTCTGGCCATAAGCCCGAAGGCCAATACCCTGTCGCAGCATCTCCATGGCATCAAGATGGTCCATCCACTTGGCGTCCACCGTTTTGAGCATGACGACTTTTTCAAGCTCCCGCATATTATCCGCGCCAAACAACAATTCCCGGCCCGTATAAGCAGCATCGGCTACCCGCATCAGTTCTTCCTTGAGTTCTTCCCTGCTCAGTTTATCGAGCACCTCGACCTTAAGCTCGCCCGCCGGAGCAAAAAAGCCCTCGCAAGCTTCAATCAGGGCAGCATAATTCCACTCTTCCGGGTATATCTTTTCGTTCGCGTACACATCCATCGTTTGATCGATTATCTTTTCAATCATATTAAAGATATTATCCTTAAGATTATCACCAACCAGGATCTTCTTACGCTGACTATAGATAACCTCGCGTTGCTGGTTCATTACATTATCATATTCAAGCACGTATTTGCGGATGTCAAAGTTCCGGGCTTCTACCTTCTTCTGAGCTTGCTCAATCGAACGGGTAATTAAGGCATGCTCAATCGGCTCGTCTTCTTCCATGCCCAGTTTATCCATAATGCCGGCAATATTATCAGAGCCAAACAAACGCATCAAATCGTCTTCCAGCGACAGATAAAACCGCGATGACCCTGGGTCGCCCTGACGACCGGAGCGGCCGCGCAGCTGATTATCAATCCGGCGGCTTTCATGACGCTCAGTACCGATGATATGTAGCCCGCCAAGCTCGGCGACGCCATCGCCCAGCACAATGTCGGTACCGCGACCGGCCATATTCGTGGCAATCGTTACAGCGCCCGCTTGGCCGGCCTGGGCGATAATCTGCGCCTCCATCTCATGGTATTTTGCATTCAACACATTATGAGGCACTCCCTGCTTTTTCAGCATCGACGATAAGTCCTCCGACTGGACGATTGAAGTTGTACCAACGAGAGCCGGCTGACCTTTGGCATGCTTCTCGGCGATTTCGGCGACAACAGCCTTATATTTCGCCCGCTTTGTCTTATAGATAACATCAGGCATATCCGTGCGTTGTGTCGGACGATTGGGCGGAATAACAATGACATCAAGATTATAGATTTTGCGGAATTCCGGTTCCTCGGTCTTGGCCGTACCCGTCATACCCGCTAATTTTTTATACATCCGGAAATAATTCTGGAACGTAATCGTGGCCAGTGTCTGGCTTTCCCGTTCGATCTTGACGCCTTCTTTAGCCTCAATAGCCTGATGCAAACCATCTGAGTAACGGCGCCCAAACATTAGGCGGCCGGTAAACTCATCAACAATAATAACCTCGCCATCTTTAACGACATAATCGCGGTCACGCTTCATCAGCGCACTCGCTTTGAGAGCCTGGTTAAAGTGGTGAGACATTTCGATATTTTCGCTTTCATAGAGATTTTCAACATTGAGCAGCTTCTCGGCTTTGGCAATGCCGGCTTCGGTAGGTGCGACCGTATTGGCCTTCTCATCAATCGTGTAGTCTTCACCCAGTTTAAGCTTAGGAACGACTTTAGCCAACACAAAGTACATGTCGGTTGACTTCTCGCCAGGACCGGAAATAATCAATGGCGTCCGCGCCTCATCGACCAAAATACTATCAACCTCGTCGACGATCGAATAGTTTAAGGGACGTTGCACCATCTGATCAGGATAAATAACCATATTATCGCGAAGATAGTCAAAGCCAAATTCGTTATTCGTACCATAAGTAACGTCGGCGCTATACGCCAGCTTGCGTTCATCAAAATCCAAGCCATGAACAATCAAACCGACCGACAAGCCAAGATAGCGGTAGAGCTTACCCATCCACTCACTGTCACGGCGCGCCAGATAGTCGTTGACTGTAACGACATGTACTCCCTTGCCGGTCAGAGCATTAAGATAGACCGGCAGAGTTGCTACCAGCGTTTTCCCTTCGCCTGTGCGCATCTCGGCAATCTTGCCTTCATGCAGCGTTATGCCGCCGATCATTTGCACATCAAAGTGGCGCATAGCCAGTACGCGACGCGACGCTTCCCGCACGACGGCAAATGCCTCAGGCAAAAGTTCGTCAAGCGTCTGGCCTTTATCAAGGCGACGCCTGAATTCACTCGTCTTGGCCGTCAAGGTGATGTCACTCATATCCTTAAATTCGGGCTCAAACATATTGATTTTTTCAACGAATTGCTGCATGCGTTTAATTTCTTTTTCGTTATCATCACCAAATATTTTTTTCAAAAATGTAAACAAATTATCACTCCCCGGAAAAACAATAACACCTAGTTTAACTCTTTTTGACCGTTTAGTGCGATCATGAGCTTAGTATGTGCCTAATATATGATTTTAACAGAAACACTGGATAAAGTCAAAAACTGGAGGTGGTAACAAAAACGCAAAAGAGATTGGCCCGCAAGCGTTCGCTGTTGATAGCCTGATGAGGTTTGTACCCTCCCGACGCCAGCTGCGAGCCTGCGAAACAATCTCCGATAAACTTCAATTACTTAACCAGCCTGCTGCGATCCGGGACGAACGGTCTGATCGCCTTTTACCGGCTCAATTTCATTGGCTACCCATACCGGGTTGTGATGTTCAGCTTCGTGGAGCGGCTGGGTGCCATCCCCGAACATACACAAAAACTCACCCCAGTTGTAGACGCCGAGAAAAATATGGGCAAACAAACATAATCCAAGGAAAATGCCAATCACCAAGTGCAGCATATCAAACCAGTACATAACGGCTTTGGGGGCGACAGGCAAGAAGGCGTATAACGACCAGCCGGTGACAATCAGGATAATGCCGCCGAACAGCATCATAATCCCCATTTGCTTCTGACCGGAATTCATTTTGCCCATCGGGGGTACAGGAATCGTTTTGCCTAACAGCATTTTTTGCGGATAGCCGCCAAAGACCAGCATCCAGGCAGTATCCCGCTTGTCCCAGGTAAAAATGCGGCGGACAAAAGCGACAATTCTGTCTAAACCAAAAATAGTATAAAGGATACAGGATATCGTAAGAATGCAGGCGCCGACAATATGAATCTGCATAATCAGGTTTTGAAGATCCTCGCCGAAAGGCTTAAGCCAGATAAAGAAGCCGGTTAAAGCGGCCGGTAAAAAGCCAAAAATCAAACCCCAGTGAAATAGCCTTGAGATAAGGGGATGCTTCAATACCCGCGGGCTGTGTTCATCATGATGGCTCATAGTAGTATCCCTCCTACACTAACCGCGTACGGTTTACATACTTAGTATGGAACAATTCCTCGGCCAGATGGCTAAGCGGATTGTGGGCAAATTTCTTGTACATATCAGTGACAGCCTGGTTATTATGGCTTTGACGAACCTTAGACTTCTTATCATCCTTATAGATACCTTGAGCCCGCATCTTGATATATTTATTGCGATCGTGCACCAGATCGGTAGCCACATACGCGCCGGTCCACAAAATGGCGCCAGCCACACCTACTATCCCTAAGAATTCCCGCCGTGAAACTTTGACGGCCTTTTCTACATAATCATAACGTGCCAAAATCTTCCCTCCTTATGACCAAGGCAGTACAGCCTTGGCTTTATCAAGCCACGAGGTACCCATCGGGTTGATAGGCTGACCGCCCCCGTTGACACAGCCGCCCGGACAGTTCATAACCTCAATAAAATGGTACGGTGATGTACCGGCTTTGACTTCATCGAGCAGCGGCTTTACATTTTGTTTAATACCATGGGCGACAGCCACCTTCAGCGTCACTTCCTTGCCTGTCTTGGCATCTTTCATCGTAACACTGGCCTCTTTCACCCCTTGAAGACCGCGTACCGGCGTAAACTCAAGCACATCAAGCTCTGTGCCGGTAATGACAAAGTAGGCTGTTCGCAAGGCGGCTTCCATAACGCCGCCGGTGTTGCCAAAAATTGTCCCGGCGCCGCTGTATTGCGCTAACGGATTATCCTTGTCGCTAAATTCAGCAACTGTTTCAAAATCAACATTCAGCCTTCTGAACAGTTCGGCCAAATCCCGGGTCGTCAGCACAACATCGATATCTGGATAATCGCCTGATCTTCCTTGTGTTTGCCAGTAACGGGCGGCGCTGTTAAACTCAGGGCGCGAAGCCTCAAACTTTTTAGCTGTGCAAGGCATAATGCCCACCATAAAGATATCTTCCGGCTTTACTTTCCAAACTTCAGCAGCGCCATACGTTTTCGTTAGCGGCCCGGCCATCATCATCGGCGACTTGGCTGAAGACATATGGGGCAGCAGTTCCGGGCAGTAAAGCTCTGCATACCGGATCCACGCGGGACAGCACGACGTAAACTGCGGCAATGGCCCGACATGCTCGGCCTGCTCGCCTAATGCAAAGTGCCGGATTTTGCCGATCAGTTCCATGCCTTCTTCCATAATTGTCTGGTCAGCCGTAAAGTTGGTGTCAAGCACTTTAAAACCGGCTTGTTTCAGCGCACCATACAACTTCTCAGTAACAAGGCTGCCTGGCTCCATGCCAAACTCTTCACCAATAGCGACCCGGACAGCCGGTGCAATCGTACCGACAACAGTTGCCTGCTTGTCCCTAAGCTTGCTAATGACCTGATCGACGGCGTCAACAGTGTCCTGGGGAACGCCAAACGGACAGTTGACGAGACATTGGCCGCAGAAGATACACTTCTCATTGTCAACTCGGTGTACGGCGCCGTATTTGCCCTCGATAGCCTCACTGGGGCAAAATGCCTTGCACGAATCACAGCCCTTGCACAACTTGCGGTCGATGTCAATAATGCGGGTTAACTCCTGTGATTGAAAACCTTTCAAGACAAAACCTCCTTACTTAAAATAAAAGCTGTTGCAACAACCGTTTTTGTGAAATTCAGAGCATTTTTTTCTATAAAAAACCCACTGGAAGCGTTCGTCGCTCTTTATCAAATATACTGTAAAGTACATTCCGATATTTGTCAATAAATAATTAATAAATGGCCGCACCCTAAAAATAAGATCTAACATTGTCAAAACACTAAAACCTTGGGATATTTTACAAGACAAGTGTTTGCGTCCGGTAATAACGGTGCATACTACAAGAAAAGGTAAGTTAAGATTGACCCTTGTGGGAGGTATTACTGTGAGCCGTAACGTTATGAATATGCTGGATATGGCCGGTCAGCTTGCCGATCTGAAAGATATCGATTATAAGAACACGCTGGCCATTGCCGCGCTAATAGAGCTGCTAATCGAAAAGAAGCTGTTCACCAGACAGGAATTTTCCCTTAAGGCACAACAGTTGGAATGCTCATCACTTGCTGAGTTTATTAGTAAAAGAAGAACAGAGCTGAAAGTGCCGCATTAAAGAATAAGCGAGCCGGGTTTTCACCCGGCTCGCTTATTTTTTTGATTTAGAATTCCGGCTCAATTAGACCGTATTGGCCATCTTTACGCCGGTAGACGACATTGACTTCCTCGGTATCGGCATTGGTAAATACAAAGAAATCATGATTGATCAGATTCATTTGCATAATAGCCTCATCAGCAGACATCGGCTTAACTGCAAAGCGTTTAGTCTTAACGACGGCGAACTCGCTGTCGTTGTCAGCTGCTGCCGGCGTTGACATTGTCGGAATCAACTCGGTTCTGAAGCTGCCAGATTTTAGCCGGCGGCTTAGTTTTGTCTTATATTTTTCAATTTGTTTTTCCAGCTTTTCAATAACTAGATCAATAGACGTATACATGTCGGTCGTTACTTCTTCGCCCCGGAGCAATATTCCATTGATCGGTACAGTAACCTCGACAATGTGTCGACCTTTGACAACGGTGAGGATCGCAGTAATTTCACCCATACTGGCGCCATCAAAATATTTAGTTATTTTTCCCACGCGCTTAGTTACATAGTCTCTTAGAGCAGGCGTAATCTCGATATTTTTTCCACGTACTGTAATCGCCATACTACCCATCCCCTTTCCAAGTTCCTATTATTTATTATTCCCCATCTCTGTAAAAATTCCTGTCCCATAACCGAAATTTATTCTTCTTTTTGAATTTTAGGGCATTTATTTAAAAAATTTAAAACCCGGTGATCGCTATAATCACCGGGTATGGTCTATGTAGTTTATATATTGTTATTGAACTTTATATACGTTGCTGGCTTGCGGTCCACGAGCGCCGTCAACGATTTCAAATTCAACCTGTTGGCCTTCATTCAGGGTTTTGAAACCTTGATCTTGAATAGCCGAGAAATGTACGAATACGTCGCCGCCATCTTCTCTCTCAATAAATCCATAACCTTTTTCTGCGCTGAACCACTTAACTTTACCAATCATGTGAAACTCCTCCTAAGATTGAACTTACAGACTGCCTTCTTGCAGCCACAGACGAAGTATAACATATATTGGCAGGGGTGTCAATTTACAAAATTTTTGAGAGAAAAGCGTGCGTCCGCTCCTCCCTGGCATGTAAAAAGATCTCATCAGGCGTGCCTTGCTCAACGATACGGCCTTCATCCATAAACATCACCCTGTCGCCTACTTCGCGGGCAAACCCCATTTCATGAGTAACGACAACCATCGTCATGCCCTCATTGGCCAATGCCTTCATTACATCAAGCACTTCCTTGATCATCTCAGGGTCGAGAGCCGATGTAGGCTCGTCAAACAGCATCACCCGCGGCTTCATCGCCAACGCCCGGGCAATGGCTACCCGCTGCTGCTGACCGCCGGACAACTGCTCAGGATACGCGTCAGCCTTGTCGGCCAAACCGACTTTAGCCAAAAGCTCAAGCGCCGCCTTTTTCGCTTCGGCTTGCGGCAGTTTCCGCACTTTAAGCGGCGCCAACATAATGTTTTCGAGCACCGTCATATGGGGAAACAAATTAAACCGCTGAAATACCATGCCTACTTCTTCACGGACTTTATTAATATTGGCTTCATTTGTCAGCGGAATGCCATCAACAATAATCTCGCCCTCGGTAGGCTGCTCCAGATAGTTGATGCAGCGGAGCAGAGTACTCTTGCCCGAACCGCTCGGCCCGATAATAACGACGACTTCCTGTTCGCTGATATGCGTAGTTACCCCTTTTAACACGTGGTTTTTACCAAACTTTTTATGCAGATTTTTAATGCTGATCATCGGTTTTGTACCTCCGCTCAAGATAATCGACAAAGCGGGATATCGTAAACGTCATAACAAGGTAAATAAAGGCCACTGTCAGCCAAATTTCAAAAGAACCGTACGTCCGGGCAATAATTAGCTGACCGCGCCGTGTAAGCTCCTCAAAGCCGATAACCGACACTAGCGACGAATCCTTAAGCATCGCGATAAACTCGTTGCCGAGGGGCGGAATAATGCGTTTAAAGGCCTGTGGCATAATGATGTAGCGCATCGTCTGCGCCCAGGTCATACCGAGTGACCGGCCTGCTTCCATTTGCCCCTTGTCAATCGACTGAATACCGGCCCGGAAAATCTCCGCGACATAAGCCCCGCTATTGATACTGCAAGCCGCAATGGCCGCAATAAAAGGATCGATGCGCTGACCAACAATGATCGGCAAAGCAAAATAGATCAAAAAAATCTGTACAAGCAGCGGCGTCCCCCGGATAAAATCGACATACAGCGACGCCAGCACCTTAACAGGCCACAAAGCCGACAATCTGGCAATGCCGACAAACATGCCGATCAGCAAGCCAAAACCAACACTCATCGCCGTAATCTGGACAGTAACTCCGGCCCCGACCAGCAGCAAGGGAAACGAATTAATAATCAAATCAAAATCAAAATTCAAATTGCTCACCTTTAATCAACAAATTATAGCGTAAAATCAATTATATGCGGACAACGAAGCAGGTGTCAACACCAAGGTATATCATACAAGGAAATCGCTTACGCAATTAGGCTTAAGAAGTAGGAAGATTGAGCATTTTACAAGAGAAGTGGATAAAAGAGAGACTTAGCTTCAGGTCGTATTTTTACCCCATCTGAGTTTAGCCATCGGATTAAGACTGCCAGCCGCCGGGCTTCCTTACCCACGTCTCCCTCATCGAGGGGGATGTCGCCGCAGCGCCAGGGGGAGTGTTCACCCATCTGGTTTTTTCGGCATAACTTAACTTTGCCGAGGACTCCCTCCGTCAGCCTCTGGCTGCCACCTCCCTCGCGGAGGGAGGCTTTTAATAGTAAGACCGACATGCCAATCGCAGGGTTCCTTACCCATGTCACCAGCCGCAGATTTTTCCTTATCGCTTTGAACTCTGTATATACTGTTTTTTGTGATTAGTCATTAACCCTTAACGCTAAAACCTAGACTCTACGAAACCCGATATCGCCACAGCGACAAGAGGAGATTACCTGTTTTCTGTAAGCGATTGCCTTGTAAACTCGTACAGCTTTATAAGCGTGACATATTCATGCAGGGCGGACAACAATAACAGATAAAAGCCCAGGAGTCAGATCCCGGGCTGAGCTGGTACAATTTAATTTTATATGTATATATTATTGCTCTTTTTTGGCAATAAAGCAATCACGGCAGTAGATAGGACGATCATTGCGAGGCTTAAACGGAACCTGTGTCGTTACGCCACACTCAGCGCATACCGTTTCAAACATTTCCCGCTGTGACGACTGGACATCGCCGCCCTCACGGCTTCGTCTTCTGTTTCCCCGACATTCACGACAACGAGCCGGCTCGTTTTCAAAACCTTTTTCTGCATAAAACTCCTGTTCTCCCGCGGAGAAAATAAATTCTTTCTCGCAGTCCTTGCATTTGAGAGTTCTGTCCTGAAAAGCCATTAACGAAATCCCCTCACCTTATGAATTTAAAAACCACTGCTTAGCCGACCTGGTCTTTGACCCCACACCCGCCTGCTGGGAATTTCGCTAATAGGATTTAACCCCTCACTACAGTTCCTCTCGGTCATTTATATTATGTTTGTTTCGGGGACCGGCAGGGCTTACTTCTAAGCCGCACCATGCTCAAAGCCACTTTGGGCTCCTTACGTGGGTCGTTTTGCCTGCGACTGGCATCGACTTTCAACCACAGACCTAAGCAAATTGGTTCTTACTATAAATTATAGAGATGCAGCC
>Ga0153941_1000107_pt1 | contig 44075 bp, 35 predicted proteins | sample TSNJ025MetaG_FD_104733 | JGI IMG/M metagenome (GOLD analysis project Ga0153941, IMG submission 104733) | Attine ant fungus gardens microbial communities from New Jersey, USA - TSNJ025 MetaG | ecosystem: Host-associated > Fungi > Mycelium > Unclassified | place: USA: New Jersey, Brendan T. Byrne...
GCGCGATCATCTGGCGCGAACGCTGCCGGGCCACATGATCCCCGAGAGGTTCGTCGCGCTCGAAGAGCTGCCGCTCAGCGCGAACGGGAAAGTGGACCGCAATCGGATCGCCGAGCTGGTCGCCTGCGCACAGGTTCCGACCGCGCGCGTCCGCGAGGCGCCCCGGGGCGATATCGAATGCCGGCTGGCGCAGCTGTGGTCCGAGCTGCTCGCCACGTCGGAAATTTCCCGGCACGACAACTTCTTCGCCCTCGGCGGCGACAGCCTGACGGCGGTCCGACTGGCCCGCGACGCACGGCAACGCTTCGGCATCGAGCTGCCTTTGCCCGCTGTATTTTCCTCGCGGGGCCTCGCCGAGCTGGCGGCCTGCGTGGAAAAGGCCGAGAGCGAAATCGAGGTGGGCGTGATCGGATGAGCGCCGACAAGCTGGTCCGCGAGCTCGAGCATCTCGGCGTCCGCCTTTGGGAGGAAGCCGGCACGCTGCACTTCCGCGCTCCCAAGGGCGTGATGACCGAGAGCCGGCGCGCCGCACTTGCTGCCAACAAGCACGACGTGCTGGCGCAGCTGCGCGCGGCGACCGCGCCCGTCGTCCCGCAGCCGGCGGCACGCCACGAGCCGTTCCCGCTGACCGACGTGCAGTCCGCATACTTCGTCGGGCGGCGCACGAGCGTCCTCTACGGCGGAGTGGGATGCCATGCCTACGGCGAGCTGGTGCTGATGCCGGTCGACGCCGAGCGGATGAACGCGGCCTGGCAGCACCTCGTACGGCGGCACGACATGCTGCGCGCCGTCATCCACCCCCATGGAGGCCAGCAGGTATTGCCCGAGGTTCCAGAGTATCGCATCAAGGTTGCCGATCTGCACGGGCTGGATGGCGCCGAGGTCGAGCGCGCCTTGCAGAAGGTTCGCGCCGAGCTCGACCACCGCGTCTATGACCCCGGTGCATGGCCGCTGTTCGAACTTCGGCTGAGCATGACCGAGGAACGCAGCTGGCTGCACATATCGATCGATTTCCTGATTGCCGACTATGTCAGCATATTCGTGCTGCTCGAGGAGTTGCGGCAAAAATACGAATGCCCCGACGCCGAGCTGCCCGAGCTAGGACTGACGTTTCGCGACTATCTCCTGGCCAGACGCGCACGACGAACTGGCGCCGCCTACGACCGAGACCGCGCGTACTGGCTCGCTCGGCTCGAAGATTTCCCCTCGGCTCCGGCCTTGCCGATGGTCGACCCCGCTGCGGCCGAAGGAGCCGTGCGATTCCGCAGGCGCGAGCTGGTCCTCGACGAGACGGCATGGAGATCGCTCGCGCGTCAAGCCCGCGACCGCGGTCTGACCCTGTCCGCAGTCGTGCTTGCAGCCTACACCGAGGTCATCGGATGCTGGAGTCGGGATCAGCGGTTCGCGCTGGGCTTGACGATATTGAACCGGCCGCCCCTGCACCCGCATGTCGCCAGGGTGGTGGGCGACTTCACCTCGGTCAATCTGCTGGAGGTGGATCGCCGGACCGCCGTTGCGTTCCAGGAGCAGGCGCGACGCCTGCACAGGCAGCTCGGTCAGGATCTCGAGCACATCGAGTTCTCGGGCGTCGAGCTAATTCGCGAGCTCGCGCGCGCGCGCGGCCTGCGTGAGGCGCTGATGCCGATCGTCTTTACCAGCGCGCTCGGCAGCGGCGCGGAAAGCGGCGGAATCGCCTGGGGGGAATTCGCGGGCGGCATCAGTCAAACTCCGCAGGTCTGGATCGACTGTCAGGCGATGTGGCGCAACGTTGAGCTCGCGATCAACTGGGATTTCCGGGAAGGCGTGTTCCCGGACGGTCTGATCGACGACATGTTCACGACGTTCGCGACGTTGATCCGCAGGCTGGCCGGCGGGACGGACGCCTGGAACGACCGCTTCCCGGTAACGATTCCGCCGGAGCAGGCCGCAAGGCGAGCGCTGATCAACCGAACAGACGCGCCGCTTCCCGACCGAACGTTGATTTCCGGCGCGATCTCCTGGGCGGCGCGCGATCCGGAGCGTCCCTGCGTGCTGGCCGAAGACCGCACGCTGACCTATGGCGAGGTGATCCGTCATGCCGGCGCGGTGCAGGCCGCGTTGCAGCGTGCCGGCTGCGCGCCGGGCGAGATCGTCGCGGTCTCGGCCGAGAAAGGGCCGCTGCAGGTGATTGCGGTGCTCGGCGTGCTGCTGGCTGGGGCCGCGTACCTGCCCATCGACACGGACGAGCGGCCGGCGCGGCGCAACGAGATACTGGCGGATGCCGGCGTCCGGGTGCTGGTTTGTGACGCCGCTGTCGAGCATGCACCCGCGATCCGGTCAATCGACCTGCGCACGCTCGCGGCGGCGCAGAACCTTCCCCATCCGGCGACGATATCGGCAAACCAGCTGGCATATGTGATCTACACATCCGGGTCGACCGGGAAGCCCAAGGGAGTGATGATCACGCACCGCAGCGCCGTGAACACGATCCATGACGTGAATGCGCGATTTGCGATCGGCCCGGATGATCGCGTTCTGTGCCTTTCCGGCCTGGCATTCGATCTGTCCGTGTACGACATTTTCGGGCTGTTGACGGCTGGCGGCGGCCTGGTCTTCCCGCGTCCGGACCGTCGCGCAGACCCGTCCCACTGGCTCGAACTGATTACGCTGCATCGCGTGAGCGTGTGGAACTCGGTTCCTGCTCAGATGCACATGCTGCAGCATCACCTGGCGAGGCGGCCGCACCCGAACCCGAGCACGCTGCGCCTCGCCTTGCTGAGCGGCGATCGGATTCCGGTCGAGCTCGTCGAGCGGACCCGGACACGGCTGCCGGCAATGGATATGATCGCGCTCGGGGGGGCGACCGAAGCGGCGATCTGGTCGATCTTCTTCCCGTTGCGCGAGCTGCAGCTGGGCGCGAGCTTCGTGCCATACGGCCGACCGCTCTCGAACCAGACGGTCCACGTCGTCGACGACGCGCTTCGCCCCGTTCCGGATGGGGTGGTGGGCGAGATTTGCATCGGCGGCGAAGGCGTAGCCCTTGGCTATCTGGGCGACGAGACGCGCACGGCGGCGCGGTTCGTAACGAGTCCGCACGACGCAGCCCGTTGGTATCGGACTGGCGACCTCGGGCGATACCTGCCCGACGGAAACGTCGAGATCCTCGGGCGTCAGGACGCTCAGGTGAAGATTCGAGGCTACCGGATCGAGCCCGGAGAGATCGAAGCGGCGCTTGAGCGCCATCCGGCGGTGGCGCGCGCGACCGTGGTTGTCGCGGGCGAGGATTCAACGAGCCGTCGGGTCCAGGCATTCGTCGAAACCAACACCTGCGAAGCGCGTTGCGAGCCGCAGCTCGGCGCCTGCGCGCAATTGGCTTCATCCGCGCTCCTCGATGCAAAAGGCGCCAAGGGATGTGTGGACTACGCGCGCGCATTGGATCAGGCGGCGATCGCCTCGATCATGGACACCTTCATCGCCGCGGGCTTGTTCGCCGACGGCCGCGCCCACACCTCCGCGGAGATCGTCGCGAAGCTCGACGCGCTGCCTCGGTATCACCGGCTGGTGCGGAGATGGTTGCGCGCCGCGGCTGCTCACGGCGCGCTCGTTCGCGACGAGCAAAGTGGCGCCTATCGCGTCGCCGCCCAAGGTCTGGTGCTCGATGCGGCCGACAGCTGGCGCAGGGTCGATCGGCTGTCGGTCGACTACGACCGGCCGGAGCTCGTCGACTACTTCCGGGCAAGCGGCCGTCACCTTGCGGCATTGATTCGCGGCGATCGTTCTCCGCTCGAGCTGCTCTATCCGAAGGGACGCACCGACATCGCCGCAAGCCTGCACGAGCATTCGTTCTTCAATCGCTGGGCAAATCGTGTCGCCGCCGCGATGGCGGAATGCGTCGCCGACGCCATGTACGAGGGCCGCCGCCTGCGCGTGCTCGAGCTGGGCGGAGGAGTGGGCGGCACCGCGGCAAGCGTTTACCCTGCCCTTCGCCATCCGAGCGATTACTGGTTCACCGACATCAGCCACTACTTTCTCAACGTGGCACGCGAGCGGTTCGGCGCGGACAGCCATTGGACCTTCCTGCGCTACGACATGAACGCCGACTATCGCGAGCAGGGTCTCGCACCGAACTCCTTCGATCTGATCATTGCGGGAGATGTCCTGCACGTTGCCCGCAATGTTCCGCAGGCGCTGTCGGCCGTGCGCGAGCTACTGGCTCCCGGGGGCTGGCTGATATCGGTGGAGATGACGCGCGACCATTACCAGATCATGACGTCACTGGAGCTGCTGGGTCCGGGCGAAGATCCTGAAACCGGATATGCGGACGATCGTCAGACGTGGGATCAGGCGTTCTACGGACGCGACGAATGGATGCGCCTTCTCGGGGAGTCGCAGGCACAACCGATCGTGGCTGTTCCTCGACCGGACGACGAGTTTTCCGAGGTCGGGCTGTGCGTCTTTGCGGCCCGATACAAGGCCGACCGCGTCCGCGTGCACCCGCAGGAGCTTGCGGAATTCCTGCGCCAGCGCCTGCCCGATTACATGCTCCCCGCACAGATACAGATCCTCGACGCGATGCCGCTCGCGGCAAACCGAAAGCTGGATCGCCGACGTCTCGCGACGTGGGAAATCCGCGGCAACCTGCGGCAGGTGCGGGCGCAGACCTACGATACGGGGCTGATGCAAGGGTTGGCCGAGATCTGGAGCTTGGTGCTCGGTGCTCCGGCCCCCGCCCTCGACACGGAATTCTTCGCGGCTGGCGGCGACTCGCTGCTCGCCGCCCAGCTCGTGGGACGCATCATCGAGGAGTTGCCCGAGGCGAGCGGCTTGTTCTTCGACGACCTTCTGCGCCGCGTGCTGGAGGGTCCGACGCTGCTGGAGCTTGCCCAGGCCATCGACCGGCCGGTGCAAGGCGCGGCCGCGACCCAAGTCGCGCGCGGGGAAGGGGCGCTGGTATCATTGGGCGGAACCGCCGATTTACCGGCGTGCATATTCATCCGCGATTCGACGAGCATACTGGTCGATCCGCGGAACATGAGCCGTTATCTGGCGGAGCGCTTTCGTCTGTTCGATGTACTGGTCGGTGCCGTTGACAGCCGCTCCAATCAGGAGCTGGCAGGGCGGTTCCGCGCGCTTCTGCAGGACGCCCGGATCACCGACGTTCACCTCGTGGGCGCCGGCTCGGGAAATCCGGTGGCTGCCGAGCTGGGCCGCCAGATGCTCGAATCAGGCAACGGGCCGCGCACCGTGACGATCACCTTGACGGAAGCGGAGGCGGCGTGCGCCTCAGAGCTTGCCGGGCAAACGGCGCTCTTTGCTGGCGACCTCAATCTGGTTCGATTGAAGCAACGCCATGAGGCCGATGCCGTTTGGCGGACGACGTGCCTCGGCGATCTCCGCGTGATCGAGCTCGAGTCGCCGGACACCGAGCTCATCGCGCGATCGATCCTGGCGGTGGCGGGCGGATGAGCGGCCTCCCTCGGGTCGGCGTCGTGGGCGGCACCGGCGCCGTGGGGCGAAGCGTGGCGTCGCAACTGGCGTCCTGGCGTCAGTACCGCGTGCGAATCGGCAGCCGCAATGCCGCGTCGGCGCAGGCTCTCACGGCGAGCCTGGAGGGTGCGACCGAGTGGGTTTTCGTGGACGTGCAGGACGTCTCCTCGCTCGCAGCTTTCTGCGCAGGGTGCGCTGCCATCGTGAACTGTGTCGGACCCGCGAATTCGATCGGCGACAAGGTCGCTCGTGCGGCATTTGCCGCTGGAGCGCACTACGTCGATGCCAACGGCACCTGTGCGGCCAACGGCCTGCCGGATGTCCCGCGGTCGGCCGTTCTGGCGAGCGGAATGTATCCGGGATTGTCCGGTTTGCTGCCGCGCTTCCTGGCCCAGTGCGGATTCGATGCGGTCGATGGCCTCACGGCCTTCATCGGCGGATGCGATCGCCTCAGCCGCACGGCCGCGATCGATTATCTCGTTTCGCTCACCGACGGCTCCGGCGAGGCCGACGCGGCGTGGCTCGACCGCCGGCGCGTGTCCCACGCGCTCGAGGGCGGCGAGGAAATCTACCTGCCCTTCTTTCCACGGCCGGTCGTCCTTCACCCCTACTTCACCGATGAGGCCGAGTGCCTAGCCGTGACGCTCGGGTTGTCGGAGCTGCGCTGGTATTCGGTATTCGACGGTCGCCACGTCGCGACAATCCTTCCCGTCGCGGCGAGCCGGCAGGATGCCGAAGCCCTCGTGAGCGCCGCTCACATGGATCTTTTCGGGCGGGAGCCCTACCAGATATTGCTGTTCGAGATGACCGGAACGTCGGGTCAGGCGCCGGTGCGGCGAACCCTGTTCCTGAAGACATCGGACGGCGCGGCATTGACGGGGATTGCGGCGGCTTCGGGCGTGCGGGCCACGCTCGCAGGGCTCATTCCCAACGGCGTCCATGCATTTGCCGCCTGCATGGATCCGGCCATGGTGGTCGATCATCTGAAACGGTCGCCCGCGGTCGTCGCACTGGAAGTCCTCGAGGGTGCGCTGCCGACGGTCGAAGAAGGCGCAATCTAGCGATGCCCGCGACCGGGGGACGGCTGCGCGTGGTGGTCTGCGGCGCGGTGTTCGGGCAAGTCTATCTGGAGGCGTTCCGCATTCCGGATTATCCGCTGAAGCTCGCGGGAATTCTCGCGCGCGGAAGCCCGCGGGCTCAGGCGTGCGCTCGCCACTACGGCGTACCTCTGTTCGAGCGTGTCGAGGACCTACCGGCGGACGTCGATGCGGCTTGCGTGGTGGTGCGCTCCCGCATTCTCGGCGGAAGGGGAACAGAGCTGGCGCATGCGCTGTTGCGGCGCGGCATTCACGTCATTCAGGAGCATCCCGTCCATCCAGACGAGATCGCCGAGTCGCTGCGGCTCGCGCGGGCGCAGCGGATTCTATACCGCGTGAACTCGTTCTATGTGAATGTCGGCCCCGTACGGCGATTCATGGCTGCGCTCCGCGACTTGTGTCGCGCGCAGAGGCCGCTGTTCATCGACGCGGCGTGCGGCTGCCAGCTTTCGTTCTCCCTGCTCGACATCATCGGGACGGCTCTCGGAGGCATGCGTCCCTGGCAGATCCAGGCGTTGCCGCGTCGAGCCGGCGATGCATTCGTGACGCTGAAGGCGGCCTTCGCCGGCGTCCAGACCACCTTGCACATCCACAACCAGCTGGACCCGGCTGACCCGGACGGCTTCTCGTATCTGATGCATCAGCTGACTTTCGGCTTCATGGAGGGACGGCTCTCGCTCGTCGACACGCATGGTCCTGTCATCTGGATTCCGCGTCCCCAGTTTCCCCACGAGGTACGGTCCAGCGATGCGCGGCCGCAGTTTGCCGCCGCTCCCCGGGACACGCCCCGCCTGACGCCGATCGGTCCCCTCCAGGCTCCAAGCTTCGAGGAGATTTTCCGCAACTATTGGCCCATCGGGGTGGTGCGAGCGCTGCTCGAACTGAGGCACGCCATCAGCGAAGGAGAGGATGCTCTGCGCGCCGGGCAGTATCAGCTCACGATCGCCGAGGTTTGGCGCGACGTCCTGGCGCAATTGGGCCCGCCCGAGCTGGTGCGGGGCGAGCCATGGTCCGCGCTCGAGTCCCCCCGGCTCGCGAGCATGGAACGCGCCGCATTCGAAGCGGACCGCATGCCATGATGCGGCGTGGCGTTGTCGAGCGGAACCTGATGGCGGCTCTGCGCCCGGACGCGAACGCTCAACCCGCCGGCCGCGCCTCGATGATCGGGAACATGAGGGTCGGCGTAATCGCCGTGAGCCGCAGCCCCGCCTCTTCGCAAAGCGAAGCAATTCGCTCCTTGGTGCGCGCTCCGCTACCTTTCATCACCAGCATGGCAAGGTCGAACCGGCAGGCGATGTCCGAGCCGGCCGGCTCGTCCAGAGGTTCGATGATCAGGAGACGGCTGTCCGGCCGCATGGCGGCACGAACCGCGCGAAGCAGCATGGCGGCCTCTTCGTCATGCCAACCGTAGAGCACTCTCTTGAGCAGATACGCATCGAACTGCGCCGGGACCTGCGTGAAGAAATCGCCTCCCTCGATCCGGCATCGCTCGAGAACGTTCATTCGTGCCAGCAGCTCGCGCGCGCGCTCGACGACGCCGGGCTGATCGAACAGGACCCCCGAGAGCCCGGGATGACGCGAGAGCAGCCCTCCCAGGAACGTGCCGTTCCCTCCCCCGACGTCGACGATCGTGCGCAGAACGCTCCAATCGTAGGCTCGAAGAAACACCGGAAGCTCGAGGCGAGTCTGCGCCTGTTGGGCTCGGTCGAAGCGGGCGGCCTCATCCGGATGCTCGTTCATGTATTCCCAGTAGCCGCAACCGTGCTCGCGATCGAACGCCGGCCTGCCCGTACGCACGCTGTAGTCCATCGATGCCCACGAGGCGACGTCGGCCGGAACGAGCGGATAGGCATCCTTCAACGACAATCGGTGATCGGAGCGCAGAAACTCGGCCATCGGCGTGAGGGTGAATTTGCCAGGTTCGCACTCCGTGAAGATCTCCTTGCATGCCAAAGCGCGCAGCGCGCGGTAGAGCGAGGGTGCGTGAGTCCCGGTAGCCTCCGCCAGCTCCTCGACCGATCGCGGACCTTCCGTGAGATAATCGGCAACTCCGAGATCGCAAATGGCACGAATGGTAAATGGGATGATGTAGTCGGCGAGCTCGGTGAGCCGGAATATGGACCCGAGATCGATTCTGATGCGGCGCGACGTGGTGCTCATGTGCGATAGTACTCCGCCAGCGCGACAAATGCCACGGTGAGGCTGCATGAACGCCGTCAGCGGCACGCTTGCTCCGCGTTACGATCCGCTGGCCGCGGACATCCTCGCTGATCCCTATCCGGTCTATGCACGCCTGAGAAGATCGGGTCCGTTGTGCAGAGGCGGCCCGGGCCAGTGGGTAGCGACGCACTACAGCGATGTGGCGGCACTGTTGGCGAGCCCGGCGCTCGGCAGCGAATATCCGGCTCCATACCACGCGTTCTCCCTCGGTTCCGGATCGGCCAGCTTGTTCTACCAGCGCATCGTTCTCTATCGCGACCCACCTGCTCACGGGCCCCTGCGCGCCTTGCTGCGGCAGGCGATGAAGCCGGCGCTGATCGGGACGCTGGGCAGCCGGCTTCCCGCGATAATCGATGGATTGCTTCAGCCTGCATTGGACGGCGCCCGTTTCGACCTGCTTGATCATCTTGCGATCAGCCTCTCGTTCCGCGTGCTGAGCGAGCTGATCGGTTTCCCCGATACGGATCTGCAGGAGGTGCGTCGGCGGGCGATGGATTTGTCGAAGGCGTTCGGCACACGAATTGCCGCTGTGGACCGCTCGGCAGTCGATGCCGCGGTGGACTGGTTGAGAGACTATGTGGGAACTCTGCTCGACGAGCGACGACGCGCCCCGCGAGATGACGTTCTGTCGCAAATAGCGCGAACGGAAGATGTCGGCGGATTGACTCGCGAGGACAAGATCGACAATGTTGCGTTCCTGCTGTTCGCCGGGTTCGAGACCACGGGGAACCTCATGGGCAATGGACTAGCGGCGCTGCTCGACAGTCCGCAAGAATGGTCCCGGCTCCGCGCCCGACGCGAGCTCGTTGCTTCGGCCGCCGAGGAGCTGCTGCGATACGATCCTCCGATCCAGGGTGTCGCGCGCGCGGTTCGCGAGACGATCGCGGTCGGCGGACGGCTCATCAGGCAAGGCCGTGTTCTCATTCTTCTGATCGGCAGCGCCAATCACGACGAGAGCCGTTTCCCCGATCCGCAACGGCTGGACATCGCTCGAAATCCCAATCCGCATCTCAGCTTCGGCGGTGGCATCCACCATTGTCTCGGCGCGTCACTGGCGCGCCTGGAGCTGACAGCGATGCTTTCCCGCCTGCTGGAGACCACATCATCGATCGTGCCGTCCGGGCCTGCGGTCCGACGCACCGACACGCGCTTTCGTTGCTACGGATCGCTGCCCGTATCGGTGCGGGCGGCTTAGGTCATTGTGCATTCCGGCGGACCGTCGGTCCGGCGGCAAGTGCAACGCACATGAACCCAGAACGAATGCCCGTGGAGCAACGTCGAGCCCGGTGTGTCGGTGTCCCGCAATCCGGTCGATGATCGGGTTCGAGAGTCACCGAAGCCGGGGACCAAGTGGAGGCTGGCATGCCAACGGTGAAACGCATCATTCCCATCCTCGTATACGAGGATCTGTCGGCGGCCCACGACTTCCTTGTCGAGGCTTTCGGCTTCGAGCAGGGCGGCGTTGAAATGCACGAAGGAGAAGCCGTCCATGCCGAAGTGCGGGCAGGCGACTTCGTGATTTGGCTGCATCGGGTTACGGCGGAACATAACCTGGTGTCGCCGAGATCGTTGCCCGCTGCCAGCGGCGGCCTAGTTGTCCATGTCGACGACGTGGACGCCCACTTCGAACGCGCGCGCGCGCGCAGAGCGCATATCGAGAGCGAGCCCAAGGACATGCCCTATGGCCAGCGCGAATATGGCGCGCGAGACCCGGAGGGGCATCGATGGTGGTTCGCCAGCCCGCTCGCATAGATCGGATTGCGGGCCCGTCGCGGGCGGCTGACGCGGGCGCGCTGCCCCCCGGCGGTCGGCTGCTCATCATGCGGGGCTCGGCGACGGAGCGGGACAAGCTTCGTCCAGGTGCAGATGGAGCAAACGACGGCTGTCCGGCCCCCTGATCGCCCCACCGCCATCGCTCCAGATGAATTGCATGACATTGAGCCGGGCCCTCTCACCAACCGGGTGTGCGGGCACGACCTCAACTGTTGCGCAGGGCCAGCGGACCAACCGCGGGTTTCAGGACGGCGGCCCTGGATGAGACCGGTCGTCTATCTTGATGGCATCCGGCTTGATCTTGCCGTCGGCACCAAATTCGATGCGGATGGCGACTTCGCCGCGCCCGGGCGCCTGCACGGCGGCCCTGGCGGTCGCGACGATGTTCTCCCCTTCCCGAACGACCGAGACCTGCGGCTCGGCAAAGCTGCTCGAGCCCGCGCTGGCAACGCCCTCGGCCAGCCGAAGGGCCGCAAGAGCCGCGGCCTTGGCCCGGCCCTCGTCCCGGATGTCGCCGAGCGCTCGTGCCAGAAAAGTCCTGAGGGCCTCTTCGTCCGGAATGGGCTCTACCGTCTCGGCTCCCCGAACGCGTACGACGGTATTTGGCGAGAGCTCTCTGGGTAATACCCCGAAGACGCGTGGCCGCGTACGGAAATAAACGCCGTAGAAGCGATCGCCAGGGAACACCTCCCGAAGGGTCTCATCGTCGATGGGGACCGTCTTCTCTAGTTGAGGTTTTTCCTGGCCCGGAATGCTCTGAAGAACATCGGTGAGCCAAGAGTTGAGCATCGTCGAACTCTTGTCTTGCCGCACGTCGCCCTGTGCCATGCCGACGGAAACGCCGAACAGGATCGCGGCATCGAAGAGGAGGACCCAGGATGCCATTCTAGCTAAAATACCGATCGGGCTCCCTCCCGTGTCCATGGGGTTCCGCCGCTAGCGGATCAAGCGCGGGATAGCGGCGTTGCCCGGAATCGAACCGCTTTATTTTTGTCCCGACCCCGACGCCCCCGCGCTCGCGACCAGGACCGCTTCGAACACGCCCGGAGAACTCTGTTTCAGGGCGATTTTAGCCGTGAAGATCGATTCGGACCCGTTGTCGCGATGGTCCGTCCAACAGGGGAGGAAGATCCCCTTCACGACCGATAGCCCATTGTAATCTCCGTATTGGTTGCCTCGATCGGCATCGACGGTGGTCTCGTCGGTCATCTCGGTCGTGACCTTGATGGGCTTGCTCCAAGTCTTGCCGGCATCCGTCGAGAACTGGAACATGATGTTGGTCTTGTTTCGGTCCGCGCCGGTCCCCGTATTGTAATATATGATTCCCAAAATACCCGTCTCGGGATCGGCGGCAAGCCTTTGGTTGAATTGGTCGGCACGGCCCGGATCGAGATTGATCTGGGCCGGCTTGCTCCAGGTCGCGCCGGCATCGACCGAGCTGGCGAACCAAATGCGAGACTTGCAGTCGGAATTGACGTCCCCCCCGGGCTCGCTGATCGGCGTCTTGCAGCCGTCATCGCCGGAGAGGTCGAGCCAGGATACGTACACGTTGCTGTCGTGGGCCGCGATAGACGCGTAGACCAACGCCGAGCGTTTGGCGAATGCGGGGACGGTGATGACGTACTCCGCAAACGTCTTGGTGATCGTTACCCGGGGGCTGCTGAAAGTGTCGCCACCGTCAGCCGACTTCGTAAAGAACAGGCTCCTGCTGCCGGTGTCAGGCCACACCGCGAAGACGGTACCGGATGCATTCGTGGTGATGTCGCCGCCGATGGCGGTGCCAGTGGTCTCGGCGTCGCTGATTTTAACCGGACGGTGCCAGCCCGACTCATTGCGATAAGCCACGTAAGCCGGCGAACCATTGTGCCAAATGACGTAAATGCGGTCCCGGAATGGGGAAGTGTCGCTGATATCCACCCACATCATTTGCTTGTCAGCACTGGTTTGATCACCCGAGAACGTGCCGTCGAAAGTCCAGGTCTTGCCGCCATCGCTCGACTTGTAAGCTCGCATCTGCATCGTAGTGCTGGCATTCATCCCGATGGTTGTCGCCCATGCAGTTCCATCCGATGTCCAAGCGACCGTGGGGTCGGAATTCACCGTGTCCGAAGTGGCGAGCGGCAACGTTGACTGGCCCCAACTCGCGCCACCGTCCGCTGAGTAGAACTGTGCCTGCGGGCCTGCCCCGATGTTGTTGGAGGCGGCGATCACCTGTTGCGGGTTCTTGAAGTTGATCCTGATATCGGACTCGCTGCGCGGGTTGGCGGTCACACCCGAGATCCGCAGATTCGGACCGACTGTCGGCGCCACGGCAGCTTGGAGTTGCGGCTCGGGCGATGGTTGTAAGTCTTGATGGCGAAGCATCCAAACATGAAGGGTTTCCAAGGCCAGCGGAAATCCTCCGGTCGGGTCCAGCGGGGCGGCGCCCCTTTGGATGTCGGAGTGGTTGCGGCGATACTGCGCGGCGAGCCAGTCGGGAATATCGGTTCTCCCGCGGTTCGCCGCGGCGGCAAGCGCGAGCCGCGGGGCGTGGCTTCTCACCTCAGCAACTAATTGAGCCAAAGCGGTGCCTTCCCGGATCTGAATCCCTTGCGCGGCGGCAGCGGTGGACCAGGCCACCATCGGCATGAGCGAAATGATCACTCTCGCCCGCGGCATTAGCTTGAGCTTGCTCATCGCTTTCCCCTTAGAAAAGCACATCATCCGTTCGTTCGCACCCTGGGTTGCGGACGAGGCGTGCCGTGGCAGGAAGGCAACTAGGCTTCAAGAAGCCGGCCAGGATCAAGTTCGATACTACTCGTAGCCGTGATCATCTTCAACAGCAATCCCGCGCCTACGCTCAACCTTAGCGGCGTCGCGCGCCACTTACGACAGAGCGCGATGGAGCGGCCTGCAGGCACTGCTTCGCGCGCTATCACGCGCGCAGGCACACGCGCCGGCGCACTCGGCGTGCTCATGAGTCGGCCGGTCACCATGAGCTTTGCGGTTTAAGCAGTTCGCGAGCGTCGCCGGCGGGACACCAAACGCCACGGTAGCGCGCAACGAGGCTACGCGAAGGTACGCCATTTCCGGATCGGGCCCCCTGCCCGATGGGTTACAACCGATACGCTAGGGGGAATTCTCACCCTCTGTCCCAGGCGCCTGAGCAGCATCGCCTCCGCGCTTCAGACCGCTCGCGACCGCGCCAAGGCTGGCGTGTTCCCCGGGGGACAGGAGATGCTCACGAAACGAACACCCCTACCCGTAGTGGAGCGCGTTCGGCGGGTCGGCGGGTGTCGCGCCAAAGGAACGCAGTGTTGTTCGCGCCGCACCGGATCGGCGATCGACCGCGTCGCTCAAACGAACGAACGGGTCGGTTGCGAACATCCCGCCCCGCGGGAGCGACTATCCATGTCCCCGGGATCACTGCACGCCGGCGCGGCACTGTCGTCGAAATTAGGACGATACCCGCCAGCGCGGTACTGTCCCACGTCGGTCCACTGATTCGAAGTTCTGGTTCCCCGGCCAGGATTTGGACCTGGATTCCCATCCCCTGTGAGGCCGCCAACTGCGGCGGCCTTGAGCCCATGAAACCGATTCGGCTTGCGATCTTGGGACTAGTGGCCTTCATCGTGGCCGATCACTTCCTTTTCGAAGGTCGCTATCGGGAGGCCGCCTGGGTTCAACTGAAACTCGGGGCTGATTACCTCAACGCTGAATTGGCCCGCCTGTCCCCGGCGACGTTCGGCCGAAATTAGGACACTGCTTCCAGCAAATTAGGACACTTGGCCCGAAATTAGGACGATACCCGCCAGCGCCCAAGCGAACGGGTGCTGGCCGAAATCGGCCACTCGCGACAGCAAAATCGGCCACCCGCCTAGGCGGTAATAGGGTGTGGGTTTTAGAATTGGTTAGCGAAACAACGGCAAGCCAACTGCCAGTTGCTGATTCGGGGGAAACACGATGGTCACTGAAGGCGGCCGTGGCCATGAGTAGCCGGCACTGCTCAGGTGTCAGATACTGCCGAACATTACGAGGCAAACATTCAGCGAGCGTTCGGCGTTCAGGGAGACCTATTCCGGAGATGACGAGGCCGCCAACTGAGGCGGCCTACTCTTCTTTCTTGGGCTGTCTTATCAGGCGTTTTGTCTCTTCGGGTCCCTGGGTGGCGGCAGATCGCCCTTCTGCCCAGGAGGATCGGGCGGTGGCTCACCTGGATCCTTTACTGGCGGATGACCGCCTTGTTGCCAGGTTCTGCCGGGAGGTTTCGGCGGGTGTGATCCAGGTCCAGGTAGGTCTCTAGCCATGGGGCGACTCTCCGAGCAAAAGATGCAATGGAGTTTTGCACAATCAAGGCGGGCGCACAATCATTAGGTTGTGCGTGGCAAATCCAGCCACAGCCATTTCCAAAACCGGCCACTAGGGGTCAAAACCGGCCAGCACCAAGCGAACGGAGGGGTCCGAAGCCGGAACGGATCCAGAACCGAGGCGGCTCGTGTTACTCGCCATGAACAGGGGTGTTCCTTCCAATGAACAACCCCCAAGGCCGTGTGCCCGATGCGCCGCAAGACCCAAAATGGGGGGTAGAATTGGGCTGTTCATCTCCGGGGCGGCCGAACCGACGTCGTTCGTCCGGAACACACCCGGAACCGAGGCGCTCCGGGTTACTTCCGGCCGACAGGGTGTTCCTCCAGATGAACACCCCCGCCGAATACCTTTGCGCCGCGGCGCCGGTCCGAACTGCATGCCGGGGCGCGGGGCCCGGCTGCGCGACCCGGCACTGCAAACCTGAGTTGTGTGTTGTTCTGATGGGCGGTCTCCGGTCCCCCGCCGCCGAGGGCAAAGCGCCGCACTGGCTGGGGCTCGCCGACCGCGACGACACTTCGCGGTACCGCTCGGTGCGGCTGTTGCGTCAGCGCGCCTGGGGCGACTGCGCCGGCGCGTTCGACCGCGCCGCGACCGCGTTGATGCAACACGGACGCGGACGATGATGCCGCGGCCAGGCGGCAGCGCTCCGGCGCGATCACTCCTCGATGCTGCCCGCACGAAATGCGGAAAACCAAAGAGCGAGAATCAAAAAAGTGGATTCAGTCAGGGGTTCTTTCCGACGATGATGACGGCAGCTGTTTGACGTCAATTGAGACGGGCTGCCCCATCGAAGTTGCCGAAGCCAACGAGATTCAATCGACGTTCGGTTTCCGCGCTTTCCGAGACCGGCCGGTCCTCGTAACCTGCAAGCCGGCGGGGACCATGCAATGCCCGATCAACCGCGCCCCAGTCTCGCCGGCCTGCTGGCGGAAACCACCGCGATCCAGGCGGTGGGCACCATGGCGGTGCTGGTGGTGCCGACGATCGCGCCGAAGATCGCCGATGCGCTCGGCGTCCCGGCGGGCCGGGTCGGTTTCCAGATCAGCCTGTTGTATCTCGCGGCAATGTTCGGCTCGCTCGCCGCGGGGACGTCGGTCGCGCGGCTCGGCCCGTGCCGGACCGGCCAGATCGCCATGCTGCTCACCGCGCTCGGATGCATGCTGGCGGCGACGGGCAATCTCGCCACGCTGGTGTCGGGCTCGCTCGTGATCGGCGCCGCCTACGGCATCATCAATCCGGCGTCCTCGGATCTCTTGATGCGGCATATCCCGGCCGCGCGGCGTAATCTGTTCTTCTCGATCAAGCAAACCGGCGTGCCGCTCGGCGGCATGATCATCGGGCTCGTCGCGCCCGCGACGGCGCTGCGCGTCGGCTGGAGCGCGCCGCTGTGGATCGTGGCCGCGGCCGCGGTGGCGCTCGTTTTAGCCTCGCAGCCCCACCGCGCGATCTGGGACGCCCATCGCGACCATTCCGTGAAACTGTCCGGGTTGTCGCTTGCCGGATTCCGCACGCTCGCCAAGAACCCGGCGCTGCTGTGGCTCGCATCGGCTTCGTTCTGCTTTGCCGCCATTCAGCTCTGCCTGCTCGCCTTCCTGGTCGTGCTGCTGGTGGAGGAGTTCGGCTTCGATCTGGTCGCGGCCGGTGCCATCCTGGCGGCCGTGCAGGTGGTCGGGGCGCTCGGCCGCATTCTCTGGGGGATCCTCGCCGACCGCATTCGCAACGGCCTCGCGGTGCTGTTCGCCCTGGCGCTGCTGATGGCCGCGGCCTCGGCCGCGGTCATCGGGCTTTCGCCCGCATGGCCGAAAATTCTGGTCATCACGGTGTTTCAGGTGCTCGGCATTTCCGCCGTAGGCTGGAACGGCGTGTTTCTGTCCGAGACTGCCCGGCTGAGCCCGTCGCGCGCGATCGGATCCACCACCGGCGCCGCCATGTTCGTGACCTTCATGGGAGTCGTCGCCGGGCCTCCGCTGTTCTCGGGCCTCCATGCCGTGCTGCGGAGCTATGCCTGGAGCTATGCGCTGCTCGTGATGTTCGCGTTGCTTGCGGCCGTGCTGATCCGGGCGGCGCAGTCGCACGCGGGGCGCGCAGCGCGGCGGCTTACGGCCGCCGTTTGAACAACGCCGATGCGCAGCATCGGCTATGGAGCGTCGCAAGACGCGAGCCGGGTGGGGGTGAAGCTGCATCACCCCACCCCGGCAGCTCGCAGAATGCTCACTGCCGAGCCTCCCCCTCAGTCGACATCGGATGTTTCCGATGTCGACCAACGTATATTGCCGAACCCGGGAACACCCGGGTTCGGTGGGAGGGTGAAGCGCGCGTGACGCCCAGCAGCGAAGTGTAAGGCGGAAGCAGCGTCAGCTGCCCGATGCGCTCGGCGCCGCGCGGCCCGGGTTGGGTGCCTCTTCGAGAATCCGGCGCGAGAGCCGCGCCACGCTCTGCACGGCGCTTGCCTCCCGGGACGACAGTTCTTCGAGCGACGCGGTCAGCTCGCGCTCCTTTTGCTGCAATTGCTCGATCTCCTTCGACAATGTGCCGTGTCGATGCTCGAGATCGGATACCTGGGAATGCAGCTCGGCGCGTCGGGCTCCGAGCGAGGCTTCCAAAGCTTCGCGGGCCTGTCGCTCCCGGTCCGCCAGCCCTGCCTCGAACTCGGCCGTCCTCGCCGCCAGCCGGCGCTCCAGATCGCCGATCATGCCGGCGCTGAGCTCTTCGACCGACTTCTTGATGTCCGCCTCGCGCTGCGCTCGGCGTCGCTCCAGGTCCTCAAGAACGCTCGCCTCTCGGGACGCGAGGCCCGCGACCGACGTCGCGAGCTCGCGTTCGCGCCGCTGCAAAAGCTCGGTCTCGTTACCCAGCGAGCTGCGGCGATTTTCGAGGCTCGATACTTCGGATTCGAGCGCATTGCGCTTGCTGCCGAGCGAGGCTTCCAGCGCTTCGAGGCCTTGGCGCTCCCGCTCGGCGAGGCCGGCCTCCAGCTCGGCCGACCTTGCCGCGAACGCCGCGTCAGCTCGGCGCTCCCGATCGGCGAGGCCGGCCTCCAGCTCGGCCGACCTTGCCGCGAACGCCTCTCGAGCCTGGCGCTCCCGATCGGCGAGGCCGGCGTCGAGCTCCGCCGATCTTGCCGCGATTCGCCGCTCCAGATCGTTCATCATTCCGACGCTGAGAATCTCCGCCGACTTCTTGATCTCGGCCTCGCGCTCGGCTCGACGCAGCTCGATCGCGTCCAACGCGCTGGCTTCCTTGAAGGAAAGACCGTCCACCGAGGCCGTGAGCTCGCGCTCCCGGCGCTCGAGAATCTCGGTCGCGTTGCCGAGCACGACGTGCCGGTCCTCGAGCCTCGACACCGCGGCCTCCAGCTCGGCGCGCTTGGTGCCCAGCGAAGCTTCCAGCGCTTCGTGGGCTTGCCGCGCGCGGTCGACGAGCTCCGTCTCGAACTCCGCCGACCTGACCGCGATCCGCCGTTCCAGGTCGGCGGTCATCCTGGCGCCGAGATCTTCCGCCGATCTGCGAATCTCCGCCTCGCGCTGGGTCCGCAGCAGCTCCAGGGCTTCCAGAACGCCCGCCTCCTTGGCCGAAAGCGCTTCGACGGAGGCCGACAGGTCGCGCTCGTGCTGTCCCAGCAACTCCACCTGCCGGAACAGCGTGGCACGCTGAGCCTCCAGGCTCGAGACTTCGGAATCGAGCTCGGCGCGTGTCCTGCCCAGCGTCGATTCGAGGGCTTCGCGGCCCTGCCGCTCCCGGTCGGCGAGATCGACCTCGAGCTCCGCCACGTTCACGGCTCTCAGTCGCTCCAGTTCGCGGGTCATCTCGCCGCTGAGATCTTCCACGGACCTGCGGATGTCCGCCTCGCGCTTCGCGCGAAGCGCCGCAAAATCCTGCTCCATTTCCGCGCTGAGCTTCTCGAGCAGAATTTTGCGCTCGGATTCGACCGTTTGCTGCGCGACCGTCACGATCTGCGTTTCGAGCAGCGACTTCACTTCGGGATCGTCGCGCAGCGCCTGGTAATAAGCGCCCAGAAGGTCCTGCTGCTCGGAGAGCATCGAAGCGAGATTGCGGAGCCGCAGGATTTCCTGCGCGACGCGGGAATCGACCGCCTGGGGAGGCGAGGCGCCTCTTTGCAGGCCGTCGGCGAAGCGCCCGAGCGCCTCCGCGAACTGACGAAGCGCCTTGTCCTCGCCCGCTTCGACCCGGGTCAGCGACCGGATGATCCTGCGCACGAAGTCGGCGTCGCGCGACCAATCGAGCGTGCCGATCTGCACGAACCGCTCGCTCGGGTCCAGGATCGTCATGGTGTGCGATCCGGCCGGCACGGAGAGGCACAGCTTGGGGTCGAAGCGCCATACCGGGAGGCGAGCCATCTCGTCGGCGGCAACTGCGCGCCAGCGCCCGTCCTGTTCTCGGGCGAGTTGGATCCGGACCATTTCGCGCTCGCCGATGCGGACCATCAGTTCGCCCGGAACGCCGTTCGCGTGACCGTCCTCGACCAACAGTCGCCGCGCGGATTCGCTCGACCCGAGCTCGGACAGATCTTCCAGCGGAAGCAGCCGCCGGTACTCGGTGACGCGAAGCACCGAGGCTCCCTGCGGGGCATCGGAGACGACGTGAAACGCCACCCAGTCCCCCGGGTTGAGCAAGCCGGCCGAGGCACCCGCCAGCTCGACCGCGCCATGGGGCGGAAACAGCAGGCGGGACGATCCGGAAACGTCGCGGATCGTGGCCCCGTGGCGCTGCATGCGAACTTCGACGAACGCCGCGGCGCCGGAGACGCGCACGCAAATCCCGATGAAGAATGTCTCGCGTTCGGTCGGCATCCCGCCTACCCGCCCCATGGCTGAATCGATCCGGCGCCGATGGCTCCCGCCCGTTTCCGGCAAAGCCATGATATCGCGAAAAGCCACCCGGAACGATAGGGGCTATGTCACGGAAATCCCGGGAAAATCCCCGGCCGCTCCGCTCCCCCGGGGCGTAATCTTGATGAAATGGCGCGCACCGGGATGCCGAGCGGTGCCGCGCTGACGCCAGCCGAGGAGAAAATGCGCTGCAGGCGATCAAAAAAATAGCGCCGCCCCGGTCGAGGCGGCGCCGTTCGCAAGCTCCGCGAACTTACGCGGCGAGCTTGAGGTTCTCGGCTGCCTCCTTGCCGCGGCTGACCACCACGTCGAACGTGACGTTCTGGCCTTCGCCGAGGCTCGACAGACCGGCCCGCTCCACGGCGGAAATGTGGATGAACACATCCTTGCCGCCGTTGGCGCGCTCGATGAAGCCGTATCCCTTGGCGGGATTGAACCATTTGACAATGCCTTTGTGCATCGTCCTTCCTTTCTCTACTTACGTTGAAACCGCACGGCCGCACTCTTTGCGGACCGCGCAACAACCGACGAATTGGGGAGAACCGAGACGAAACGTGCAAATCGCACAACTGACGGCCGGAACGGCCAAAACCGATTGCTGGGACTCATGTAGGCGACACGGGGGAAGAAAACAAGAGACAGGCGCGGGTCACAAACTTACATCGAGAACTTTGTCGACGCGTAGAGGGGATGTCCGATTCACGGCCAGCCGAGATTGCAGGTCCCCTCTCCCCGCCGGGGAGAGGTGGAGATTGTCTCACGCGCGTCGCATCCGCCGTGGATCTGATCGTCCAGGCCGCGTCGGGCAGGACGCTAGCCGAGCGAGGCGATGATCTCGCGATAGGCCGCCTCGGGAAATGCCTTGAGCGTGCGGGTGCGCACGTTGCCCATCATGCCGAGCTGCAGCGCGAACCGCGCCGCCACGGCATCGTCGGACGCCTCGCACACGACGACCAGGTCGAATTCGCCCATGGTCAAGTGCACGGATTTGATCTCGCCGCCCATTTCTTTGAGCATCTTCTTTGCCGCATCGAGGCGGCGCGGGGAATCCTTGACCTGTTGAATGCCCCGCTCGGTCCAAGTGACGAGCACGATGTAGGTGGTCATGGCGCACCTCCTGGCAGGGATACGGAAGTCAGAGGTCGGAAATCAGAATCGGGTTCTCTCTAGTTCCGGATTGCAACTCTTGCTTCGTCATGCCCGGCCGTGTGCCGGGCATCCACGGTTAGATCCTCAACGCACGAAAGACGTGGATGGCCGGGACACCCCCGGGCTCCACTTGGGCACGGCCCGGCGAGTTGATGGCCCGGGGGCGGCCATGACGAGTTGGGAGTCTATCGGTACTGCCTCCGGCCTCTGGCCTTTGATTCCCGATATTATTTCCGCCAGCCGGTCATCGGCCAGATGAGCTTGGCGGTCGCGCGGTCTTCCGGCCACACCGACTTGTATTCCTTGCCCTGGAGCTGGATCAGGTAGGTGGCCGAGAGCGTGTTCTGGCCGGTCTCGTCGAATTTCACGCCGCGATAGCCGATCATGAGCTGGTCGGGCTTCAAATCGGTGTCCTGCAGCGCCTTCTGGATCTTGGCGGGATCGGTCGAGCCGGCGCGGTTGATGGCGTCGGCCAGCACCAGAAATCCCTGCATCCAGCGGGCGCTGGTGTCGTCGAGGTCGCGCCCGGTTTTCTTCTTGAACAGCTCGTTGACCTTGTAGCTGTTGCCGCCGGGCTTGCCGAGGTCCCAGGCGCTGCGGTTCATCGCGCCCTGGGCGAGCTCGCCGACGCTGGGGATGAAGGACGGGTCGGAGAAGCCGGCGTCGTCGCCGATGATCATCGGCGGGGTGTAGTCGAGATTCTTCAGCGTCTTGAAATACAGGATGGTGTCGGCCGTGTAGCTGATGAAGATGACCGCATCGGGCGCGAGCTGCTTGAGCTGCAGCACCTGGCCGGACACATCCGAGCTGTTGGCATTGTAAGGGATCTGCGCCGCCACCTTGATGCCGGTCTTGTCGGCGGCATCGACGATGCTGGCGGCGACCGAGGTGCCGTAGTCGGTGTTCTCGTTGACGACGGCGATCGAGTCGACCTTCCTGCCGGCTTTTCTCAGCTCGCTGAGAAACGAGGTGTAGGCCTTGGCGAAATCCGGCGCGATCGGGCCGCTGCGAAAGATCCACTTGAAGCCGCGCTGGGTGATGTTGAGCGCGACCGAATCCGCCACCAGGAACGGGACGCCGTAGCGTTCGGCAACCGCCGTCGCCGTGAGCGCCACCGAGGAATGATAGGCGCCGAGCATGGCGGCGACCTTCTCCTGGGTGATCAGGCGCAGCGTCTGGCTCTGGCCGACCGAAGGATTGCCCTGGTGGTCGGCATTGAGCAGCTCGACTTTCGCGCCGCCCAAATTGGCAAGCCCCGCGGCGCCGGCAAGCGCGCTGCCCTTGAGCTCGGGATAGACGCCGTTGACGATCTCGGCGCCGAGCTCGATCGCATCCTTGGCGGAATTGCCGGCGCTCGCCGCGTTGCCGCTGAGCGGATAGATCACGCCGATCTTGACGGTCTCGGCGGCGCTCGCCGGCAGTGCGCTCGCCAGCGCCGACAGCGCCGCGGCGAGCAAATAGGCTCGGTAGTGCATGCAATCCTCCCCGTTGCGAGCGGCCTTGCGTGCCCGCTCTTTGCCGCACCCTAGCACGAACACGCCATGTGACGGCGAGTATGATTGAGCCAGGACCTGCCGCTTGCGCCCTTCCCCTCTCCCCCTGTGGGAGAGGGTGGTGAGGCGGCGCAAGCCGCCGAGCCGGGTGAGGGGTATAATTTATCTGAGGCGCTGCTACCCCTCACCCGCCTCGCGGACTAAAGTCCGCTCGGCACCCTCTCCCGCAGGGGGAGAGGGGAAGGGAGTATGCCTCGGCGCCTCAGTTCAATTGCCCCCCCGCGACGTGCGGCTGTTCCCGGATTACACATCGCTGCGCGATGTTTCATCCGGGCTACGATCGTTCGCTAAAACCGGTAGAGCTCCGCCGGATTGTCGACCAGGATGTTTCGGCGCGTTGCCTCGTCGGGAGCCCAGTCCAGCAAGAGATCGAGCAGATCCGCCTCGTCCGGCGGATTTTTTTCGGAAGGATGCGGCCAGTTGGTCGCCCACAGCATGCGCTCCGGCGCGGCCTTGACCAGCGCCTTGGCGAGCTCGCTCACGTCCTCGTAGCGCGGCGGCCCGGACTTCGACACCAGGTAAGGGCCGGACAGTTTTACCCAAACCCGCCCGGTGTCGACGAGGCGGAGCAGGCAGCGGAACGCGGGATTGCCGACCGCAACCGGGTCGGCGATCCGGCCGATATGGTCGATCACGATCCGGCCCGGCCAGTCGCGGATCTGGCGCTCGCGGTCGGGCAGCAGCCTTCCGTCCATTTGCAATTGCGCGTGCCAGCCGACCGACTGCACGCGGGCGACCACGGCATCGGCGATATCCCAGGAAATGGCGCCGCCCGGCAGCATGTGCAGGCGCGCCGCGCGCATGCCGGCGGCGTCGAGCCGGCGCAGCTCGGCTTCGCTGACGTGGTCGTCGACCACGGCGACGCCGCGCGCGTTCTTGCCGAGCGCCGCCATGCCGTCGAGCGTGCAGGAATTGTCCTTGCCGTAGGCGGTCGGCTGTACCACAACGGTGCGGCCGATGCCGACGCGCTGCCGCAACGCGCGATAGGTCGCGACCGAGCCGTCCTCGGGCGGCGCCGAGGCGGCGGTTTTCGCCAGCGGATATTTCTGGTCGTAGAAATGCATATGGGTATCGCAGGCGCCGTCCGGCGCTTGGAGCTTCGGCATCGCCTTGGCGGAAGAAGTTTCCATCGTGCTCATCGAAATTCGCGCTCCTTCAAACTCATGTCATTCGTTTCGCGCCGGCTATTGCGCGGTCATGCCGCCGTCCAGCGTCAGGATCGTGCCGGTGGCGAACCGGCTCTCGTCGCCGGCGAGAAACAGGATCCCGGCCGCGATCTCTTCCGGGGTTCCCAGCCGTCCCAGCAACTGACGCGCCGCGAGCGCCTTGCGCACCGCGTCCGGATCGGCGGCCTTGCCGAGGATCTCGCTGAAATACGGCGTGTCGATCGTGCCGGGCGCCACGGCGTTGCAGCGGATGCCGTCGCCGACATGGTCGATGGCGATGGCACGGGTCAATGCCGCGACCGCGCCCTTGGAGGCGCAATAGGCGGCACGATTGGCGATGCCCACCGCGGCGACGACCGAGGCGGTGTTGACGATTACGCCGCCGCCGTTGCGCTTCATCGCGGGGATCGCGTATTTGCTGCACAGAAACACGCCGCGCACGTTGACCGCGATGAGCGCATCCCAGGCGTCCGGCTCGGTCTCCACCACGCTGCCGGTGATGCCGTAGCCCGCATTGTTGACCAGCACGTCGAGCCGGCCGAATTTCTCCAGCGTCTTTTCGATCATGCGCTCGACCGCGGCGGCGTCCGCGACGTCGACCTCGATCGCGATCGCCTCGGCGCCCTTGCGCGCGCATTCAGCCGCAACGCTCTGCGCGCTCGCTCCGCGCTTGTCGGCGACGGCGATGAGCGCGCCTTCCTGCGCGAACAGCAGCGCGCTCGCCCGGCCGATCCCGGACCCGCCGCCGGTGATGATGCAGACCTTGCCCTCGAGCCGCATGGCGACCTCAGCTCGCGTCCTTGACCCAGCGCAGAACGTGACGCGCGACCGCCACGAGATCGCCGTTCTGGTTCACCGCCCTTATGTCGGCAAGCGACTGGCGCTTCTGGGCGTCGACCTCGGCGATCGTGTAGGTGAGCGTGACGGTGTCGCCGATGAACACGGGTGCGAGAAACCGCACCTTGTCGTAGCCGAGCGAGACCGGCGTCTCGCCGAGCGCAGTGCCCTGGCACTTGTCGATCATCAGGGTCGAGCAGGTCGACATGTAGCCGACGATCAGCGCGCCGTGCGCGATGCGCTTTCCGTATTTCGAGCGCGCCATGTACTGCTCGTTGACGTGATTGACGGAGAAATCGCCGGTGATCCCCGCGAACAGATAGATGTCGGTCTCGCCCACGGTCTTGGCGAAGCTGACCTGGTCGCCGGTCTTGACGTAGAATTCAGGCATGTCGGAGCGCTCCCATGTCCCACTCAAACATGAGCGCGCGTGCGCGCCGCAATCCAAAGGACGGAATCGCCGCGCGGCACTTCAAGAAGAGATGACGCTCATGACCCCGGTTGCAGCGTGCCGTTGGGGCTCGCCTGATCGACAGCGGCAGGCACATGCTCGGCCAGCAGCTTCAGCGCGGCATCGACGGGAAGGCCCAGCTGCCGGGCCAGCTGTTGAACCTGCTCGTTTCCGAGCGCGGCGCGGAGCTGGTCGGGCGTGACCGGCGAGTTCGTGCCATTGCCGAGCCACGACTGCACCTGGTCATTGAGGCCGCCCTGCTGGAGCTTGGCAACGAGCCCCTGCAAGTCGCCGAGATTGGTTTTCGCCAAAACGGCGGAAATCAGGGCAGGCGCTTCCGCGGCTACGACTTGCCCGACGACGCCCTTGAGTGCGCCACCGATGTTATCGAAAAGTCCCATTACACATCTCCCGCTACTACATTCCTTCCGCCTTCTTGCGCTTGTCGCACTCGCTCCAGTATTTGGGCCAGGTCATGCCTTGGGGAATTTTTCCGGCGGCCTTGTCCGCCTTCCAGTCCTTGCCGCATGCGCGCTCGCGAGCCACTTCCGCTGCGCGCCCGCCCGTCGGCTTTGCCGCCGGAGTCGCGGTCGATTTCGGTGCCGGGGGTTTGGCGGTTGCCGGGGGCGCCGGCTTTTCCGGAGCGGCAGCGGCCGGTGCGGGAGCAGCAGGCGCGGCGGCGGGCTTGGTGGTCGTCGGAGCCGGTTTCGCCGGAGCGGTAGCGGCCGGCGCGGCAGCGGGAGCCGCGGGTTTGGCGCCCGCGGTCACATGGCACCCGGCAACGTAATCCTTTTCGGTCTTGCCGGTCGCCTTTTTGCCGCCGGCTGCCTTCCATTCCTCGCGGCATTGCTTTTCGGTCTTCTGCTGCGCCGTTGCCGGAACGGACATCACCAGGCTGCCGGCGACTGCCGCGCAAACCAGACCAATGAGGGATTTCTTCATCTCGCATCCTCCCGAATTAGACGGATCATCTCAGGCGAGCCGCTCACCACTTCATCGTGCGATTCCAAAGCTGCGGCAGCATGGCCAAGTCGGTCATCCCGGGCTCGAAAGAGGTTCATTTGCCCGAGCAAATTGCTGCTGCGACGACCGCCAACGCCAAATTGCCGCGCGACCTCACTTCTGCTTGGCAATGATCATGTCCTTGATCTTGTCGTAGGTGGCCTGCGGAACGCCCACCTTATCGGACATGATGTCGTCTTTTCCCTTGAAGGGGCGCCCCTTGATGATCTTCTCGGCGTACACGTCGCCGATGCCCGGAAGCGTCATCAATTCCTTCTTGGAGGCCCGGTTGATGTCGATCAGCTTCGCCGTTGCAGCGGGTGCGGTGGCGGCCGGCTTCGGAGCCGTGCCGGGGGTTGCGGTCTGTGCGAGCAACGGGGAAGCGGAAATGAGGCCAAGCGCGACCAGGATCGCAATCGTGAGCTTGTTCACGGGCACCTCCTTTTCCAGGGCAGAGCTCCGGATTTGATCACGCCTTGAACCCAGGCGCAAAGGTAATCTCCCGATTCGCGCCGCATCAGCGTTCCTCGAGCCGCACGACGCCGTCGCGCGCGAGGGCGCCGATCTCGGCTGCATCCAGGCCCAGCTCGGCGAGGATCTCCCGGGTCTGGGCGCCCAGCCGCTGCGGCGGCAGGCGGATCTCGGCGGCTTCCCCGTCGTAGCGCACCGGATGATTGACGAGCGTGACCGGCGCGCCGGTCTTGCCCCCGCCTGGAAGTGTCACCAGCGCCTGCATGTGCTTGACCTGCGGATCCTCGACGATCTGCGCATAGCCCTGCACCGGGGCGTGCCAGATTTTTGCGCGCTCGAGCAACGGCACCCAGGCTTCGGTCGGCTGCTTCTTAAGCGCGTCGGCGATCAGCTCGCTGATCTCGTCCTGCCTCCGCCACGAGTCCTGTTCGGAGAATGACGCTAGGCGCGGCTCGCCGATGGCCTGGCCCAGCACCGCCAACGGGCAAAGCGAGATCGCGAGATAAGCGTTCGCCGTGGGGTAGACCCCGTAGGGCGCGGCATAGTACCAGCCGGCCACGTGGCGGCGCACATAAACATCGGCGGGTTTTTCGGCTTTGTTGAGCCAGGCAGTCAGCGATTCGGCCTGGAGATCGAGCGCCGCCTGCATCAGGCTGGCGTCGACCCGGCAGCCCTTGCCGGTGCGCTCGCGGCGCAACAGTGCGGCGAGAATGCCCATGGCGAACAGCGCCGCCCCGTGGTGATCGATGAGCGACACCCCGACGGGACGCGGACCGGTCGCCTGCTGCCCGGTGATCGCCATCATGCCGAACAGCGCCTGCGCCAACAGATCCTGGCCGGGTTTTTCGGCGTAGGGACCGTCGGGCCCATAGCCGGACGCCGAGGCGTAGATCAGCGCCGGCTTGCGCGCTTGCAGCGCCGCATAGCCGAAGCCGAGCTTGTCCATCACGCCGGGCCGGAAATTCTCCGCGATCACGTCGCCGCTATCGACGAGTTTCAGCGCGATCTCCTTGCCCTTGGCCGACTTCAAATCGAGCGCGATGCTGCGCTTGTTGCGGTTGGTGCACATGTGCAGCATGCCCTGGCCGTCGCGCCAGATGTCGCCGCTCGACCAGTGGCGCTGCCACGCGCCCTCCGGCGTCTCGATCGCGATCACGTCGGCACCGAGATCCGCCAGCGCCTGGATGCCCATCGGGCCGAACAGGAAATGATTGAAGCTGACGACGCGAATTCCTCGTAGCAGGTCGAGCATGCGGGCTCCTGGGGGGCGGGGCGGGATGGCGGGCGCACTATGGCGACGGGCGCAGCCGATCGCAAATGCACCGGGCGCTTCCGCTGATCGTAGGCTTCACGGGCGGGCGAGAGTGCAGGTGCCCTCTCCCCGCTGGGGAGAGGGACAGGGTGAGGGGGGTACGATGAAGAATTTGCGCTGAACCATCGTGACCCCCTCACCCGGCCGCTGCGCGGCCGACCTCTCCCCCTCGGGGAGAGGTGGAGAATGCCTCGGCCGAGGCGCATCTCATTCGCGCGTCAGCAAACGTGTCGAACATAGCCGCACCGCGTTGCGTTCCGCTCACCGGTGCTGGAAGCGCGGGACTTGCTTGGCGAAGAAGGCACGCACGCCTTCGGCGCAATCCGCAGTTTGAAATGCCCGATCGCTCAGCGCCAAGGTTGCCTCGACCGCCTCGCGCTCGGTGCGGTCGAACGCCATGCCGATCGATTGCTTGCACAATTGCAGCGCCACGTTCGGGCGGGCGGCGAGCTCGCGCGCCATCGCGAGCGCGGTCTCGACCGCCTCGCCCGGCGGCACCACGCGGTTGACGAGGCCCCAATCCAGCGCCGTCTCCACCGGCACCGGCTCGCCCAGGAACATCATCTGCTTGGCGCGGCCTTCGCCGATGCGGCGGGTGACCCGGATGGTGCCGCCGCTGCCGGGGAACACGCCGAGCTTGATCTCGGGCAGCGCGATCCTGCCGCCCGCCTCGGCGACGATGAGGTCGCAGCACACCGCAAGCTCGAGCCCGCCGCCGAAGGCGAGGCCGTTGAGCGCGGCAATGGTCGGCTTGGGAAATTCCGCGACGCGGCTGTAGGCCGCGTTCTCGCGCGCGAGTTTTTTCGGCACGACCGCATCGGCAACTTCGGGGAACTCCTTGATGTCGGAGCCGGCGCAGAAGGCTTTTTCGCCCGACCCGGTCAGCACCATGACGCGAACGCCGGGGTCGGCGGCGAGCCGGCTCACCAGCGCATCGAGCTCGCGCGTCATTGCCAGCGTCACGAGGTTGAGCGGCGGATTGTCGAGGGTGACGAGGGCGACACCGTCCTCGTGCGTTGACTTGACGGATTGACTGGTCATCGATCTGGCTCGCTGCTTCGGCCCCGAACACCGGCGCTGCAGCGATCATGAACCCGGCCGCGGCGGTTTGAAAGCATGGGTTCGCTTGACACCCGGTAGCGGGCGCGCCGATCATGGCCGCAACAGAACATGTGCGTAAGCAGCAAGGAAAGACGACGGGAGGAAAACATGGTGCCGATTGCTCGTGCGCTAGTTGCGGTTCTGGTCTTCGCGGTGGCCAGCTCATGGTGGACCGCCGACGCACTGTCACAAGACGTCAAGCGCTTCAGGTTTGCCTACGATCAGCCTCGCAACACCGGCTATAGCTTCGCCGGAGATCTTTTCGCCGCCAAGCTCGCGGACCTCAGCAAAAATACCTTCCTCATCGAGCAGTACCCGGGCGCCCAGCTGGGACAGGAGCCCCAGGTCCTTCAGCTGCTGCGGTCCGGCGACGTGGACTTCTCCATTACCTCATCGGCCAACACCGCGACACTCTCGCCCCAGGCAGGGGTTTTTTCGCTGCACTTCCTGTTCCGCTCGGAGCAGCATCTCGTGAAGGCGCTCGCCGACCCGCAAGTCTCCAAGGCGGTGCGGGACATGATCGACGATACGGTACAGGGCGCTCACGTGTTGGCGTTGGGCACGCTCGGCCTGCGGGACATGTACAGCAAGCGAGAGATCCACAAGGTGGAAGACATGAAAGGGCTGAAGGTCCGCGTGCAGGCGACGGCGACCGAAGACGCCACGTTCCCGGCCTACGGGGCGCAGACGGTTCATATGCCGTTCGGAAGCGTCTACACGTCCTTGCAGACCGGCGTCGTCGACGTCGCCGAGAATGGCATCAATGTCTACCTGGTCAACCGGCATTACGAGGTGGCTCCGGTGCTTTCGATCACCGAGCACGAAGCCAATAACAGTCTGGTGTGGGTCAGCGACAAGCTATGGCAAAGCCTCACGCCGGAGCAGAAGACGTGGGTGCAGGCCGCGGCGGATGAAGTCGCCCGAGTCGAACCGGGCAAGGCTCTCGAGCTGGAGAAGCAATCCCAGGTGAAGCTCGTGTCGATGGGCGTCAAGGTCGTCACCGACGTCGACAAGAGCGGTTTCGTGAAGGTCGCCGGGCCATATCTCGATAAGCTTGCCGCCGAACTCGGTCCGCACGCGACGAAGATCGTGAAGCTCGTTCGCGAGGTCCAATAAACGCCGGCGTCACGAGGCCGGCCGGTCGGCCGGCCTTCCTTCAGGGTCCGGGGTCATGGCATTCGCGCCGGAGCTGCTGCTTCCACGCCAGCGTCACCTCAAGTGGCCGGCGCTCGACCGGCTGGAAGTGATCCTGATGGTGATGTGCGGCCTGACGCTATTCGCCTTCTCGACTTCCGTCATGTTCGACATCATCACCCGACTGATCGGCCGGCCGTGGCTCTGGCTGCAGGAAGTGACGTCCACGTTCTTCATTTACGGGATTTTCATCGGCGCGGCAGTGGCGACCCGGCGCAACGATCATCTGTATCTCACGGTTCTCTCGGAATCATTGCACGGCCGCACCCGGCAGGTCGTCGACACGATCATCCGCCTCGTGGTGCTCGCTGTCGCGCTTTGCATGATCTATTTCGGCTATCTCAACTTTCTGCGCGGCTTCGGCAGTTTTCGGATGCCGTCGATGACGCCGATCGCCTCGTTGTATGCCGCAATCCCGATATCGGGCTTGCTGATTGCGCTGTTCACGATCGAGCAACTGGTGAACGGCTGGCGTAACGGGTTCGATCATCCACCCGATCCATTCGAGGATCGGGATGCGGGTCGTGCGGGCATCGAACAGATCGGAGGCCGAATTTGAGCGCGCCTTTGATCCTCGCGCTGATGACGTTCCTTTTCCTGCTGTTCGGTTACATGGGCGTGCCGGTCGCCTTCTCGCTGATGGCGGGCGTCCTTGTCGGCACGCTTTTCACCGACGTTACGTTCCCGACCATCATCCAGAAGATGTTCGACGGAATGGATACCGAAGCCCTGCTGGCGATCCCGTTCTTCCTGCTGGTCGGGGAGCTCATGAGCTCCGCCAACGTGGTCGTCCGAATCTCGAACCTGTCGCTTGCCCTGGTCGGACACGTTCGGGGAGGTCTGTCGCAGACGGTAGCCGTGTTCAGCATGTTCTTCTCGGAGATGTCGGGCTCCACGACCGCGGACGTCGCCGTCATGAGCCGCGCGCTCGGCGGGCCGATGAAGCGGGAAGGTTACGAACCTGCGTTCATTGCCGCGTTGATTGCCGCGGCTTCGACCATCGCGGCTCTGGTGCCGCCCAGCATCACGGCGGTGGTCTATGGCGCCGTGGGCAATGTATCGATCGCCGGGCTGTTCATGGCCGGAGTGCTGCCGGGGCTCATGATCGGCTTCGGCCTGATGATCTACTGCTACTTCTTCGGTCCGCTCGGCATGCGGCGCAAGCGCGCCAGCCTCGGGCAGCTCGGCCTTGCCATCAAGGACGCGTCGCTGCCACTCATGATCCCGGTCATTCTGCTGGGCGGCATTCTCAGCGGCTGGTTCACGCCGACCGAAGCCGGCGTCGTCGCCGTGGTCTGGATCCTGTTCGCCGTGATCCCGGCCCTCAACCGCAAGCATCTGGCGAAGCTGCCCTACGATTTCTGTCAGGCAGGGTTGATCTTCTCGCTGCCGTTGATCACCATCGGCGCGGCGGCGGCCTTCGGCTGGATGCTCGCGTATCTGCGCGGCGCGATCGTGATCGCGGAATGGATCACCGGAATTGCCGGCAATGATCCGCATCTCATCATGCTCCTGATGGTTCTGCTGTTCACGATCATCGGCGATTTCATCGAGCCGGTGCCGACCATCATCATCTTCATGCCGCTGGTAAATGTGCTCACGGAGGCCGGCGACATCAATCCGGTTCACATGGGCGTGGTGCTCATCGCCACGCTGGCATTCGGCCTGATTACACCGCCCTACGGGCTCGTGCTGCTGATGGCGTCGAAATTCGTCGGCGTGCGCTTCTCGCAAGCGCTTCGAGCTGCGCTGCCGATCTATGTAGTGTTTCTCATCACGATCGGGTTCATCATCTATTTTCCCAAAGCGGTGCTGTGGCTGCCGAAGCAGGTCATTCCCGAATCGGTCGGTTGCTTCAGGAATCCGAGCGGGACGGGGTACATCTGCCCGCAGCGGTGATCACCGCGCGTCCGGCGGCTGCGCGCGCTTATGGGCGCGGAGCGCGGCGAGTCTCTGGTCGCGCCAGCGCGCGCGCGCCTCGAGCCGCTCGCGGCCCGCATCCTTGCCCCATTGTGACAGCACGCGCTCGATGTTCGCAGGCCCGAACACCTCCGGCCCGGCGGGCGCCGCCTGCAGCCGCCGGTAAAAGCTCCCGTAGCGCGCGCAATAATCGGCAATCCCGCCCGGCGCGTTGAGCTCGATCGTCGCGAACGGGCCCAGGAACGACCAGCGCAGGCCGAGCCCGTCCTTCACGGTCTTGTCGAGATCCTGCGGCGAGACGTAGCCTTCGCCCACCAGCCGGAACGCTTCCGCGACCAGCGCGCCCTGCAGCCGGTTGAGGATGAAGCCGTCGATCTCCCGGCGCACGACGATGGGAACCTGGCCGATTTGTTCAAAAATTTCGCGCGCGCGAGAAATCGTGCTCGCGTCGGTCCAGGGCGCGCCCACGAGCTCGACCAAGGGGACGAGATGCGGCGGGTTGACCGGATGCGCGACCAGGCAGCGCGCGCGGCCGGCGAGCCGTTCGGTGAAGCGGCTCGCCACGATCGCGGAGGTGGAGGAGGCGAGCACGGTATTTTTCGGCGCGAGCCGGTCGAGCTCGCGGAAGATCGCGAGCTTGGCCTCCACCGTCTCGGGCAAATTCTCCTGGACGAAATCGGCGCGCGCGAGGGCGTCGGCCAGATCCGCCGCCACCCGCACACGCGCGGCGGCCTTGCCCGGGTCGTCCGCCAGACCATCGACGGCGAGATCCGCAAGGCCCGCCTCGACCCAAGCCTTCGCACGCTGTGCGTGACCCGGAACGGAATCGTAGAGCGCGACGTCCCAGCCGGCGCGCGCGAACACGATCGCCCACGCGCGCCCGATCAGCCCGGCTCCGATGATCGCCACTTGCGGCATCGCATTCTCCTCTATTTCCGAGTTTCGGCTTGACCCGCGCTCGGACTAGATATATGACTAGTCATCCGATTCGGACAGAAAGCCATGCGAAATTGGCCGGTACAGGACGCCAAAGCGCGTTTTAGCGAGTTGCTGGACACCTGTCTGCGCGAGGGGCCACAGCTGGTGACCAAACGCGGCGCGGAAGCCGCTGTCCTCGTGCCCGTGAGGGACTGGCGCCGGCTGCAACGGTCTGCTCGCCCGACGCTGAAAGATTTGCTTCTAGCGAAGGAGCCGCGAGCGGACATCCCGGTGCCGCCACGTGGTCGCCGGCGCCGTCGAGCACCCATCACGTTCGGCTAACCTCGTGTTTCTCCTCGATACGAACGTGGTATCGGAACTCCGTCGGGTGCGCCCGCATGCGGCCGTCCTCGCTTGGTTACGCAGCGTGTCCGATTCAGACCTTCATGTCTCCGCGGTCACGATCGGTGAGATTCAGGCAGGAATCGAGATCACCCGCGAGCAAGATTCGGTCAAAGCCTTAGAAATCGAAACATGGCTCGACCTTATAACCGAAACGTACAACGTGTTACCCATGGATGCGCGCAGTTTCCGATTTTGGGCCCGCTTCATGCATCGCCGACCGCGAGCCCTCCATGAGGATGCAATGATCGCCGCGACGGCCGAAGCGCACAACCTCATCGTCGTGACGCGGAACGTTCGGGATTTCGAGCAGCTGGGTGTGCGCACCCTGAATCCCTTTTCTCCTGTCGCGCGCTCGTGAGCAGCAACATCGTCGCCGCTCATATGCTCCGCCTTCACCGCGGCGGGTCCTGCGTCTTCCCGGCGAGCAGCAGGATCGCGCAGCTCAGCACGGAGGCGGCGGACACGGCCAAGTAGGGCAGGGTGTAGCCGCCGCTCGCCTCGTAGAGCACGCCGATCAGCGCCGGGCCGCCCGCGACGCCCGCCGCCGTGATCAGGTTCGAGACCGAATAGATCCGGCCGTAATGGCGGGTGCCGAACGCCTCGGCGAGCAACAGCGGCTGCAGCATCAGCACGTTGCCCACCGTGATGCCGAACAGCATCGCACCGACCAGCAGCAGGCTTTTCGCGGCGAACGCCAGCAGCGCCAGCGCCAATCCCTGCGCCAGCAGCATGCCGATCGCGAAGGCGCGCGTCGGCAGCTTGAGCAACAGCCAGCCGCCGGAGAGCCGGCCGACGACGCTGGCGCTCGCCAGCAGCGCCAGCGTCAGCGCCGCGATTCTGGGGTTCTCGCGCGTGCTCGCCAGCCGAAACAAATGGGTGATGGCGCCGACCTGCGCGCCGAGGCCGAACAGATAGGCCAGGGTGACGCCGAGGAAGAACCGGCTGCGCCGGGCCTGCGCATAGGGCACGTGGCGCGGCAGCGCGATGCCCGAAGCTCGCGCCGCGAACCTCGATCCGTCCGGCACGAGCCCCATGTCCTGCGGGCTCGAGCGCACGATCCATGCGGTCACCGGCACCACGCCGAGAAAGAACAGGAGCCCGAGCCAGGGCGCGGCTCCGGCAATGCCCCGGCGCTGGATCAGGAAAGCGGAGAGCGGCGCCATCAGCACGCCGCCCAGCGACAGGCCGGTCGAGGCGATCGACAGCGCCAGCGCCCGACGCGCCTCGAACCAGCGCGCCACGATGGTGGTGGCCGGCACCAGCCCGCAGAAGCCGTAACAGAAGCCGAACACCAGATGAAATACATAGAGCTGCCAGGGCCGCTGCAGCAGGGAGAGCGAGCCGAGCGCGAGCGCGCTCACGCAGGCGCCGAAGATCATGATCAGGCGGGCGTCGATGCGATCCATCAGCCGCGCGGCAAACACGCCGCCCGCGCCCGACGCGATGAAGAAGCTCGCGGTCGCCCCGCTCGTGAGCGCTACCGGAAAGCCGCGCTCCGCGACGAACGCGTCGAGCAGCACCGAAAGGTTGTAAAAGGCGAGGCCCGACGTCGTCATCAGCACGAGGCCGATGGCATAAACCACGTACCAGCCGTAGAAAGGTTGCGGGCGCCACGAAGCCATGACCGGCTCGAACACGGGAGGAAGCCGTTATCGGCTATCGCGGAATGCGGCGATAGCCGGGGTCCGCTCAAGTATACGACGCAATGTTCAAAGAGCTGCCGCCAGAAACATCGCGGCGGAGGCGGCCGCCATCACCGCGGTCGCGATCCAGCCGAAGAACTGCAACCCGGGTCCGATGACGAAACGCCCCATGACGCGTTTGCTCATCGCCAGCAGCATGATGATCGCCATCACCGGCGCGGCGACCATGCCGTTGACGACGGCACTGAGGAACAGCGCCCGGATGGGATCCACGGGAAGCAGATTGAGCAGCACGCCGCACGTCGTGGCGACCGCAATGGTGCCGTAGAACGCCGGCGCGTGCTGCGGCTGTTTGGCCAGTCCGATCGGCCATCCTCGCGCCTCGGCCAGCGCATAGGCCGCGGAGCCGGCCAGCACCGGTATCGCCAGCATGCCGGTCCCGATGATCCCCAGCGCGAACAGCACGAAGGCGAACTCGCCCGCCAGCGGCTTGAGCGCGGCAGCGGCCTGGGCCGAAGTGCGAATATCGTGCATTCCGGAGGCGTGCAGCGTTGCCGCCGTGGTGGCGATGATCGCCAGGGCGACGAGGTTGGAAACCGCCATGCCGACGTAGGTGTCGGCGCGAATGCGGTCGATCTCCGCGGCGCCCTGCCGCGGCGCTTTGCGCAAGGCCTGCCGCTCCGGATGCGCGCGGATGTCCTCGCATTCCTGGGCGGCCTGCCAGAAGAACAGATACGGACTGATGGTGGTGCCCAGCACCGCCACCACGGTCGTCCAGAACTCGGAATCCGAGGAGAAGCTGGGCACGAACACGCCGCGCGCCAGCGCGAGCCAATCGAGCTGGACCACCATCAGCGTCGCGAAATACGCGAACAGCGAAAGCGTCATCCATTTGAGGAACGGCGCATAGCGGGCGTAGGACACTAAAATCTGCAGGCCCGCGCAGATCGCCGCCAGCAACACGACGTAGACCGCGCGAGGCCCCCCGATCAGCAGCTGGACCGCATCGCCCATGGCGCTGAGATCCGCGCCGATGTTGACGGTGTTGGCGAGAAACAGCAGTACCACCACGCAATGGAGCAGCCAGCCGGGATAATGCGCGCGGATGGTGCCGGCGATGCCGTGGCCCGTGGTGCGGCCGACGCGCGCGCTGGTCTCCTGGATGGCGACCATCAGCGGATAGCTGAACAGCATGGTCCAGCCGATGGCGAATCCGAATTGGGCGCCCGCCTGCGAGTAGGTGCCGATGCCGCTGGGGTCGTCGTCGGAAGCGCCGGTGATGAGGCCGGGGCCGAGCGCGCCGAGGATGCGTTTGTGAATGGGAGGCTTGTCGAGGCGCGTGACGCTGGTCCGCCTCGCATCGTGCAGAACCATCGCGCTGCCTTCATGCGAATTCGAGACGCGGGCTAACGCATTGGAGAAAAATAAGTTCCGGCTTTCAGCCTGCCTCCGGCGCCGCAAACTTGGCCGCCGCCGGCGCACGCACGCGCGCGCAATGCGACGCCGCCGGGCGAGCCCGCCCGGCGGCCTAAGCCGCGAATTCTCGTGCCGGCGTCAGGGCGGCAGGATGAGCATGCCGACGCCGTCGACAGTGCGTGCCGCCGCCGCGCCCGGTTCCGCGCTGCCGAGCAGGGCGATGAGAGCGATCATCGCAAAGATGACAGCGAGAACCAGGGCGAGCGCCATCAGCGCATCCAGGGCGAAACTTCGATGTCCGCTTTGCCAATGGGCGAAATACATTCTGGGAGTGATCGAGAGCATCGTCATCGGATACTCCAGTTGTTTCTGGCGCGCTTCGTCCCGCCCCCCGCGGGTGGGCCGGCTCCGGAAGTTCCCACGCACGCTCGGTGCGTCGGCGCTCTCCGCGCCGGCAAATACCCCTCCTAGTTCCAATGCGAGCGAACCAAGTGGCGATAACGGTGAATCTCGCGCTCGGCTTGGCGAACCTGCCGGTCATGCAGAGCTTCCAAGACCTGCACGAGAAGCCAGTTGCATCCTGCGGCAGCGTTGCTCAGCCGCGCGTTGAAGTCATGGGCGCCGTCGGGCAAGCGCTGCTCGGGGAAGTCGCGAAGGTGTCGGGGAGACGACAGCATGGGATCCTCGGGTTCGACCTCTGTTTCGGATGCCCCGATGGGCATGCCGCCACAATAGGCCCGACCGAGCCATGGCTTTGTGAGGCAGATCACACCGCCGCAAAAATCCGCCGGTCCGGCGAGGGCGGAATCGGGCGAGGCGACATTTTTCAAGCCAATGGATTCGAGCTTAGGCCGGGCAGGGCGCCGGCAAGAGCAAGCCCGACCCGTGGGGCGGTCGGGCTTCGGGCTAACTAGAAGCGCAGCGTCATGCCTTCGGCCGCAACCAATGTGTCGGCGCGTTGCGCCTTCGCCTCGCGGCCGATCCGATCGAGCACATCGTCGACGTGGTCGGGATCGTGATGGAAAATGGCGAGAAGCTTGGCACCGGCGGCATTGGCCAAACGCACGCCTTGCTGCCAAGTCGAGTGCCCCCAGCCGACGTGGGCCGGATATTCTTCCTCGGTATAATTGCAGTCGTAGATCATCAGATCGACGTCGCGCGCCAGCTGCAGCACGTTCTTGTCGAGCGCGCCGGAGCGGTGCTCGGTGTCGGTGATGTAGGCGAGGGCGCTGTCGCGGTATTCGAGGCGGTACCCGGTCGCACCGCCCGGATGATTGAGCGGCGCCGTCCGCAAGGTCACATCGGGATGCGGCTCGAGCACGTCGCCGGCGTAAAAGTCGTGGAACTCGATCGCGGCCTTGAAGGAGTCCGGACCCATGGGGAACAGCGGCTCGGACATCATCTGGCCGATCGCCTGCACGATTCGCCGCGCGGGCAAGAGATTGCCGGCCCATACTCGCAAGCGGGTGGCCGGCTCGTACATCGGCGCGAAGAACGGCAGCCCGCAAACGTGATCGATGTGAAAATGGCTGAAGAACAGGTCGGCATCGGTCCGCCGGCCTGCCGCGGCCAGCATGCTGCCCAGCGGCCGCAGCCCGGTGCCCGCATCGAAGATGAGGAGCCGATCGCCGCAGCGCACTTCCACGCAAGAGGTGTTGCCGCCATAGCGCGACACTTCGGGTTCCGGACACGCCAGGCTGCCGCGGACGCCCCAGAACTGCGCCGTCATGCCGGACGCGGGTCGCCAGCGGGCGGACCGAACCTCCGCAGCCGGCGGCTGGGACGGTGCGCCCTCCGCGATCACGGTCGTAGGGCCTCCGTATCCATGCGTCATTTCTTCAACCTTAAATCGATTCTTCTGGCGCAGGAACGGTGCGCCTTTCCCCAACCAACAGAATGCAGGACCCCGGGCGCAAGCCCCTGTGACCTAGGTCACACCCTGTGAAAGGTGCGGGGGGCGCGGGAAGGCTGGGCCGCGGCACCAAAAGCGCGGCCAGCGGGAGCAGCACGACCGGCGAGGCTTGAAATCTGGCTGGTTTTTTAATGGGCTGACCGCCGCAGCGGGCGGCAGCGCGCGCCTAGCTTTGCTCGGCGACGTCCTCCAGGGTGGCGCGATTCGATATGGTGATCGAGGTGCCTTCGATGCGCACCAGGCCGGAGCGCTGCCACTCGCGCAAGCATTTGTTCACGCTCTCGCGCGCCGCCCCGACGATGTTGCCGAGCTCGCGTTGCGACATCTGCACCGTGGCGGAGCCCTTGGCGGCATTCGCCTCCGAATCCGCCATGCGCAGCAGCGCTTTGGCCAGCCGGACCGGCAGTTGCAGCAGCGCCACTTCGGCGATGTGCTGGTCGGTGGTGCGCAGCCGGTCGCACAGCACCTCGACGAGTCTCGGCCAGGCATCGGGCTTGCGCTCCAGGAAGGCGAACACATCCCGGCGCTCGAGGATCGCCAGGTCGCACGCCGTCATCGCCCGCGCGTCGGCGGTCCGCTCCTTGCCGTCGAGCAGTGCGATCTCGCCGAACACTTCGCCAGGTTGAAAGATCGCCAGCACGATCTCCCGGCCTTCCGGCGAGGGCACGCTGATGCGGATCTGGCCGCCGAGCACCGCCATCATGCTGTCCCCGGGCGACCCCATGAGAAATATGGTCTCGCCGGCGGCAAAGTGGCGCAGCCGCGCGCGAGCCACGAGCGCGTCGCGTTCGTTCTCCACCAAGCCGCGGAACAGCATGCAGTTCGCAAGCAGCCGGCGGGCATCGTCAATGGCGGCGTTGCGTTGCGGCGAAGCCATCGCATTTGCCTCCCCTCGCGGGCTGCCCCGCGAGCTACACGCCCGTCCGAGCCCATCATAGCAATTCCGTCCGGTTATTACACGCGGCCGGCTGGACGAACGTGGGTTTGCTCACGTTCGGCGCACACACAGGGCGTGGCCGTCCAAGCGCTCAGAACCGGTAATTCACCCCCGCGCGGACCACGTTGGTGGTGAAATCGACGCTCGTCGACGGCACGCCGGTGCACGTGCCGCAATCGAAACTGCCGAGATCGACGTATAGGTACTCGGCCTTGACGCTCCAATTCCCGGTCAGCGCCAGCTCGATGCCTCCGCCGACGGTCCAGCCGGCGTTGGTGTTGGTCGCCGCGCCGATGCCCGGTACGCCGGCGGTCAGGTGCCCGACCGCGAAGCCGCCCGTCACATAGGGCAGGAAACGGTCGAAGGCATAACCGATCCTGCCGCGGGCCGTCCCCAGCCAATCATCCCGGGTCCGGCAAGTGAATCCGCCCATGCAGGCCGTGCCCCCGCGGATGTTCGAGGCGTCGAAATCGCCTTCAACGCCGAGGACGAAACGGCCGATCTGATAATTGGCCCCGAGCGTTCCACCAGCCAGCCAGCCCGACGCACCGAACGTGGCGGACGTGCTGCCGGGTATATCGAATTGGGAATTGCCGCCCCAGGCGCCGCCGCCGTTGATGCCGACATAGAATCCCGTCCAGCTGAAATAGGGGAGCGGCGCATAAGCGGGCGCCGGGGGCGGCGGCGGAGGGCGCCGGGCAAGATCGGCGGCTGCGGCGATGGAGACCGTTGCGGTGAGCGCAACGAGCGCGGCTGCCGATCCAAGAACACGCTGCATTCCCAACCTCCATGGCGCACCGGACGGCGCGCTGTCCCGGCGCTACTGCAAGCCGATTGGGACGGGAGAACGGCGAGACTGCGGAAAGGTCGCGCCTTTCGGCCGGATCGCTGCAATCGCGGCGATCCGATCGATGCAATTTGAAAAATTTCCGGCGCTTTCGCGACGGCGGCGAGGCGGCAGGCTTCCTTGCACCCGCCGGCGGTCGAACCGGCCGGTCGACCGGCGCGGCGTCACGGGCGGCGGAGTGGCGATCGCTTATGCGGGTCTGGGCTCCATCTCTTCACCGACCTTGATCGGGTGCGCCATGACCTGGTGCAGCTTGGCGGTGTCGAGCTCGTTTTCCCAGCGGCTGATCACCACGGTGGCGACCCCGTTGCCCACCAGGTTGGTCAGCGCCCGGCACTCGCTCATGAACTTGTCGATCCCGACCAGGATCGCCAGCGATTGGATCGGGATGTCCGGCACGATCGCCAGCGTCGCCGCCAGCGTCACGAACCCGGCCCCGGTGACGCCGGAGGCCCCCTTCGACGTGATCATGGCGATCAGCAGCAGCCCCAGCTCCTGGCCGAGGGTCAGGTGCGTATTGGTCGCTTGCGCCAGGAACAGGCTGGCGAGCGTCATGTAGATGTTGGTGCCGTCGAGATTGAAGCTGTAGCCGGTCGGGATCACCAATCCGACGACCGAGCGCGACGCGCCCAGCCGCTCCATCTTCTCCATCATCTGCGGCAGCACCGTCTCCGACGAGCTGGTGCCCAGCACGATCAGCAGCTCGTCCTTGATGTAGGCGATGAAGCGCAGAATCGAGAACCCGGCGAAATGCGCGATCGTGCCGAGCACGATCAGCACGAACAACAACGCGGTGAGATAGAAGGTGGCGATCAGCTGCGCCAGGTTCCAGAGCGACCCCAGCCCGTAGGCGCCGATCGTGAACGCCATGGCGCCGAACGCGCCGATCGGCGCCGCGCGCACGATGATGTGGATGATGCGGAAGAACATCTTGGCCGCGATCTCGATCGCGTTGGTGATGCGCTCGCCGAGCTCGCCCATCCGCGAGATGGCGAAGCCGGACAGGATCGAAACCAGCAGGACCTGCAGGAGATCGCCGCGCGCCAGGGCGCCGAAGAAGGTGTCGGGAATGATCCCGAACAGGTGCGCGACGATGCCCTCCTCCTTGGCGCGGGTGACATAGGAGGAAACCGCCTTGGGATCGAGCGTGGCCGGATCGATGTTGAAGCCGCTGCCCGGCCGCACGATTTCGCCGACCAGGAGCCCGATGACGAGCGCCAGCGTCGACACCACCTCGAAATAGGCCAGCGTCTTGACGCCGACCCGCCCGACCTTCTTCAAATCGCTCATCGAGGCGATGCCGTGAACGACGGTGCAAAAAATCACCGGCGCGATCATCATCTTGATGAGCTGAATGAAGCCGTCGCCGAGCGGCTTGAGCGCCTTGCCGGTCTCGGGAAAAACATAACCGACCGCGATGCCGATCAGAATCGCAATGATCACCTGGACGTACAGTACGGTGTACCACGGACGGCTGCCGGTCATGATGGATCCCCCCAAGGAAGCGAACCGGTGCGCGACAGCAGCGCGGGCATCGGGCGCGGCTTCGATCAAGCAAATGTAGGACAATTCTCCGGCATTTCGCTAGTGCCGCGAACCCGAAGTTCGCATGACATTGCGGCAAGTGCGGTTGCGAACTTCGGGTTCAAAAGCGGCACTAGAATCATAAAGTTGCTAGTGTCCCTTTGATTCCGAAGTTCGCATCAGAGGGTGCCGCAAGGGTGTGCGAACTTCGGAATCGGGACACTAGCGCGAATGTGAACGCGACGGCGGATTACGGATCGAGGACGCCGGATCGCGGATGCTATGGTGGCCGGTCGCTTGCCGATCGTCTTGGCGTGCCGTTCGTCCTCCGCTCAGGAACAATCGGCGTGACAGGTGGTTCTCGTCGTACTCGATCGCACGTTGCCGGCTGGAGGACGCGATGTCTGCTGCATTTCAACGCGAGTTTTCCGGCCGGGCCGGTGCCGCCGCGGCCCGCCCGGACCCGCGCGCGACTTGGCTCGCGGCTTACGACGCGGTGCGAAGCGAAACCGAGCGCCGCGCCGCACCGCTCACGGCCGAGGACCAGGTGGTGCAATCCATGCCCGATGCGAGCCCGGTCAAATGGCACCGGGCGCATACGACCTGGTTCTTCGAGCACTTCCTGCTCGTTCCGCACGCCCCGGCGTACCAGACGTTCGATCCGCGGTTCAGCTATTTGTTCAATTCCTATTATGTCGCCGCGGGCCCGAGACACGCCCGGCCCAAGCGCGGCCTCATCACGCGGCCGAACGCCGCGGAAGTAAGCGCGTATCGCGCCCACGTGGATGTCGGGGTGCGCGACCTGATCGATGTGGCGGGCGCGCAGCAGCTGGGCGAGGTGTCGCGGATCCTCGAGATCGGCCTCAATCACGAGCAGCAGCACCAGGAGCTGATGCTGACCGACATACTCCACGCCTTTGCGCAGAATCCGACGGCGCCGGCCTATGACGCCGGGTGGCGCCCGCCCGACACCCGGGCCAAACCGGCCGGGTTTCTCGCGCTCGCGCAAGCCATTCACACCGTCGGCCACGACGGCGAAGGCTTCGCCTTCGACAACGAGCGCCCAGCCCATCGGGCGCTGGTCGGCCCGGTGCGCATCGCCCGCGGGCTCGTCACCAATGCCCAATGGCTGGAATTCATGCGCGAGGGCGGCTATCGCATGCCCTCGTTATGGCTCTCGGACGGTTGGGCGAGCGTCGAAGCGGAGGAATGGACCGCGCCCGGCCACTGGCGCGAACGCGACGGGCAGTGGCTGACGATGACGCTCGGCGGGCTTAAGCCGGTCGATCCCGACGCGCCGGTCCAACATATCAGCTATTACGAGGCCGACGCCTTCGCGCGGTGGGCCGGCAAGCATTTGCCGACCGAGTTCGAGTGGGAGGTCGCCGCGCGCAGCGGCGAACTTTTGCATGCCCGCGGCGTTGTCTGGCAGTGGACGCGGAGTGCCTATGCGCCTTATCCTGGATTCCGGGCGGAGGCCGGCGCGCTCGGCGAATACAATGGCAAGTTCATGGTGAACCAAATGGTGCTGCGGGGCGGCTCGCTCGCCACTCCTCCGGGCCACAGCCGCGTGAGTTACCGCAATTTCTTCTACCCTTCCGCCCGCTGGCAATTCACCGGAGTTCGGCTTGCCGATTATGACGGCTGACCATATTTCAACGACGGCTGACTGCGTTTCCCCCCTGTCATCGGCTCGATCATGACGGCGCTCGTACGACCTGCCATTCGTCCGCAAGCTTTGCAGAACGCCGCGACCGCATTCGCCGCCGATGTGCTCGAGGGGCTCGCGGCCACGCCGAAGCGGCTGCCGGCCAAATATTTTTACGACGAGGCCGGCTCGCGGCTGTTCGAACGCATCACCGAACTGCCCGAGTATTATCCGACCCGGACCGAGCTGCGGATCCTGGAATCGTCTGCCGCGAGCATCGCCCGCTTGACGGATCCGGGTGCGGCGCTGATCGAGTTCGGCAGCGGGTCGACCGCAAAGGCGCGACTGCTGCTGCGGCACATGGTCCCGGTCAGCGCCTACGTGCCGGTGGACATTTCCGCGGACTTCGTGAACGGCGAGGCCGCCCGGCTGCAGGCGGATTTCCCGGCGCTCCACGTGTTGCCGGTTGCGGCGGATTTCACCGGTGCGTTCGAGCTTCCCGCGGCGGTGAAGGCGGGTCCGCGGCTCGGCTTCTTTCCCGGCTCGACCATCGGCAACCTCGAGCCCCACGAAGTCACCGGGTTCCTGCGCCGCGCCAAGCGCGTGCTGGGGCGGGGCGCGGCGTTCGTGGTGGGCGTCGACCTCGTCAAGGACCCGGAGGTGCTCAACGCCGCCTACAACGATTCCCAGGGCGTCACGGCGCAGTTCAATCGCAACCTCCTCGTCCGCATCAACCGCGAGCTCGGCGCCGATTTCGACGTGAGCGCGTTCGAGCATCACGCCTTTTATCATCGCGAGCTGCGCCGCATCGAGATGCATCTCGCCAGCTTGCGGCGACAGAAAGTGCGAATTCTCGGCAAATGCTTCGAGTTTCGCGCCGGCGAGACCATCCACACCGAGAACAGCTACAAATACA
>Ga0153941_1000109_pt1 | contig 43836 bp, 40 predicted proteins | sample TSNJ025MetaG_FD_104733 | JGI IMG/M metagenome (GOLD analysis project Ga0153941, IMG submission 104733) | Attine ant fungus gardens microbial communities from New Jersey, USA - TSNJ025 MetaG | ecosystem: Host-associated > Fungi > Mycelium > Unclassified | place: USA: New Jersey, Brendan T. Byrne...
TACAATCTTGTTGTAGCATTGGCCGTTAGTTAGCTTTACACCACCTCTTTTTCTTCTCAATTAAGAGGGTATCGCTTTTTTTGGCTTTTTGCTACCTTTTTTTTAAAACTATGGACTGTTCAGAATTATATATAACGAGTATAATCACCGTACGAATTTTGTTACATAATACATATATAAGCCTAAAAACCAATAATAGGCGCTAATAATGTAACGATAAGTGTATAGACAGAATACATTAGAACGTGTATAATTGGTTTCGTAATTTATAATTGTAAATATATGTGCATATATACTGATTTATCCACTGTTATATTTTCGGTTACCGGAGAGAATAGAGACTTGTATTATTGCATTGGAAGGTGCTCTAGTTTTGGGGACAAGATTAAGAAAGGGGGGATTCTATGGACCGGGTATAAAGCAAACTAAAATGCGAATTCTTATTTAGGGGGGCTTGGAGTGAAACAATATCAAAAATTATTATTGGGATTTGTTCTGGGTATTATTGTTGGTTTAATCGCTTATTATTCAGTACCGGAAAAAACTTATCCGTTCATGAAGACTGTTACAGATTTCTGCACGTTAACAGGTGCTATTTTTCTCAAGCTAATTTTCATGGTTGTTGTTCCCTTGTTAGTTTCAGCTCTAATTTTAGGGGTATATGAGCTTGGCAAAGGCCGTGACTTAGGAAAAGTCGCATCAAAGTCGTTAATTTATACTGTCGCCTTGAGCACGATCGCCGCTCTGCTTGCAATCACACTGACAAACGTGTTGCAACCTGGCGTTGGCCTGGAATTTGACCCGGAAGCATTGGCCAGGAACCAAGGCGTTCTCGCGATTAACAAAAATGTTGCAGCAGCTCAAGATAAAGCCTGGTATACATATATTACTGAGCTGCTCCCGCAGAACCCGATTGATTCTGCGGCCAGAGCGTTCAGTGGAGAACTTATTCCGCTGATGGTCTTTACGCTGATGTTTGGTTATGCGCTCAGTTTGGTCATAAAAGAGAAAGAAAATCCGCTTATCAAGATGTTTGAAACGGTCTTTGACGCTTCGCTGAAGATCATTGATTGGGCTATGATCCTTGCCCCGTATGGTATTTTTGCGATTGTGTTCAATACGACCTACAGGATGGGCGCCGGCTTTCTGGCAAATGTCGCCTATTTTGCCGGCGTTGTTGTGCTTAGTCTTCTGATCCAGCAATTTGTTGTCTATGGTCTGTTCTTAAAGGTTTTCGCGAAAACAAGTCCGTGGCAGTTCTTCAAGGACTGTAGAGAAGCATATGTATATGCATTTTCAACAGCTTCCTCCAATGCTACTCTGCCAATCACGTTAGAAGTGGCTGAGAAGACTCTTAAACTTCCTTCCAAGGTCTCCCGCTTCGTCTTGACGTGTGGGGCATCAGCCAACCAAAATGGTTCAGGGTTATACGAAGGAGCCGTTGTACTGTTCCTGGCCCAAGCATTCGGTGTCAGCCTCTCATTTGACCAGCAAATAGTCGTCGTATTGACAGCTGTACTTGGTGGTGTCGGCACTGCCGGCGTTCCTGGCGGCACCCTGCCGGTCATTGCGATCATGTGCATCAATGTCGGCGTTCCTGTCGAAGGCATGGGCTTGATTTTAGGCGTTGACCGTTTCCTTGATATGTGCAGAACGACCCTGAATGTGTCCGGCGATTTAGTTATCGCCAAGCTTGTTAGTTCGTCCGTCACTGAAGAAGACATTCATAATACTCCCGGAATTGCTTCTTAATTAAATAATTGAAGTGCACTAATAAATATACTTTGTATGTACTAGATATTGAAACCTACAGCATAAGCTGCGAAAGATAATCGCAGCTTGTGCTTTTTACTAATTAGTCGTAGCATTTCCGGCTGCGGTTATTTCTATGGCCGTTTTGAAGATGTTTAAAGACTCCAATATTCTGGAAAATAATATGGTTCAGACCCAAGCATCGGCAGCAGGTACTCTGTCGGCTGTTATCTTTATTATTCCTGGCTTATTAATGATTGGGTATTGGCAAGGATTTTCGTTCTGGCAAACTTTGATGATTTGTGCGTGTGGCGGCTGTCTTGGTGTATTGTTTACCATTCCATTACGCCGTGCCATGATTGTCAACAGTGATTTGCCTTATCCTGAAGGGCTGGCAGCGGCAGAGATCCTGAAAGTAGGCAGTGGCGGCGCTGACGGGGTTAAAGAAAACGGCGTAAAGGATATTATGGCTGGTGGTAGTTTAGCGGCTATTGTCTGCTTGTGTACGAATGGTTTTCAGATTCTTTCAGCAGGAATGAATTATTGGTTTACGTTCGGAAAGGCTACTTCACAGCTGCCGCTCGGCTTTTCTTCGGCGTTATTGGGAGCCGGCTATTTAATTGGAATTGCCAGCGGTATGGCAATGCTGGCAGGTACTATTTTGTCATGGGGTGTACTTGTGCCGTATTTTACATCTGTGATGCCACCGGCCTTCGGACAGAGTGCCGGTGAGCTTGCATCTGCCGTATGGGCGCAAAAGGTACGGCTTGTCGGAGCCGGTACGATTGGCACTGCCGCAATATGGACGCTGATGATGCTAATGCAGCCAATCATAGAGGGGATGCGCATTTCGCTGCAAGCAATGAGACGTTCGGAAGCAGGAAAAAGCTTGCACCGGATGGATACTGATTTGTCACCTACAACGACAGCGATAGTTCTGGGGGGTATCGTTATCGGTTTACTTGGGACTTTTTATTCCTTTATTGCCGATGCGGCTCTGTCGACAGGTGCGGCCTGGGCCTTTGTTATCGCCGGTGTTGCCGTCTCTATTGGCATGGGCTTTTTTGTGGCTGCTGCTTGCGGCTACATGGCCGGTTTAATCGGAACATCGGCCAGCCCGATTTCGGGAATCGGCATATTGGGCATCGTCATTTCCTCGCTTGTCGTACTGGCAATCGGGACATCAGTTGGTCTGTTTAATACTGAAACGGGAAGCCGGTCCGCCATAGCTTTAGCTATTTTTATGACAAGTGTTATTGTCAGCATTGCCGCTATTTCAAACGATAACCTGCAAGACTTAAAAACAGGTTATCTCGTTGGTGCTACGCCCTGGAAGCAGCAGGTTGCCTTATTGCTGGGCTGCATGATCGGAGCCTTCTCAATTGCACCCGTATTGAACTTATTATATGAAGCGTATGGTTTCGCCGGCGCCATGCCTCGCATCGGCATGGATGAAAGTCAAGTGCTGTCTGCACCGCAGGCAACTTTGATGACTACGATAGCCAAAGGGATTTTTAGTCATAATCTTTTGGAATTATATTCTTCTGGGGGTAGGCATCGGGGTTGTCAGCATTATTGTCGATTTACTATTGAAAAAGAATTCGACAAAATACTATCTGCCGCCGTTAGCTATCGGCATGGGGCTTTATCTGCCGCCGACGCTAGTTATGCCACTTGTTATCGGTGCAGTCATGGGTTATCTTGTCAAGCGGTATCTGCACAACCGAGCGATGCAGCAGGGTTCGAAAAACATTGAAGAAGATGTCGAGAGCTGCAACCGCCATGGTGTGTTGTTTGCATCCGGCCTTATTGTTGGCGAAAGCTTAATGGGAGTCATTGTTGCCATTATTATTGTATTTTCAGTAACAGGCGGCGGCAGTGATGCGCCATTGGCCCTCGTAGGCAAGGCGTTTGCCCCCACGGCAGATTTGCTTGGACTAATCGTATTTATTGCGACGATTGCTTTATTTATTTATCGCGTTATTAGTAAATGTACTGCGCGTTAAGAAAGCCCACAGGTGACACAGATTGACAAGAGAGCCAGATGCTCAACATAGAATAGTGGTTGCACGTCTCACTGTGTAGCTCATAATAGCAGGCACTTATCTCGCAAGAGGTAAGTGCCTGCTTGCGTCATCTACCAGAAAGGATTATGACTATTTATATGGAATACATTACCAATATATATTGCTGGCTAACTCCGTCGTATCACAGAAATATTAGTTTGGTAAAATTTATGTACTGCCGGCAGCTTCTTTACAGGAATCTGACTGTGGAGGCGATTTAGGTGTCAACAGCAAAAGAATGTCAAGCAAGCCGAGCCGCGCGCAAGGCAGGCGGGGTCTTCTATACGCCTGAACCTATTGTCGATTACATTCTCGGACGCACGCTGGCCAAGCATGAGGTGGTCGACAACCCGGTTCTCAAGGTGCTGGATCCTGCTTGCGGATCTGGTAATTTTTTAGTAGCTGCCTATGATTTATTATGGGACAAGTTTAACGACAATCTTAGCCTGCTGCAACAGCGTTATGCCAAGGAGCAATACCGGATAAAGTGTGGCAACACGGACATTTGTCTTAACGGGAAAGGGTATTGGCAGCGCGAGAATTTACATTATCATATTATTAGTCGTTGTCTACACGGCGCAGATATCGATGGGAATGCAGTAGCACTGGCTAAGTCCCGGTTACGGGCCAAGCAGGGGGGGCTGGCCGACGATTCGGTTACAGACAATTTGAAAATTTGCGACAGTCTTGTTAAGTGGGAGGCTGATCCGGCAGCTCAAAGACAGAGCGATGACACGGAGACTAAGCTTGCCCTGACAAATTTTTGGTTGCAAAAATTTGACTATATTGTCGGCAACCCACCGTACATAAGTTTTGGTTTAAAGCGGGCAGAAAAAATGCCTGTCAGCCAAGCCCAATACTTACGGCGCCATTATCCGCATTCGGCGCAGTATAAGCTGAGCTATTATGCGTTGTTTTTTGAAAGAAGCATTCAGGCGCTAAAGCCGGGGGGTTATCTGGGGTTTATCACTCCTGACAGCTATCTGCTTGGGCGCTACTATTCTAAAATTCGCGAGTATATATTGGAAACTTGCGCTGTACAGGCAATCACGCTAGTGAGCAGTCGCGCGTTTGCTGGTGTCTTGGTCGGCTTTCCGGTCATTGCTGTTTTGCGCAAAGCGGACTGTCGTTGTTCGTCGGCGGTAACTGTCAGCAGGCTGGACCGGGAGGGGATAGCTGTAGCCGCCTTTCAATATGAGCAGGAGTATTTTACTCGTCAGGTTTACAAGCGATTTCGCTTATTTTTTCATGCCCGTGATAAGGCGATTATTGATAAAATTGAGCAAACGTCCGGTCAGTTTAGCGATATCACTAAAATACGGACAGGTATGCGTTCGCTGACCGTTCAGGACGAGATTAAAAGTAAAACCCGGCGGGGAGAGACCTGGCAGGCCGGGCTTACATCCTCACGGCAATTGCTGCCGTTTTACCTTGTTTATCAAGGCGACTGGCTTGATGTTAACCCGCAAAAGCTGAATAAGGGTGGTTGGGATGCTGCTGTCATCGCCGGACCCAAGATTCTTTTACGCCAGACAGGAGATAGCTTAATTGCGGCTGTTGACAGATCAGGGCTTTATCATTTAAACAATATCCATTCTCTAACGCGTGTTCAGGGTGGGGTCAGCCTGGAATATCTGGCCTGTATTCTTAATTCCAGGTTAATGAACTACTATTACCATACCGTTACATTGGAGAAGGGGCGCGCAATGGCTCAGATCGATATTGAAACAGTAGAGAAATTACCATTAATCATCGATTGTGAGCAGGGCGGCACATTACACGAGCTGGGGTTAAAGTTATCCAAGCTGGCTGCTGCCGTCTATAATCAGCAGCAAAAAAAAGACGACGAAGGTATGGCTGTGGTTCAAGAGCTTATTGCTGTAGATAATCAAATGAATTCGTTGGTCTATAAAATATATGGGCTATCAGCTGATGAGATTTTATATATTGAGCAGACTGGTGTTGCAACCATGACTGAAAGACTTGGTAAAATATGCTTGTAAAGACACAAAGAGGAGCCGCTGTATAGGCTCCCCCTTTGTGTCTTTAATCAGCCTCACTGTTTTGGAGCAGGTCTGATGTCTTTTGCAGGTGAAAAGACGGCGGCAGCTTTTTTATCCGAAAGATTATCTGTCTCTTTGCCGCCATAAGGCCCGGCATGTATCTGCCGTTTGCCAAAAGGACCATGGTTGGACTCTGTATTATTATCATAAATATTGTCCAAACTAAATCACCTCCTGGCGATAGTGTTTCCCAAACTAAATATTTGACGTTTGCCAATTTTAGTCTTAGCAGATAGACAATGTCAATATTATTACCATGCAAAAATTGCTAACAATCGGGAGACAGGAGTTTTTTTAAAAAAGTAGAAGTTAACATAAAACAAATCCATAGCCGGGTTGTTTAACTACTGCAAGCTCGATGCATTGATATCCTAATCAAAATTTGAAAGGTAGGTTAATTCAGCATCATGCAAATCAAAAAAAGGCTGGCGAAGATAGTTTTTTGTTTGGTCATAATGTCTTTGATTACAACTTCTTTTGGAGGGGCATGGGCTACAGCAGTCTATGCAGCACCGGTTGCGCAAGAAGAAGAAACTGTCCGGAATAATGATAATAAATCGGCAATTGGCGGGATCATAGCCCTTGGTTTATTAGCTGTACTTGTTAGTAAAAAAGGCGGCAGCTCCGACTCAAAAAAGAATAGTGATACGACAACCCCGGATACGTCGAAGCCACCAACGAATTCGGGCTCAGGACTTACTGCCGAGGAAGCCGAAGCATTGCGCTTATTAAACGCTGATCGGGCGGCCAAAGGTTTAGCTGCGCTTAAATCCAACGGAAGTCTTGTACGTCTAGCGGAAGATTATGCTCAAGATATGATTGACCGCAATTTTTTCTCTCACTATAATCCAGAAGGTCAATCACCGTTTGACCGTATGCAACAAGCAGGTATTAGCTACAAGTCCGCCGGTGAAAACCTTGCGATTAACAGTAGTGTAGCAGCGGCTGAAAAAGCCCTGATGAACAGTTCAGGTCATCGAGCCAATATCTTAAGTTCTAAGTATAGCGAAGTAGGTGTTGGCGTTCGCCGTGACTCTGATGGTTCTGTTTATGTTGTTCAGGAGTTTATTGGCAAATAGTCTCAGTTTAGGGCCGAGAAAACCCGCGCTTTTATTAGCGCGGGTTTTTGTGTAAAAGCTACATGCATTTTGGGCAGCTGCCGCGATGACGGTGATAATCGAACTCATGGCCACAGTAGGGACAGATTTTAAACAAGCAATATGTGCAAATTCTGTATAGCTTATAGCAGCATTTAAAGGTTTTAATACATTCTTTGGTGGGCTGGCATTTGATTTTAGGAGGGCAGCAGTGCATCTCCATATCTTCGCAATCGTCCATCATGTCACTTTTATCGGGGTTGCCATATTGGGGATAAGAAGCATCATCACACTTCCAGTCCGGGTGCTTTGTATAAGGTTTCATTACGATTACCTCCTTGTGTTGTGGATTGTCATACTTCACCACCGGGGGGGCGAGCAACATCCTTGCTTTATACTATGAAGGTTACAAGGGAACGGTTATGTTATTTTCTGTGAAACATGTTTGCCGATTGCAAGCGGTTAGTTTGACAACTGAATAGTATGTGATTATAGCGAATCATGTTTCACTAAAGGTGATCATAGTTATATGTTAGACTCGCCTGCAATAATAAAGAGAGACGCACGCTTCAGGTGTTTTTTTACCTCATCTGAAGTTTAGTCGACCTTATCCGAATCACTTAGCCGCTCTAAACTTCCGCTTACAAAAAGCGGGAGTTTAGACGCGGTTTAGTCAGCGAATCATCTTCTGGACAGTCGTTCGCTTTGCCATTTTTTCGTTTTTTGTCACACAAAAATTAGAGCAGGCATATATATAACTAGAACATACAAAGGGGGGAGATTTGCATGAACGATAGAGGAAGTAAGGACTGCACACTGGGAATTCAGACTGGAACAATTATCGTACGGCAAATAGTTGGCGAGAAGGAAAAGCAAAAAGCCTTAGATATTCATGTCGTTGTTCCTGAGAGGAAACCATCTATTGAACAAATTATCGATGTATTTGTCAAAGAGGTAGAAGTATGCAGTGTTGATGTGATTAATGATAAAGTTATTGTCCGGGGCGAATTCGAAATAAAGGCTATTTATGTGGCGGATTTGCCTGATCAGCCTGTCCATGCCGTGGAAATCAGACACTACAAGTGGACTGTTGATATTGATATTCCCGGAGCCCGCCGGGGTATGGATGCTGAAGCCAGCGTAGTCGTTGAATTTGTCGATTATGACGTGGATCACCATCATCGCGCTTATAAATACAAGAATTTTGATCCTATCGACGAAGATGACCGTGCTTGTCATGGGCACGGGCATGGTTGTGGGCACGGGCATGGTTGTGGGCACGGGCATGACTGCCATGACTATGACGATGATTGTGACGACCATGATGATTGTGACGACCATGATGATGACTGCGATCATCACCACAATCATCACCGTGCTTGCCGGGAGTTTAACGTATCGGTTATTTTGAAAGTGACAGCCAAAGTCATGACTGACCGTGAAGTCAACATTGGCGGCGGTCTGCCTAACAAACCAAAGGGATAAACTATTGGGAGCTGGAGTCTTAATAAGGGGGGGAAATGATGGACGACAAAACAAGAGCGGCATCAGGCTCATCTGACAGTTCGGGCAGAACAAGCATGACGGTAACTGGTTCAACGACTGTTGATAGCGCAGAAATGGAATGCGGTTGTCCTGAGCCGGGCCCGGAGACGATAGAGGTTGAACAGGTCTTAGGAGCTGAAATGGCCCAACGGGTCGTTGAAATTGACCTGTATGTGCCGGAACAGAAGCCTGATATTGAACAAGTTGTCGACGTATATGTTAAAGAAGTTGAAGTTTGCAAAATTGATGTTATTCGCGACAAAGTAATTGTCCGCGGTGAATTGGAAGTAAAGGTCATGTATGTGGCTAACTTGCCCGATCAACCGGTGCATGCGTTTGAAAAAAGGCATATCAGATGGACGCGCGACATTGGATTAGACGGTGCTGAACCTAATATGGACGCTACGGCTGACGTGGCAGTAGAGTTCGTTGACTATGATTTTCACTGCCACCATGACAGACGTAAGGTTCATGTCACCATTGTACTTAAAGTCTGGGCTCGGGTAGTTACAACTACCGAAATGGATGTATTTGCCTTGAGTCCTATCGATGAAATCGGTATCATTGAAAGTACAACGGCCGGTACTTCAACCTCAGATAAAGTAAGCGCCAGCAAGTTTTCCGATGAAACTGTATCGGCTTCGGCAACTGGCGGCGGGAGTATAGAAGGATTTGGCGAGCAAAATGTTATCGTTACCGGGATGACGCCCACGGCCGGAACGTCGACATCTGCCAGCGGTAGGATTACTGTAACCGGCAGCGTAGTCAATGTTCGATCAGGTCCAGGCACCAATTTCCCCATAGTGAGTAAAGTTAAGCGTGGGACTATTTTATTAGTAAGAGAGCAAGCGTTTGGCTGGTATAAAGTTGTGCTGCCTGACGGGTCAACTACTTGCTGGATTGCCAGCTGGTTAGTAAGTACAGCCGGTTAAGCTAAAAGCGGGATGATAATACCCAGGGATCAGCAAATCCCTGGGTATTGTTTTAGCGCTTATAAATCATTAAAATCCCGGAGCTTAGCTGCCGGGATTTTTTAGACTATGCAGCGAGGAGTTGAGTTGTCCACATGTATCGGGCAGTAGAATATATAGGCCCGGTGGGGCTGGGCGCTACGACGCCCCAATTATTCCGGGCCGAAAACAGCGATGGTGAAACGAAGATCTGTGTTGTTAAGCTAGCTTCCAACCGCCTGGGAGCTAAAGTTCTCGTAAATGAATTGTTGGCAGCCCGGTTTGGTCAGTGGCTTGATCTGTGTTTTCCGCCAGGCGGCTTTATCGAGATTACTCCAACAGCGCTTAAGGGTGGCCGGCGGCTTGTTGCTGCAGGTATGCAGCCGGGCTGCCACTTTGGCTGTGAATATCTAAAGGGGGCAGGATATGTCACTAAAGTCAACTTGCACCGGGCGATAAATAAAGACCAAATGGCCGGAGTGATGCTTTTTGATCATTTGTTTCATAACCCCGATCGCACAAAAAACCGTAAGAATCTCCTCATCCGCCGTGAAAAGCATGGATATAGACTTTATGCAATTGATAATTCTCATCTGTTCCGCCGTGGCAAATGGACAATTGAACTGCTTAAAGAGCTGGCGGACAATATTACTCTCAATCACCGCCGTTCTTACGGCGTACTTTTGAAATACTATCTTAAACCAACTCATTTTTCAAAATATGTTCAGGCAGTTAAAGCTATTCAGGCCACCGAGCTGGAGCAGTTAGTAGAAACTATTCCGGAAGATTGGCTGCCTGACCGGCTAGAGCGTCAGGCACTATTAGAGTTTTTGACTGCACGGTGCGGTAAGGTCGATTGGGTGATGCGTCAGCTAACTGATTTAATCCCGGATATAAATAGGCGTTCCCACCTTGACTAAGGTAAAGAGTTCCTCGACATGGGCATTATGCATACGGACACAGCCGTTTGATACCATCCGGCCAATTAGCCAGGGTGCGTTTGTGCCATGAATGCCATAGGCATCATAGTTAAGTCCCATCCATCGTGTTCCTAAAACTCCGCCTGGGTTGATAATTTTGGTTGCAACAGCATAATTGCCAAGGGGGGTGGGGGTAGCGGGCTTGCCAATAGCAACAGGATACTGGCGAAGTGGGCTATTGCCGTCAAACAGTGTTAATTGACATTGGGACTTGATAATTAATATATTTGCTCTCGGCAGTACGAAGCTGCCTCTTTCACTACGGACAACAGGCGTTATTTCCCTTTCTGCGGCAGGCAGGCTTTGACAATGGCTGATCAAGCGTTCGCCTTCAGCGGGCTCAAAATCCTTTAGCGACCCGGGAAGATAGATCAATCTGACCCTCATAGCTAGATTACCTCCGTTTTTCCAAATTCACTTGTTTCATCATATTCGGCAGCAGCTAATTTGGTTAGTGTTCATTCTTTCTAAATCCTTAGAGGGGGTGGATGAAATCTGTAGTATAAAGTGTGCACAATTTTGGTAAAAATAGGAGCAAAGGTTAAAACGGGAGATAGTTAACTAATGAGCGACAATACAGCAGATACTAAACGCCGGGGACTTGGGAGTTTGCTGATCATCGGCGGTCATGAAGACAAAAGCGGTGATTGTAGCATTTTACGCAAGTTTGTCGATATGGCCGGAGGCCGGGACAGCCATATCGTTATTATTGCAACGGCGACAGAACAGCCGCATACTGTTGGCGGCGAATACCAGGCACTGTTTGCCGAATTAGGGGCGCCTTTGGCGCATGTCATGGCGATTGCCAACAGGGAGACGGCCAATCAAAGCCAGCAAGCTGCAATTGTAAAAAATGCCAGTGGCATTTTCTTTACCGGCGGCGACCAACTGCGCCTAACAAGTATTTTAGGCGGTTCAGCAGTTGACGCCGCCATTCGTGCTGCTTTTATGAAGGGCGCCGTTATTGCCGGTACGAGCGCCGGCGCAGCTGTTATGAGTGAAACTATGATTGTCGGCGGCCACTCAAATGATACGCCGAATAAGGGGTCGCTGACTATGGCTCATGGTATGGGGTTTCTGAATGAGGCAGTTGTCGATCAGCATTTTGCCCAACGAGGCCGCATCAATCGTCTGTTGGCTGCAATCGCACAAAATCCGCATGTCATGGGGGTTGGCATTGATGAAGATACTGCGCTCATCGTTGGGCCTGACCGCCTTTGTAAGGTAGTCGGGTCTCAGACGGTGACTATTATAGATGGTAAGAATATTGCTTATTCCAATATATCAGAGCTCAATCAAACGCAGCCTTTGGTTATTTCCAACGTACTGCTGCATATCTTGCCTGCAGGCTACGGTTTTGACTTAAACTTAAGGTTGCCGATTCAGATTGACACGAATAACTAGGGGGATTTATCATGCAGTTACTGCATTCACGTTTTATTGCCGGGCCTAATATATATAGCTACCGGCCTGTCATTAAGGCTTTGCTTGATATTGGCGTTTATGACGATATTGCCAGCAATATGATTGCCGGTTTTGTCGCGCGGTTATTGGGTTTGTTGCCCGGGTTAAACCAGCATTCGTGTTCTCGCGGCTATCCGGGCGGTTTCGTCGAACGCCTGCACGAAGGTACTTATTTAGCTCATATTTTTGAACATATTGCGCTGGAATTACAGACGCTGGCGGGTAAAGAGTATGCGGTTAGTTTTGGCAAGACGCGCGGCAGCGGTCAGCTAGGCATTTATAATGTCGTTTTTGCCTGTAAATCAGGCCCGGTCGGCCTAGCAGCCACAGAGGGCGCCTACCGGCTATTAAAGGCGGCTATTAATGGACAGGCTTTTGCTGTGTCAGAGCTAGTGGCGCAATTGAAAAGGATTGGTGAAGAGGCTAAACTTGGTCCTAGTACCGCAGCTATCTACGAAGCGGCGCGGCAGCGGGGTATTCCTGTATTGCGCCCCGATTATGACAATAATTTTCTAATTATGGGTTATGGCCATAAGCAGCAGCGTGTTTGGGCTACGGTGACGGGCAGAACAAGCTCGGTGGCTGTTGACTTAGCCTGTGACAAGTATCTTACGAATAAACTTTTACGGCAGAATGCCATTCCCGTGCCCTGTGGGTCGATTGTGACAAGTCTAGCCGAGGCTCTCGCGGCTTTTGCGGCTATTGATGGTCCTGTTGTCATTAAACCTGCCGGCGGCAACCATGGCAACGGGGTGACTCTCAACGTCCTGACTGAAGGTGAGGTTGAACAGGGCTTTGTTCTGGCTCGCCAATATGATGACAGGGTGCTTGTCGAGCAATATATAGCCGGTTGCCAGTACAGGCTGTGTGTTGTTGACGGCAAAATGATTGCAGGCGCCGAACGGATACCGGCTCATGTCGTTGGGGATGGCATTCATACTATCCGTCAATTAATTGACATTGTAAATTTAGATCCGGCGCGCGGTTATGGGCATGATAAAGCCCTGACCAAGTTGGAATTAGACGCTTCCGCCATAACAACGCTGTCCCGGCAAAATATGACGGCCCACTGTATCCCAACTGCCGGTCAGCCTATTTATATTCGCGATAATGCCAATCTGAGCGCCGGCGCTACTGCCCGGGATGTTACGGCTCTTATAAACCCGGCAACTGTACGGATAGTTGAACGGGCATCTCGCATGATTGGTCTGGACGTAGCCGGCGTTGACCTGGTTATGCCGGATATTTCCCAGCCGCTCAGTATCGGCAATGGCGCGATCATCGAGATAAATGCCGCGCCCGGACTCAGAATGCATCTGTACCCCAGCTTCGGCAAGCCGCAGCCTGTGGCGGAAGCCATTGTCGATTATTTGTTCCCTGGCGCTACTGACGGGAGGATACCCATTATCGCCGTAACCGGCACCAACGGCAAAACGACCGTGACCAGACTAGTTGCCCATATCTATCGTCAAGCCGGCTATAAAGCTGGGATGACGACTTCTGATGGGATATATGTTGACCGGCAATGTATTGCCTATGGGGATACAACCGGGCCGGTCAGTGCAGCGATGGTGCTAGCCGATCCTACTGTCGAGGTTGCCGTGCTGGAAGTAGCGCGGGGGGGGATTATCCGCGGCGGGATTGGGTACGATTATGCCGATATTGGCATTATTACCAATATTACTGAAGACCATATTGGCCAGGATGGAGTCGAAGACCTTGATGATTTGGCCTATATCAAATCGCTCGTTCTCGAAACAGTGCGTCCAGAGGGAACTGTACTGTTAAATGCCGATGATCTCAGAATCGTGGCTCTCAAGGCGCGCGCCAAATCAGAAATTGTTTATTTTAGCACTCGACCTGACAATATTATTGTACGCCGTCACTTAGGGGAAGGTGGCCGGGCCTGTTTTGTTAAAAACGGTGTTATTTATCTGGCTGACGGCCGGCAAGAGCAGCCTATCGCCTGTGTCGCCGACATTCCTCTTACGCTAAAGGGCTTTGCTCAACACAACATTCAGAATGCGGTAATTGCCGCAGCTGCTAGTTGGTGTCAAGGGCTTTTGCCGACGATAATCCACCAGGGGTTAATGAGCTTTCGAGAAAATCCCGGACGCCTCATGTTGATGGACATCGGCAACTTTCAGGTCTGTGTAGACTATGCCCATAACCCGGCAGGTTGTCAGGCACTTGTCAATACGCTAAAACGTCTTAAGCCCCGTCGGCTCATTGGCGTTATCGCCGCACCGGGAGATCGCCGTGATGATGTTATCGTCCGTATGGGCAAGACTGCCGGTCAGGGGTTTGATGTGCTTTATCTCAAGGAGGACCTTGATTTGCGAGGACGTCAGCCTGGCGAGACTGCCGAACTGCTTAAGCGCGGTGCGCTGGAGGCCGGCTTATCGCCTGCGATGATTTCAACTGTTCCCGTTGAATGCGAGGCTGTGGCCGCCGCTTTGGCTCAGGCACAAGACGGTGACTTGGTCGCGGTGTTTTATGAGGACTACTCTGTTGTTCTCGATACGATAACGAAATTCAGTAATTTGGAACGTGTTAGCAGCAATGATAACGCTAAGTACCAATTAGTAGTCGCCGGTGTGCGAGTCGAAGGTTAACGGAAAAAGCTGGAATAAAAATTGGTAGTTGCAAGCAAAAACTCAAGCAGGTAAAATATAATAAGGTGTTATTATCTGTGGAGGTGCTTTCCGTGATGAATCCCAATCAGCTAACTACCGACCTATATAGGATGAGGAGATGCTGAAGCTTAACGCTTATGCTAAAATTAACTTGGCGCTCGATGTTCTCTTTAAACGGCCTGATGGCTACCATGAGGTTGCCATGGTTATGCAGTCGATTAGTCTTGCCGACAGTGTTAGTCTAACGCGTCGAAGGGTCGGAATTAAAGTTAGTGTCGATATTGCCGGTTTGCCTGTAGACTCCGAAAATCTGGCTTATCGTGCTGCGGCCCTGCTTAAGCAGCATACTCAAATCAGGCAGGGTGTACATATTCATTTAGAAAAGAAGATCCCGTTAGCTGCGGGGCTTGCGGGCGGCAGCGCCGATGCTGCGGCTGTACTTAAAGGGCTCAATCAGTTGTGGGGACTTAACCTAAGTTTGGACGAACTGAGTAAGCTTGCAGCCAGAATTGGCTCAGACGTACCGTTTTGTCTGTATAATGGCACTATGCTGGCTACAGGAAGGGGCGAGCAATTAGCCGATTTGCCACCATTGCCTCATTGTTATGTAGTCTTGGGTAAACCGTCGATTCACGTGTCTACTGCCTGGGTTTATGGGCAATATAAAACGAGTCAAATCGAGGTGCGCCCCGATATAGCAGCCATGCGGGCTTGTCTGGACGAAAAGAGCCTGGCCGGTGTTGCCGGCCAACTGGCAAATGTCCTGGAAAGTGTTACGATTCAGGTATATCCTGAAATTGCCGGAATAAAAGAAGTAATGATAAAATACGGAGCACTGGCATCGCTGATGTCAGGCAGCGGTCCAACTGTTTTCGGTCTTACGGACTGCCCTGACAAGGCCGGGTGGATTGCCGATCAGCTAAAGCTGCAAGGAATACCGCAAGTATTTGTGGCAGAAACAGTTGCAAAGGTGGAGTGAATGTGGAGAGGCGATTAGTACCTATCAAGTTAGACAGTTATAAACCGTTGCGGGAAGTAGTAGCGGAAACGCTCAGAGAAGCGATAGCAAGCGGTATTCTAAGGGCAGGCGAACGGCTGATGGAAATTCAATTGGCAGAGGAACTGGGGGTTAGCCGGACACCTGTACGAGAGGCCATCCGTAAGCTTGAATTAGAGGGATTTGTGGTCATGATGCCCCGCAGGGGAACATATGTGGCTGATCTGTCGATTAAAGATATCAACGAAGTATTTGAAATCAGGACGGCGCTTGATGTGCTGGCTGCCGGCCTGGCCGCTGAACGGATTACTGAAGAAGAGCTTGAACAGCTTGAACGGTTACTGGTGGAAATCGCCGAGTTAATTGAACAGGGCGATGTCGATAAGCTAGTTGAATCTGACAGTCAATTTCATGATGTTTTGTATCGCGCCAGTCGCAATGACCGCTTAGTGGGTATTATCAACAATTTGAGAGAACAATTTACCCGTTTTCGTTCAATCTCGATAAAATATCCCGGACGGATGCAGGACACCGTTAATGAACACCGGCGGCTAGTTGAAGCTATTGCCAGTCGTGATACCGACTTGGCACAGCAAATTGCCCGTGAACATATGGAAAACTCAGAGCAGACATTGTTGCAGGATCTAAATGAACGTCGTCAGGCTTAAAACTCGAAGGAGTGTATACATAATGTATGATGCCATAATCCTGGCTGGGGGTGAAAACGGTGAAAACCTAAATCGCTATACGTGCCAGCCTTATGAAGCCATGATTGACATTGGCGGCCGGCCGATGGTTGAATTTGTCGCCGAAGCGCTTGCGGCCAGTCCCCATGTGGATCGCATTTTCGTGTCTGGCCCGCCGCCGCAACTGGCTAAGTGTACATTGCCGGAAAAAGCTATCATCGTACCTGGCGGACAAACAATCATGGAGACGATTGATCAAGGGATGAAGGCATTAGGGCACGAAAATCTGACCTTGGTGGTAACGGCCGATATTCCGCTCCTAACGCCGGCCGCTATTGAGGACTTTTTGGATCAGTGCGCAGGTCTTGACGCCGATTTATATTATCCTATTATTGCCTGGAGTGATCACGAGCGCCGTTTTCCCGGCAACAAGCGGACGTATGTGCGTTTAAAAGAAGGAACGTTCACCGGCGGCAATATTTTTCTTGTAAACCCTAAGATTGTAGATCAGTGTATGCAAGTAGCTGAACGCATTATTGCCAATCGCAAAAACCCGTTTAAGCTTTGCTGCCTGTTGGGGTGGACTTTTGTTATACAGTTTATTTTGGGTACACTAAGACTAAAACAGGTAGAAAAGCGAGTAGAAACGATTTTGGGGGTAAAGGGCGCCGTTATCCAGTCTCAGTATGCGGAGCTTGGTCTTGATGTCGATAAACCGAGTGACCTGGATTTAGTGCGCAATTTTTCACAATACCGGACAGAACGCGGCTAAAACCGCGTTCTTTGCTTTGTGGCAATATTTTGGTAATCGGCAGGAATTGGGACATCTGTAGAGAATGAGAATAAAAAATATATCTAGGAGAAAATATACGGTATTTCCCTGATTGTGGAGGAAGTAAGCATGGATAAAGTACGGAAACTGGACCGGGTGGCTGCTATGACTAAAATCTTGGCTGACAGGCCCCGTTATATATTTTCGCTTAGTCATTTTTGTGAGCTGTTCGGTGCTGCTAAATCGACTATTTGTGAAGATATTGCCACAATTAAAGAAACGATGGGACATTTTGGTCTGGGGATTATCGAAACAGTAGCCGGGGCGGCGGGCGGCGTGCGTTTTGTGCCCACAATGCCAGTTGCCGAGACTGACCGGCTTTTACATGGACTGGCTCAGCGGCTGGCTGAGCCTGACCGCATTATTGCCGGCGGTTTTTTATATATGTCGGATCTATTGTTTACTCCCCACTTAATGAATAAAGTGGGCGAAATATTTAGAGAGCGCCTGTGCCATTTATCGCCTGATTACATCCTGACGGTTGAGACAAAAGGGATTCCGCTGGCGTTTATGACGGCTCGCGCCTTTGACTTGCCACTCATTACTGCCCGGCGTGGCAGTAAAGTGACAGAAGGCTCGTCCGTTAACATCAATTATGTGACAGGTTCATTTAAACGTATCCAGACGATGTCATTGCCGAAGCGGGCACTGCCGGACGGCGCCAGAGTGTTGATTATTGATGACTTTATGAAAGCTGGCGGCACGGCGCGAGGTCTTGTTGACCTGGCTCAGGAAGTAGGGGCTAAGGTATGCGGTATCGGTGTGCTTGTAGCGACAGCCCGCCCCGAGCCAAAATTAGTAGAGGACTATTTAGCGTTGCTTATTTTAAACGATGTACATGAACATACTAAAGTAACAGATATCAGGCCTGTGCTAACATCGGGTTAACACCATAAGGAGGGCGAAAAAATGTCGGATACGTCTGCTATTGTAACGTTGGCTGATATTGTAAAGGCCAAAGAGGCTTTAGACAGTGTTGTTCACCATACCGCTCTTGACAAAAGCCATACTTTCAGTACATTGACAGGAAACGAGATTTATTTAAAGCTGGAAAACCTGCAGAAGACCGGCTCTTTCAAAATCAGGGGCGCATATAATAAAATAAACTCTCTGACATCAGAGGAGAAATCACATGGGGTTATAGCCGCATCTGCCGGTAATCACGCGCAAGGGGTAGCTTATGGCGCCAGCCAGGCGGGAATTAAGGCAACTATTGTCATGCCGGAGATCGCGCCGCTGGCTAAAATCACGGCGACCCGCGGCTATGGGGCTGAAGTTGTACTGGCAGGCGGTGTTTATGACGAATCGTTTAATAAAGCCCTAAAGCTCCAGGCGCAAACAGGACAGACTTTTATTCATGCCTTTAATGATCCGGCTGTCATTGCCGGACAAGGGACTGTCGGCTTGGAAATTTTGCAAGATCTAGAGGAAGTCGACGCTATTGTTGTGCCTATTGGTGGCGGCGGGCTGATCGCCGGCATTGCGGTGGCGGTTAAGGAACTGGCGCCTCACGTCAAGGTATACGGTGTTCAGGCGCAGGGGGCGCCAGCGATGTATATGTCTAAAAAGGCTCATGCCATTAAAACGACAAAAGATGCGGAAACTTTTGCTGACGGTATTGCCGTTAAAGTGCCGGGAGATATAGCGTTTTCCCTCATTGACAAATATGTTGACGACATCGTCGTAGTAGATGATGAAGCCATTGCCAGCACGATATTGATGCTGCTGGAGAGGGCTAAGCTTATGGTCGAAGGGGCGGGAGCAATCAGTCTGGCGGCAGCGCTTAATGATAAAATTCCCGCTAAGGGCAAGATCGTCAGTGTCATTTCCGGTGGTAATGTTGACGTTAATTTTATTTCCCGCATTATTGAGCGTGGTCTTGTTAAAGCCGGTCGGCGCGTGTGCCTGCAGACTGTTGTCGTAGACAGGCCGGGAAATTTGCAGCGACTGCTGGCCAGTGTCGCTCAGGCGCAGGCTAATGTACTCTATGTTTCTCATGATAGAGTGGAACGTAATGTGCAGTTAGGGCAGGCTGCTGTTGAAATCGGCCTGGAAACAAGGGATGTTTTGCATACCGAGCAGATCTTGGCTTCGCTGCGTCATGAAGGATATAATGTAGAAATTATTTAAAATATTCCTGTGTTGCAAGTCGTTGCATTTTGTCTATCGCTTAAAGGGAAATACCGATTTGTGTCGAAAGGATAGTAGTTGCTTCAATTGATAGAAACTGAGTTTACTTACGAACGAGTGGAATGGAGGTATATAGATGTCCAATTTGATGGCCATCATCCTGGCGGCCGGTAAAGGCACGCGGATGAAGTCGGCTCTGCCCAAGGTTTTGCACCATGTAGGGGGAAAGCCTATGGTGCAGCAGGTTCTGGATGCAGCCAAGTACGCTGGAACGGCCAGAAATATTGTTGTCATTGGCTTCGGAGCGCAAAGCGTAGCTGACGCACTGGCGGGTCAGGCTGAATTTGCTGTCCAGGCCGAGCAGCTCGGGACAGGGCATGCTGTCATGCAGGCCAGAGAGCAGTTGGATAATTTTGACGGCACAGTTATGGTGTTATGTGGCGATACACCGCTCGTAACGGGGGAACTTTTGCAAACACTATACAGCGAGCATGAGCGTACGCAGGCGGCGTCAACTGTACTGACAGCCGTTATGCCAGATCCGTCGGGTTATGGCCGTGTTATCCGTACGCCATCAGGACAAGTTGTTAAGATTGTTGAGCATAAAGATGCTACTTTAGACGAATTGGCTGTTAATGAAATCAACACCGGTATCTATTGCTTTGAAGCCAAGAAACTGCTAAAAGCACTTGACGGTTTAACCTGCGATAATGCCCAGGGTGAGTATTATCTGACAGATGCCGTTGCCGTTTTAAGCAGTCAGGGGCACAAGGTGCGGGCCGTCAACTGTGATGACTATCGTGATACCTTAGGGATAAATTCCCGTGAACAATTGGCTGAGGCCGAGCGTCTGATCAGACAGCGCAAGCTTAAATCGTTGATGGCAGGCGGCGTTACTATTATGGACCCGGCGAGCACCTTTATCGATAGTCATGTTGAGATTGGCCAAGATACTGTCATTTATCCTTTTACCTGGATCGAAGGTTACTGCAAAATCGGCGCAAACTCGGCTATCGGCCCTAACAGCCGCATCAGCAATACAATGATCGGCAACGGCGCCACCATTCACTTTACTTATGCGCATGACTGCGTAATTGGTGACCATGTAACAGTTGGCCCTTACGTGCATTTGCGTCCTGAGACACAGCTGAAATGCGGCGCTAAGGTCGGGAATTTTGTCGAGATTAAAAATTCCATTGTCGGGCAAGAGAGTAAAGTGCCGCACCTTAGCTATATCGGTGATACCGATATGGGTGACGGCGTAAATATCGGTTCAGGCACTATTACCGTTAATTATGACGGCAAAGAGAAGTATCGTACCACCATTGAAGAGGGTGCTTTTATCGGCTGCAATACCAATTTAGTTGCACCGGTTACTGTTGGCCGCGATTCTTATGTGGCGGCAGGCTCAACGATTACAAAAAATGTCCCTCCTGGTTCGCTTGGAGTAGCGCGCGCCCGTCAAAATAATCTTGAGGGCTGGGCGGAAAAACATCGGAGGTAGAGAAATGGAAGACAGCAAACGGTTGCGAATATTTAGTGGTAATGCCAATCCTGAGCTAGCCCAAGAAATTGCCGCTTATCTTGGGTTGACAGTAGGCGACGCTTTTGTTGGTAAATTTAACAATGGCGAAATTCAGGTTATGATTGATGAAAGTGTTCGCGGAACCGATGTGTTTATCGTTCAGCCTACCAGCTTTCCCGTCAATGATAATATGATGGAATTGCTAATTATGATTGATGCGGTAAAACGGGCATCGGCTAGAAATATCACCGCAGTCATTCCCTATTATGCTTACGCTCGTCAGGATAGAAAAACGCGTGGACGTGAGCCGATTTCGGCTAAGCTGATGGCGAATCTCCTAACAGTAGCCGGTGCTACCCGTGTCGTTACAATGGATCTTCATGCCGGCCAGATTCAGGGATTTTTTGACATACCTTTAGACAATTTGCCAGGTGTTCCAACACTGGCTGAATATATTATGTCGTTAAAACTGGAAGACCTCATCATCGTATCGCCCGACCTAGGGGGCGTATCGCGGGCACGTCAGTTTGCCGACCGTATGCATGCTTCGATCGCTATTATTGAAAAACGCCGTCCGGCGCCTGGGGTAGCTGAGGTTATGAACCTGATTGGTAATGTCGAGGGGAAAACTGCCGTTATTATCGATGATATAGTTGATACAGCCGGTTCGCTGACCGAAGGCGCCAACGCGTTGACCAGGATGGGAGCCAAAGCCGTATATGCCTGCTGCACTCATGCTGTGCTAAGTGATCCGGCAGTAGAACGAATTGAGAAGTCGAGTATTACTGAACTCATTGTTACGAATACTATTCCCGTGCCGGCTGTAAAACTGACGTCGAAAATTAAGGTGTTATCGGTTGCTTCCTTGCTGGGTGAAGCCATTAACCGGATTTTCGGCGAATTATCTGTCAGCAAACTGTTTGACGATTAAAACTGTTGAAAAGTACTGGCCGCTAAATGTTTAGTTTGCAAAGACTAGGGATAATAACGGAGGAACTCAAATAGGGCGCGACGTATCGCGCCCTATTTATAAATAAGCTGCTATGGATAATTATCTCATTACTAAGGCCGGGCCGAATGATATTGCCGGTATTGCCGAGCTGTTTACTGAAAGCTTTATTGATAGCGTGCTGCATCATTGTGGCGGGCGGCTGCCCAAGCCGCTGGCGATGCAGGATATATTCAGTCTTGTTTATGCGGCAGAGCCGGCTGCTGCGCTGCTTGCCACAGACAGAGCCGGAAAGCTTATTGGCTATTGTTTTGCACCGGTACGCCTTGATCGGTTATGGCTTAAGGCTCTGATGGGCGGTCATCTGTTTAAATGGGCCTGGCGTTGGTTGACCGGACAATATGGCTTTGGCCTCTATCCGGTCAAAATTATCGTCTTAAATAAACTGGCGTTTCTCCGTTCAGCGGCTGTGCCCGGGAAAACGGCTAATGCCCGTATTTTATCAATTGCCGTTGCGCCGGCGGCTCGCGGGCTCGGTATTGCGAGCGCACTGCTTGCCGCCGCAGATAATTATTTTCGGCAAAACGGTGTTACGCGGGTGCGGCTGGAAGTAAGGCCTTACAACTATCCGGCTATTCGCGTTTATGGAAAACTGGGGTATATTGCAGGCGGTACTACATATGATTCTCAAGGGCCCTGGCTTATAATGCTTAAGGAAATATCTTGTAACGGGGTATCAAGCAATGTTTGACATAAAAGTTCGTCTGATCAGTATGCTGGCATTATTAACGGCAGTGGTTGTATTTGGTTTAGTGCTTGACTATTTTCGTCTACTGCGGCGTCCGGTTCGACTAGGTTTATGGGTTGGTATTTTTGGTATTACTACCGGGTTTATTCTTATCCTTAACGCTGTATTGCCTGCCAACCATTTTTACGGCCCGGTTTTTTCTGAAGTGCGAACGAGTCAACAGCTTGTAGCCCTGACCTTTGATGACGGCCCGTATCCGCCGTATACCGACCAGCTTCTTGATGTATTGAAAGAGCGGCAGGTACCGGCCACATTTTTCCTTATCGGGAGGAATGCGGCAAAATATCCTGACTTGGTACGGCGCATTGTCGCCGAGGGCCATCAATTAGGCAACCACACGTATAACCATATCGACTTGCTAAAAGCCGATCGGGAAGCTATAGTGGAAGAAGTAGACAAAACAAATAAAGCAATTGCCGGTATTGTTGGCTATGCACCGCATGTTATGCGGCCGCCGCATGGTTTTCGCGATGCTGTTGTGATGGATATCATGGCCGAGCATCAATTAAAAGTTGTCGAGTGGTCGGTTGCCAGCCGGGACTGGGTAAATCCTGGCGCTGACGCTATCGCCGCCAGAACGCTGGGCAAGATAAAGAATGGTTCAGTGATCCTGCTCCATGACGGGGACGGAATTACGGCAAAAGCAGACCGTACCCAAACAGTGGCAGCCACCAGGCAGATTATCGATAAGCTGTTGGCGCAAGGTTACAAATTTGTCACAGTTGACGAAATTTTAAAGAGTGCGGAGGAGTAGCGTGAAAATTGTTGTTGGCCTGGGAAATCCTGGGAAAGAATACAGTTACAGCCGCCATAATATCGGTTTTATGGCCATAGATAAATTGGCCGAAAAATTAGCGGTAACAACATGGCGCGAACGGTATAACGCACAGGTAGCCGAATACCGGGGCTCGCAAACCGTGCTGCTGGTCAAGCCACAGACATATATGAACTTGAGCGGCCGTTCAGTTGCGCCGCTGGCTGCTTTTTATAAAGTAACGCCTGAAGATATAATTGTCATTTATGACGATCTCGATTTACCCACAGGCCAACTGCGTCTCAGGCTAAAAGGCGGTTCAGGCGGCCATCGCGGTATTGAGTCAATGCTCGCTGAATTAGGAAAAGATGACTTTGCCCGCATCAGGATTGGCATTGGCCGGCCGCCTGCCGGCTGGGAGGTAGTCAACTACGTGCTGGGTCGCTTTACCTCCGAGGAAGCATCGGTTATCAGTCAGGCAATCTTGCGAACGGCTGAGGCGGTAGAATGTATTTTGCAAGAAGGGTTTAATAAGACGATGAATAAATTTAACAAAGGGTAATGATGATGATTACTGCTCTTTATGCAAATAAAAACGGTGAGATTTTTGATGCGCCAGGCCATCGGGCTGTCGGTCGTCTCGGCACAGGCTATCTTGCTCTTAAGCCTGACGAACTGATCCGGCTGCCAGACGGCGCTGAACTGATGTTTCTACCGGGGCGGGATGCTCTGGCGATAGCAAATGGTAAGATTAAGCAGCTCAAGGGACGGCAGGCAGTGGCGGCTATGTTGCCTGTCGGCTATACCCGTACCTTGCTGCCTGCATACCAACGGCGGCTCCAGGCCCCGGAGCTGCCACTGTTCGGCTATACCGCCGCCGCCCTGTTTCATGATGAAATTTATGTGGCTGCCGTACCAACGGCAGATAATGCTAAATGGCATCCGTTCCGTTATAATACCCCTGGTTTGAAAAAAATGATTGCTAAGGTCAAGCAAGATTTGCCGAATAATCGACTTGTAGAGCATTTAGCTCATTGCTCGCTTGTTTGGCATTGCTGTACAGCACAGAATTTGTTTTATCGGCGCTGGGAAGCCGGTATTCCTGTATCACCGGCTTGTAACGCCAATTGTCTGGGCTGTATATCGCTGCAGCCTGCTGAATGCTGTCCGGCTCCACAAAGCCGGATTGCATTTGCCCCGACAGCAGAAGAAATTGCTGTTGTCGGCCGTTATCATCTGACAAATGCACCTGAGCCCATCATCAGCTTTGGGCAGGGCTGTGAAGGTGAACCTTCGCTGGCCGCTGAGGCCATTGCCGGCAGTATCCGGACTATTCGCAGCACAACGGCTCGCGGTCAGATCAATATCAATACAAATGCCGGATTTACGCAAGGTATCAAGACTGTTGTCGACGCTGGTTTAGACAGTATGCGGGTCAGTATCATTAGCGCCTTGCCTGCAACATATCAGGCATATTATCAGCCCGGATACAGTCTTGATGATGTACGCCGGTCAATTGTTTATGCCAAACAACACGGTGTATATGTTTCGCTCAACATGCTGCTGTTTCCCGGGCTTAACGACCGACCTGAAGAACAGGCCGCCTGGCTTGAATTTCTTGATGACACCGGGGTAGACATGATTCAGCTTAGAAACCTTAATTTTGATCCTGATGCTTTTATTGGGGCAATGCCCCTAGGGGGGCGGCCTAGCGGCGTACGGAAGTTTTTAAAAACAATTTCTTCCGAATTTCCGGCAATTAAGCTGGGGAGTTTTACGGAAATTATGTAGCAGGCGCCAAAACGTCCTGGATATAAAATTCAGGGATTTTTGTTATGAGTCAACTTTCGCAGAGAAAAATCTAAGCCTCGTTGATTTACAACTACAGAGGTCTTGCATCTAGGAGATTTTAGTGAACTAGGCAGTCTTGATCCTAATGTAACCAAGAACTGATCCGTCTGCTAAAAACAGTGCAATCAGTCGTCGGAATTGCAGTAATATTTGGAATTTCTGTGTATATTTTTTGCAGGATTAAACTAACAAGATAAAGAATTAAATATAGTATCAGGTGTGCTTTCAGGAGGTAGTTATCGTGGTCAAGATCAAAAAAAATCTTAGTGATGCCGAGATGATGAAAGGCTGGCAGCAGCAGCCGAGCTTTGAGACCGACTTTACTGATGAGCCGGTTCAGCCGTTAACAAAGCTGCAGAAAAAAGATTCGGCAGAAGATATAAATAGCGCCTATTTAACACCGGAACTTAAGGAGGCTGTAGGCAAAGCGCTGCTGGCACTCAAGTTAAATCTGTACAAAGACGGGATTGTGGATTATCAAATAAAGGTCTCCTGCCAGGGAAATCAAGTATTATTAACTGCTGTACCGCCAAAAGTAAACGCAGTACAGAACTGTAATCCGCTAGGACATCGTGGAGGGCATAGAGGATAGGTTATCAAGCCTTTCTTTTGTCGTTAACATGTTTTGCCGGCAGGAATCTTATCACTGAGCGAAGAAACGTATTACATCTTACTTTAAAAGAGGCGGCAGATGGACGAACAACAACAAGCCAAAATGCTTATCCAGGAATTAACTGCCCAAATAACTCTGCTCAAGGCTGAGAACCTTAAACTTAAGCAGACTCAGCGAAGAATTGCCGAAGTAAATAATAACTATTTAATGCTGCATTATCTGACAAACGATATTCAAGATTGCCAAACGACTCAGGAACTATGGCAGGCTTATCTGTACAGCGTATGTAATCGCGGTTTTAACTATGATGATGCGGCAGTTCTGCTGCCTGATGATAATGCCCGGTTTACTATCAAGTTGTCGCTGGAAAATGGCGAGATTATCAAGACTACAACGGCAGTTAAGGCGGACTATATACTGCAAGCAGTAATGACAAAAGCGCCGGCGACATCACTCGATAATCTACAGGCGGCAGTACCGATTTTCAGAAAAGCGGGTGTCATTAGGGCTATCTTGCTGTTGGAGAAAAAGAGTTGCATATTTTTCGAAGACATTCAACTGATAGATCAGTATGTCCGCCAAACAGCAGCTACTGTTGAGAATATAATTCTCAATGAAAATCTCCGTCATTTCCAAGAGTTATTAGGGCGGCAGCTTGACCAGTTTGTCATGCTGCACTATGTGACCAAATCCATCCATGACGCTGGTAATTATTATGACATGCTGAAAATCTATCTCAAGACATTACGTTCACGGCTTGTCTTTGGTTTTCAACAAGGAACACTATATATCTTCGACGAAAACAAGCTTCAGAAAGCCGATTTGCACGACGATGACCTTGTTATCGTTGAGCCGAACGGGTGTGAATGCCAGTTTGTCGAGCGGGTGGCGAAGGCCAGGGAGTATGAGCTTTCTGTCGACTGCCGTCATTTGATTATGGCGCTCAATTGTTTCCGCAATATCACCGCTGTCGTTGAAATTAATCATGATCAAGAAATAACGCCTGAGCAGATTCGCTTGCTCGACATATTTACGATGCAGACTTCTTCGGCTATTGATAATACCAAGCTTAAGCTCCACTTGGAGTACCTAAGCTTTCATGATCATCTTACCCAGCTTTATAACCGTGCTTTCTTCGAAAAAGAAATTCAGCAGATCGAAAGCCAGGGACGTTATCCGACAAGCATTATTATCTGTGATTTGGATGGCCTCAAGCTTGTTAATGATACCTGGGGTCACGACGTCGGTGATGAACTCATTGTTGCCGCTGCCAGTCTCATTAAAGCGGCGATACCCCAAAATGCAATTGCCGCCCGGACCGGAGGTGATGAATTCGCTATCATCCTCACAGACAGTTCAGCCTTGCAGGTTAAGCAGGTTGAGATTGATTTACGAGAAGCACTGCTCAAGTACAACGCCGAGCTGCCTGATATTCCGCTGGCTATGTCGATTGGCTGGGCAGTGAGCAGCGAACCGGTAGCCGTGATAGAAATTTTTAAGCAAGCCGATGAGAAAATGTATCTGGATAAATTTCTTCACGCCAAGGAAAGTGTCGAATATATATTAAAAGCGACTAAACAGAAGTCAGGCGGAAAAACACCTGGTCAATTAAAGGAGCAGCTAGTTCGTCAACCCACATAGAGCATGGCGAAGCTTTTAATTTAATACAGTAGTGACACCAGTCCAGCTTACGAGCTGGACTTCTACATATACGGAATTTGAAGCTCGGTGCAAAGACAAGTAGCAGCGCGTTTCCTGTAGATAAATTCACGCTGTTTGTCGGTGAATTTCTGCGTTTAGTCATAAATAGATATTGTGTCGGCAGATAAGCAATTAAGATGACTGTAGAATCGATTTCAAGGAGGAAGGGCATGTGCGCCAAATAATATCACCAAAGTCTGTCCAAGAATTACAGCATGTCTTTAAGACGGCGTCCGACGATGGATTACCGGTATATGCCTATCGGGAAGGCATAAATGATGGATTGTGTCTCGATTTATCAAAATTAGATGAATTATTTGAAATTGATCCTGCTAATCTTGTCGCAATCGTAGGACCGGGTGTAAGGCTTGGATTTTTGGACAAGACGTTAGCTGACCAAGGTCTGCGGTTTATACCGGCAACTACTCCGTTTTATCAGGAAAAAACAGTGGGGCAGTTGTTTTATGAAGGCTGTTCCAACCTATCAAGCTTAAAATACGGGCCTGCTAAGCACTTTCTCATGGGATCAGAGATTGTATTGCCGACAGGCGAGCTGCTAAACACGGGCGGGAAAACGGTAAAGAATGTTACCGGCTACGATTTCACCCGTTTCTTTAACAGTCCCTATACCGATTATGGCATTACGGCCAAATTTTACCTTAAGCTACTACCCTTATCTGAACGGCGAAAAGGTGTAGCCGCCACATTTTCAGAGGTGAAGAGCATGCTGACTTTTATAAAAGCGTTGAAAGACGCCCGTGTAGCTGCTGCCTATTTGCTGTGGATTGATGCTGCTGTACAGGACATTTTTCAAAATGATGCGCAAGGTCAGCTTATCCTGATGGAATTTGACGGGCTAGCAGAAGATGTACTTGAACAATATCAGATTGCAGCGGCTCTGATTAAAAAGCATGGCGGGGCAATCAGGGAGGCGGCTGACGGGTGCGGGCAGACGGCAGTCTCATGGGACATACTCTACCGGACATCCGACAAGTATATACTGACAGATGAATTTAAAATGCCTTTCAATTGTCAACAACAATTTATCAACGCCTATGAGGCAATAGCCAAGGACAACCGTATTAAGAGCGGACTATTCGGTCAACTTGCGGAAGGCAAGCTTAATATCGCCTTTGCGTCCCCGCCGGATGATAGTTTCATTACTGAGGTCAGCAAGCTCGTAACTCAGGCGGGCGGAATTTCAGCCGGTAAGTATGCCCGTCTGACCGGTAAGCCGGTAAGTGGGACGCTTGCTAAGCTTGAACAGCAGGCCAAAGTTGCTTTCGACCCAAAACGGATACTGAACCGCTGACCACAAAAGGAGGTGTAATTAATGGAAAGTAAGTACGAACAATGGCAAAAACAGCTTGTCAAATGCATTCGTTGCGGCACATGCCGGTCAGTCTGTCCGGTATTTCAAGCCTCTGACAATGAAAATACAACGGCCAGGGGTAAAGTCAGATTATTAGAGGCCGTTAGCCAAGGCCAGCTGAGCTTGACCCCCGGGCTCCAAACCAGGATGTCGAAATGTCTATTATGTAAAGCTTGTGTTCCTGGCTGTCCCTCCGGTGTGAAAACAGATGAGCTATTTTTAAGTGCACGGCGTATGCTGGCGGCTAAAAATGGCTTGTCTCTCGCCAAGAAAGTGGCGTTCACCGGCCTGACGTACCGCAGAATGTTCGATATGGGACTTAAAATGGGGGCGTTATTTCAAGGGGCTGTATTTAAAAATGCTCCTGATGGCAGAGGCAAATTGGCCCGCATTCCACTGCCGAGCGCCGGACTTAGCCAGCGGCGAATTATCCCTCCGCTAGCGACATCGCCGCTGCGATCCCGCTTGCCTGAAGCCAACCGAGTGGCTGCGCCCAAAGCAAAAGTAGCCTTTTATACAGGCTGTATGCTCAATTATGTTTACCCGGAAGCAGGGGAGGCCATCGTCAAAATCCTTAAGGCTCATAATGTTGAGGTCGTTATTCCGGCAAAACAAAGCTGTTGCGGCACTCCGGCCTTTACCTCAGGCGACTATCAGGTTGGGCGTTGCTTGGCAGAGGAAAACATCAAAATATTAGCTGACGGCCATTATGACGCTATCATTACCGGCTGTGCCTCTTGCGGATCGGCTTTGAAACATGAGTATGGCTTAATTATTGAAGATCCAAAGTTAAAAGAGCAATGGGAAAAGCTTGCCGTCAAAGTCAAAGATATTACCCAGTTTATTGTTGACTTAGGAATAAAAAAAGATCTGCGTGAAGTACGGGCAAAAATCACCTACCATGACCCGTGTCATCTTGTGCGGGGGATGGGAGTGGCGCAAGAGCCACGGAAGCTTCTTAAGGCAATTCCAGCACTAGAATTTGTTGAAATGAAAGATGCTGCCAAATGCTGCGGCGCCGGCGGCACTTTCAGCATGGCTTATTATGACATAGCCAGGAAGATTAACGACTGGAAGCTTGATAACGTCGAAACGACAGCGGCCAATATCCTGGCAACAGGCTGTTCGGCCTGCCGGATGCATATTACTGACGGTCTAGGGCAAAGAGCGAGCCGGGTGCAGGTGCTGCATACTGCCGAAATCATTGCCAAAGCATATGGACTGGATTAGGAGGAGGCGAGATTGGTGGAGCAGAAAGTCATTGCTGAATTAAAAAAAATTGTCGGTTCTGAGTATGTTATGGATCAGCTGGAAGACAGGATCTGTTATTCCTTTGACGCTACCTTCCGGGATTTTCCCCCTGATGTTGTCGTTAAACCCGGCAATGTGGGGGAAGTGGCTGCTATTGTTAAGCTGGCCGGACGTTATAACGTTCCGGTAACCGCCCGGGGGGCAGCCACAGGATTGTCGGGCGGTTCAGTCCCGGTCAAGGGGGGGATCAGCCTGGTTACAACCCGGCTCAATAAGATAATTGACATTGATAAAGAAAACCGGATAGCTATCGTTGAGACCGGCGTTATTACTGAAGACTTCGTTAATGCTGTAAGCCAGGCAGGGCTTTTTTATCCGCCTGACCCGGCTAGTGCTAAAACAACAACGATAGGCGGCAATATTGCCGAATGCGCCGGCGGCCCCAGGGGTGTAAAGTATGGTATCACTCGGGACTACGTATTAGGCATGGAAGTTGTCTTGCCTGACGGCAGTGTGCTAGAACTGGGCAATAAGTTTGATAGTGAGATGGCCGGCCCTGACTGGGGCATGCTCTTTGTCGGTTCGGAAGGCACCCTAGGCATTATCACTAAAGTCTATTTGAAGCTTGTTGACAAACCGAGCGCCAAACAGACCTTGCTTGCCATATTTAATAGTCTGGACGATGCTGCGACGACCGTGAGCGGCATGATTGCCTCCGGCACAATTCCTACGACGCTCGAAATCATGGATAACCTGACTATTCGCGCTGTTGAAGATTATCTTAAAGTCGGGCTGCCGGTCAATGCGGAAGCTATTCTGCTGATTGAGGTGGATGGGAGCGCGTCGGCCATAGCCCGCCAAGCCGAACAGGTTATGATAGTGAGCAAACAATGTGGTGCAACTGAGATCCAGACAGCATCTACTCCTGAGGATATCGATAAATTGTGGCGCGCCCGCCGGGCTATTTCGCCGGCCTGTGGCAAGATTAACCCGACTAAAATTTCGGAAGATGCTACCGTTCCCCGCAGCCAAATCCCGGCTATGGTACGCAGACTGCGGGAGATTGCCCAAAAATATGATTTAAAGATGGTTATTTTCGGCCATGCCGGCGATGGCAATCTTCATCCTAACATCCTGAGCAACAAACATAATCATCAGGAGATGGAGCGGGTAGAACTGGCAGTTGAAGAACTATTTAAAGCCGCTCTTGAACTTGGCGGCACGCTGTCAGGCGAACACGGCATCGGCTATATGAAAGCTCCGTTTTTAAAATGGGAGACAGGAGAAACAGGTTTTGCCGTCGGGCAAAAAATTAAGCAGGTGATTGATCGAGAGGGCATACTAAATCCCGGAAAAATGTTTGACGCTTAGAAAGACTTGTCTAGCCCTAATCTGTTGGAGGTAAAAATGTGGGTATCGACTTATTGGGAGTTGTCATTAAGAATATTGCTGTTTTAGGAGTGGCTGCTTACCTGATTACCCAGTTGCCGCCTTTTCGCCGGGCTTTGAACCAGATTCAGTATAGCTTACGGGATAAAGTTATTTTGGTTTTCGTTTTTGGTTTTCTTTCTGCAATAGGCAATTACTTAAGTATGCCGATTATGGATGCGCTTGCTAATACCCGGATTGTCGGCGCTGTGCTGGGCGGTCTGCTGGGCGGTCCGCTTGTTGGTCTGGGCGCGGGAATTATCGGGGCAATCCCCAGGTATTTTATGGGGGGATTTACTATGGGAGCGGCGGTTGCCACCAATATTTTGGTCGGGTATTTAAGTGGTCTTATCTATACAAGGTACGGCGCACGGAAGATCGGGATCAAAACGGCACTTGCCGCAACCCTTGGCGCTGAGGCCATACTTAAATTTATGATACTTGCCTTTTCAACACCTTTTGCCGCTGCGTGGGAGCTGGAGCGGATTATTGCTGTGCCGACGACGATTGCTAACTCTCTGGGCGTCATGTTCGTTGTCTACATTGTTCGCGATGTCTATCACGAGCAGGACAAGGCTCAGGCCATGTTGGCTCAAAAGGCTATGCGTGTTATCCAGAAGGCAAACGGCGTCCTGTGGCAGGGGTTGACCGTGGAGTCAGCGCACCGCATGGCGGAAATTGTTTATTCGGAAATTGACGCCGACGCCGTGGCTGTTACCGATACCAACAGTGTTCTGGCTTTTTTAGGTCAAGGCGATGACCATCATATTGTTGGTCAGCCATTTATAACTCTGGCGACAAAACGGGCTATGCAAAGCAGGCAAACTATTATTGCCGATGATAAAAGAAGTATTGGTTGTCCGCATAAAGACTGTCCGTTAGCTGCGGTTATTGATGCCCCCCTTATTGTTAATAACCGCTTCCAGGGGACGATTAAGGTATATAAGACAGGCACCGGGATAATTCTCCCCTACGAAGCCGAGCTTGTTCAAGGTATAGCCGACTTTTTAAGCTTGCAATTGCTGCATGCCGAACTGGAGGTACAGGCAATCTTGTTGGCGCAAGCAGAATATAATTCACTAAGAGCTCAAATCCATCCTCATTTTATTTTTAATACTCTGGGGACGATTAGCGCCACGATTCGGAGCGAACCAGGCAAAGCGCGGTCATTGATTAAAGATTTATCAGATATCATCAGACGGCATATTCGGCCGGGAAAAGAGATCACTACCTTGCAGGAGGAGCTTGAGTTTGTCGACAGTTATGTCCGTTTGGAACAAGCACGGTTCGGTAATCGCATCCAAATTGTTAAAGAGATTAGTGCTGAAATATATGCTCAGGCAATCCCGGTTTTTTCCTTGCAAATACTCGTGGAAAACGCCGTTAAGCATGGTCTTTCCCCCAAAAAGGATGGCGGCATTATTGCAATTCGTGGGCACAGGCGGCAGGGTGACGTTTATATTACGGTAGAAGACAATGGGGTAGGGATTGCCCAAGATCGTTTTGACCGGTTGCTGGACATACAGCCCATACCACAATTTGACGGTGGCATCGGCATTGGGCTGAATAATGTCCAAGCCCGCATTCAACGGCTGTTTGGCAAGGAATTTGGCATTACAATCGAAAGTAATGAAAACAAAGGTACCAAGATGCTTATTCGTTTACCTTTACAGGAGGTGGCCGCTAACGACACGGTTGAAGGACGTAAAAGTAATTATTGCCGATGATGAGCCATTAATGGCGACAGAACTCCAGACTTTGCTGCTAGAGTTGCATTCCGGCATTAAGATTGTGGGGGTGGCGCATGATGGCGAGACGGCGCTGCAGTTGATAAAAAGGTTTAAACCCGATATTGTCTTTCTAGATATTCAGATGCCTGAAATGAGCGGAATAGAAGTAGCAGAGCAGCTAGTCAACTACAAAGAACCGCCGATAGTTGTCTTTGCCACTGCTTATGATGAATATGCGCTTAAAGCGTTTGCCGTAAACGCTTTTGATTATATTTTGAAGCCCTATGATGAACGTGATATTGGACGGGTCATGGATAAATTTAATAAGCGGCTTGCTTGGTCGGCTGTAAACCGGATGGCCGGCGCGCCCCAGGGAATGGTAAGTGGAGGTCGTAAGTTTTCTGTAGAAAAAGGCGACCGGATGGGGGTGGTGGATGTTGATAAAATTGAACTTATCTATGCTAAGGACCGGCTTGTATATCTTAAAACGCTTGATGGCGAGGTCTACCGCACAAAACTTACATTACAAGAATATGAGGCCAAATTGCCGCCGGAGAACTTTTTTCGTTGCCACCGCAACTATATTGTCAATGTCAACCAGATCAGAGAGATTGCAACTTGGTTTAATAAAGGCTATATCTTGATCTTGGAAAAAGCGGCATCAGGGGATAGACACGAAATACCGGTAGGCAGAGCTTATACTGCTAAGCTTAAAGAGTATATCGAATTATGATGAAAAACCGTCTTAAACAGACGGTTTTTTTTGTTGCCGCCAGTGACCTGTCGGTACCCTGTTTTCTGTTGTTGGTCGGAATATTGTAGCCTTATTAATGACTTAATATTTAGAATTAAACAGAGAATTTAAAAATAAATTAGTGGAGGAAAGTATGAGTAAACAAAAAATGGTATATCTTTTGCTCGCATGCTGTTGTCTGTTTGGCGTTATTTGGTTAACTCCAGACGTCGAAGGTCTCAGTTTTGCGGGAAAAAAATCAATTGCGGTAGCGGTATTTGCTATTATTGTTTGGGTTACTCAAGCGCTTGATGATGCAATCAGTGGTCTTGTCATCGTATTTTTACTTGCAGCCTTGGGGGCAGTCAAAGTGGGGGCTGCCTTTAGTGGTTATTCCAATACGGCGGTATGGTTGATTGTTATCGGGTTTATTATGGCCGGGTGTATGGAGAAGTCTGGTTTATCTAAGCGAATTGCGCTGCTGTTGGTAAACTCAGCCAAGGGCTCGGCCATAAAAGTATATTGGGCAGTTGCCCTTGTCATGCTGGTAACAACCTTCCTGGTACCTTCAATAACGGCCAGAACACTTTTGATGTTGCCGATCATTGTCGGTATTGGGCAGGCCTTTGGCGCCAAGGAGGGGCAAAGCAATATTGTAAAAGCCTTATTATTTATCGTAGCTATGAGCGGTACGATGATGAGCATTGGTGTTCTTACTGCTCATGTCGGTAATCCCATTACGGCCGGCTTGATTGAAGTAGCAACAAAAAAATCGATTTCCTGGGCGGAGTGGTTTCAAGTCGGGGCTCCGCCTGCTTTTCTACTTGCCGGCATATCGGTTTATGTCTTGCAGAAAATGTGGGCCCCAGAAATTAAAACCTTAGGGCAAGGTCAGGACTATGTACGCAAAGAACTAGGCGCGCTGGGATCACTTAGCAGTAAAGAGAAGTATACGATGATTGTCTTCTTATTAACGCTGGTATTGTGGGCTACCGATTCGGTGCATAAGGTCAATGTTGTTTTGGTGGGTATTGTGTCTGTCGTGCTGTTAATGTGGCCGGGAACGGGAGTTATGGCCTGGAAAGAAGCTCAACAGAAAGTGCCCTGGAATATCTTTGTCCTATATGGCGCCGGCTTATCTATGGGGACCGCCCTAGTTACTTCCGGAGCGGCTAAATGGTTGGCCGATACGATGCTGGGGCCTATTGCCGACCTGGAGCATGCCACGCAAATGATCATTCTTATCTGGCTAGTAACCGCCTTACAAGTATTTTTTACCGGTGGTGGCCCCAAGACAACGGCATTGACCCCGATTGTTATTGCTCACGCTACGGCTATCGGAGCCGAACCGCTCGCATTTGCCCTTGTATTGGGAATGAATATGCAGCACCAGTATCTGCTCCCGGTAAGCAATATGCCGAATGCTATTGCGATGGGGACTGGCCATGTAAGCGTGGCTGAAATAATTAAGACTGGGGCGGTAATGAGTATTTTGGCAGCAGCATTTATGAGCTTAATAGTATTAACTTATTGGAAGTGGCTGGGCATCGTGCAGTAGAAATCAGGCTTGACACATATGCACCAAACCCAATTTTCGTAGAGAAAAATCAATGAATAAACAGCAAGTGAGAAGGAATTTATGGGGATTGACATGGAAAGCGGCCTCTGTTGAATCAGAAGCAACAAATGAACTTGTTAATAAAAGTATTACTAAAGAAAATGTATCACTATTGAATGAGTTAAAAGACAGATTACGCAAGCAGTCTCTTTATATCGGCAGTGTCCACGGCAAACCTGGTAACCCCGGTGCCCCCGGCCTTTGCCGGAAAAAGGCGATCCGAAGGAGAAAAGGCGGGCAGCATTCCGTTAAGAAATCCGTACTGTTTGACGGTTTGTTGCAATAAGCCTGTGCCTGCCAAGCTGCGTTACATAGTCTCGTAGGCGACGACGCAGTGAGTTTACGGATTTTAGGAATGCTGCCCGCCTTTTCAGGCCCGCGCATTGATATGGAGACTATATCATAAAGCAATGAACACAGATCTCTCCTTGGGCAGGTTAGCGCTTGGAGGCGCTGGCCTAGACTTTTTGGTGCTTTTGGGGCAATGCCAAAAGTACGCCCCCTTTTTCCCCAGCTTATATCGGTGATCAAACTAATTATTTTATTGTTAAACAACTTAAGTCAAGTGTTAAGTTTAGTCGACCTTACCCAGGGACTTAGAAATCTAGGGGGCTGTCGCCCTAAGAGTTTTTTCTGCGATACTACATGCATATAAAATTGTCAGGATGATCGGTTGGTGCATAAGATAAACCAGCAAGGAGCGGCGTCCTAACCAGCTTAACCAGCGGACAAGGCGATAACCGGCGGCCGAAGGCCAGCGTGACTGTTGCTTAGGGTAAAATATTTTTCCTGCAGCCATGCCGAACAGTATTATGCCCAGCCACGGACATAAGGGATAATAATCTAGCGAGGCAAATCCGGGCGGTTGAAGTCCGAGTGGGATCAGGACGGTAGCTGCCACTTTCATGTCGATAAATTGCCGGCCAAGGGCGATAATTCCAGTACCTGTTATCACCAGCGATAAGGCGCCCGTTCGCCTGAACAGGGGGGCTGCCAGCATACCGGCAGCAAGCAGATGCAAGATTCCGAAACGAATATACGCCGTTGGGGTGTAGACATAAGTGACTGCTGTAATGGCGAGTGCTGCTGCCAATAAGATCAGTCCCCGGCGTACCGGGTTATGGCTGAGCGTCGTACTGATGCCTGACAGCAGCATGAACAGTACGGCCGCAAATTTACCCTGAAAATACCAGAAGCCGTTCTGATAATCAAGTGACCAATTGAAAAAATGCGCCAGGTCGAATACTATGTGAAAAATAACCATTAATAGGATGGCTATTCCCCGCAAGCAATCTATTTCGGTAAGCCGGGTGATGATGCGCAAGCAATTCCCTCCTTTGCATCGTCTATACTTACAATAGATGTTAATCGTTTTGTCGTCAAGTCAGTCTGATGCCGACATTATCGTTGCTTAATCAGCAGATAATTGAAGATTTTTGCCGGGCATGCAGGAATATCGTGGTGAAAAGGGAATATACTACCGGAGACAGGCCTTGGCTTAACTATCAAGGTATTAATAGGCGGGAGCTACTATGAAAGACATCTATATCATATTATTGGCCGTTGTTCTTGGTGCTATGGGGCAGGTTGCATTTAAGGCTGGCGCTATGCGCATTCCCGATAATGGACATTTGTTGGAAAAAGCCGTCGCCGCATGGCCTCTTGCCGTTGGCCTTATTCTATACGGCGCGAGCACTCTGTTTTGGATTTATGCTTTGCGGACAGTTGAACTGAGCTTTGCTTACCCGCTGCTCAGCCTGGGGTATGTATTGGTGTTCATTGCATCTTATTTTCTGTTTCATGAGACTATCGGCTTGCTTAGACTGGGTGGCCTTGTCTTGATATTGAGCGGTATTGTATTAGTTGCCAGGTCATAGCAATTAGTGCTAAAATGATCGAATTCTAATATTTTATTACTTAGTTAACAAGATGCACATGAATGTGCTATAATCAGTTTGAAACCGACAAATTTTGAGGAGGCTAGGTATGGGATTTGGTTTAAAGCCCCGTGAAGAAAAGTTTTATGGCTATCTTCTTGAAAATACTCAACTTATCCGGGATGCAGCAGATGTTTTACAAGAGGCGTTAAATAGCGAAGGCGACTTATTCGAGCTGATGGCCCGGATTGATGTTCTTGAGAATCAGGCTGACACCAACACGGCTAAAATTATCGGCTTGCTGCACAAAACATTTATCACGCCGCTAGACCGTGAAGATATCTATAGTATTGCCCAGAAGCTTGATGATGTTATAGACTTTATGCAGGGAACGATTGAGCGCATGGAACTTTACAATGCGGGAGCCGCATCACAAGGCGCCAGAGAGCTATCCGTACTTGTCGGTAAAAGCGCCAAACAGATTGACAAGTCATTTGCGCTTTTGCCTGACATCAAAAAGCAAAAAGACAAGCTGTCAGAGCGCTGTGCCCGGATTATTGAGTATGAGCAGCAGGGAGACAGACTGTACAGGCAGGAAATGGCCACACTGTTTCGCGATTGCAAAGATCCTATTGAGATTATCAAATGGAAAGAAATTTTGCTTCACTTGGAAGAAACACTCGATATCTTTGAGGATATCGCTAATTTGCTAAAGGGAGTCATCGTAAAATATGCCTGATTTCACGCTAGTCTATGTGGTGGTGTTTTTTGCGCTGGCGTTTGACTATATTAACGGTTTTCATGATACGGCTAACGCGATCGCCACTTCGGTATCTACACGAGCCTTAGATCCGCGGTTTGCAGTAGCTCTGGCAGCCGTCCTAAATTTCACCGGAGCGCTCTACAGTACGGGCGTCGCCAAAACGATTGGCGGCGACCTGGTAAAGGCCGCCTCGCTGGTTAGTCAGCCTGTAATTATTTCAGCCCTGTTTGGTGCTATCGTCTGGAATTTGCTTACCTGGTGGTTTGCCATTCCCAGCAGTTCCTCTCATGCGCTTGTCGGAGGTGTTCTCGGAGCTGTTGGAGTAGGAGCCGGACTTGAGGCTATTAATTTTGCGGGGGTTCAGAAAATCATACTGTCACTCGTGTTGTCGCCGCTCATTGCTATGGCCGGCGGGTATATTATCATGATTGCTCTGCTGTGGATTTTTGGCCGACAAGAGCCAGGCAAGCTTAATGCCGGGTTTAAAAAGATGCAGCTGTTATCGGCCAGCCTGATGTCTTTCTCGCATGGTTCCAATGATGCGCAAAAAGCCATGGGTATTATCACACTGGCGCTTTTGAGTTCAGGACATATTCCGACGCTGGAAGTTCCGCTGTGGGTAAAATTCTCTTGCGCCGCTGCAATGGGATTAGGTACGGCTGCCGGGGGCTGGAAGATTATTAAGACGATGGGGGGCAAGATATTTAAACTTGAGCCCATTAGCGGTTTTGCTGCCGATTTGAATTCGGCTATCGTTATTTTTATGGCGACTAATCTTCACCTACCGGTTAGTACGACGCATGTAGTGTCCGGCTCTATTATGGGGGTCGGTTCTGCCAAACGTGTTTCGGCCGTACGCTGGGGTGTCGCCCAACAAATGCTTTTTGCCTGGATATTAACGATTCCATTTAGCGCCATTACTAGTGCTCTGATGTATAAACTTATAGATCTGTTTCAGTAGTTACGGCAATAAAATATAGTAAAAAAAGCAGCTCCGATATAGCATGGGCTGCTTTTCGCATTCAAATTTTATCCGAGACTAAGCTTCAGATTGGGTAAAACCCGTACTGAAGCTAAGTCTCTCTTTATAGACGAAATTTTATTGGCAGGGGGCAACATGCTATGAACACACCGAGGGATTCAGTACGCCGGATCTTTGTAGAAAAGAAACCAGGTTTTCAAGTCGAGGCAGCAGGTGTTTATTCCGATCTTAAAGAGTATTTAGGTATTAATGGATTAAAGGCAGTCAGAATGCTGCATCGTTACGATGTGGCCGGTGTCACTGACCGGGAATTTGCCGAGGCGGCTCAGACCATCTTTTCCGAGCCGCCTGTAGATACTGTCTATTTGGAAACTATAGAGATAAACCCGGCTGATAAGCTGTTTGCAATTGAATACTTGCCGGGACAGTACGACCAAAGAGCCGACTGGGCGGCGCAAGGCATCCAGGTTTTAACCCAGCAAGAGCCGCCGACAGTAGTTACCGCCAAGGTGCTCATTCTTGAGGGTGATATTAGCGAGCAGGAGCTAGCGACGATCAAACAGTATTGCATCAACCCGGTTGAAGCGCGGGAAGCGTCGCTGGACAAGCCGGCAACCTTGAGTACTGCTGTCGACGTACCTGACGATGTAGCGGTACTGACCGGCTTTACGGCAATGAGCGAGTCTAAGCTTAAAGATTTTATGGCAGTCCAAGGGCTGTCGATGAGTTTGGCAGATTTGACCTTTTGTCAGCAGTACTTTAGAGATACTGAGCACCGGGATCCAACGATTACCGAGATCAAGGTGATTGATACGTACTGGTCTGATCATTGCCGGCATACGACGTTCTTGACAGAGATCGATGAGGTTGTCATCGAAAACAGTAAGTTCACTATTCCGGTCGAGGCTGCCTTCCAAGAGTATTTAAAGACTAGAGAGTCTGTGTATGAGGGAAAGAAGAAACATGTTAGCCTGATGGATATTGCTACGGTGGGGATGAAAGAACTGAAAAAGAGTGGCCGCCTTGATGATTTGGACGAGTCTGAAGAAATAAACGCATGCAGCATCGTTGTAACGGCCGATTGCGATGGTGTGGCTGAGGACTGGCTCGTTATGTTTAAGAATGAAACCCATAACCACCCTACTGAGATTGAACCGTTCGGCGGGGCGGCTACCTGTCTCGGCGGCTGTATCCGCGACCCACTGTCAGGCCGTGCCTATGTCTACCAGGCCATGCGGGTCACCGGGAGTGGCGATCCTCGCGCAGCATTGGAAGCGACACTGCCCGGCAAGCTGCCGCAACGTAAGATTACGACAAGTGCTGCTGCAGGCTATAGCTCTTACGGCAACCAAATTGGCTTAGCCACAGGTCAGGTGACCGAGATTTATCATCAGGGATATATCGCCAAGCGGCTGGAAATTGGCGCCGTCATAGCTGCAGCTCCTAAGCAAAATGTTGTGCGCGCCGTGCCGCAGCCAGGTGATGTTGTCTTATTAGTAGGCGGCCGGACGGGACGTGACGGCTGCGGCGGCGCAACCGGCTCCTCTAAAGCCCATACTGAGGAATCGTTAACTAGTTGTGGGGCGGAAGTACAAAAAGGCAATCCGCCTACTGAACGAAAAATTCAGCGTCTGTTCCGCAAACCGGCTGTCAGTACAATGATTAAGCGTTGCAATGATTTTGGCGCGGGTGGTGTATCGGTGGCCGTCGGCGAGCTGACCGACAGCCTGAATGTTAACCTGGATGCCATCCCGAAAAAGTATGAAGGTCTCAGTGGCACCGAACTGGCGATCTCGGAGTCCCAGGAACGGATGGCCGTAGTTGTGGCTGCCGATAATGCGCAGCAGTTTATCGCTTACGCTGCCGCCGAGAACCTTGAGGCGACGATTGTTGCCGAAGTAGATGATGATAACCGACTTAAAATGGTATGGCGCGGCAAGAGGATCGTCGATATCAGCCGGGACTTTTTAAATACTAACGGCGTCAAGCAGCATACTTCGGTACGCGTAACGCCCCCGGCAGATGACAGTTACTTTAATCTGTTGCCGGCGCTGGATAATAAGCAGCCTGAGAATATCAGGGATGCCTGGCTTGCTATGCTGCAGCAGCTTAATATCGGCTGCCAGAAAGGTCTTGTCGAACGCTTTGACAGCAGTATTGGCGCCGGCACTGTTCTGATGCCGTTTGGTGGTAAATACCAAGATACCCCTGTCGAAGGAATGGCGGCTAAGCTGCCGGTATTGACAGGCGAAACGACAACCGGAACGATTATGACTCATGGTTTTAATCCCGGCCTTTCGGACTGGAGCCCGTTCCATGGCGCGGTATATGCGATTATTGAAGCAGCCGCCAAGGTTGTTGCTTTAGGCGGTGACCTGGGTAGCATCAGGCTGACGCTGCAGGAGTATTTTGAAAAACTGGAACAAGACAGCGCGAAATGGGGCAAGCCCTTCAGCGCCTTATTAGGCGCGTTTTACGCCCAAAAACAGTTGGGTATCCCGGCAATTGGCGGTAAGGATAGCATGTCCGGCACGTTCAAGGAACTGACGGTGCCGCCGACGCTTGTCGCTTTTGCCGTAACGGCGGTTGACGTACGACGGGTCATCTCCCAGGAGTTTAAACAGGCGAATAGCCAGGTAGTGCTGATCCACGCCCGGCGAGACGAAAATGAATTGCCTGATTTTGCCGCGCTCACTACAGCTTATGACCGCGTAGGAGCGCTTGTCCGACAGGGCCGGGTACGGGCTGCCTATACTGTAAAGATGGGCGGTCTGGCCGAAGCTGTCAGCAAGATGGCATTTGGCAACCGTATCGGTGTACAGGTTGTCGCCCCGATTGAGGCTAAAGCTCTGTTTACTCCTGACTACGGTTCGCTTGTACTGGAATTGCCTGCCGACATTAACCTTGACGCTGCGTTTAGTGGCAGCGAATATACTTTGATCGGCCATACTACTGAGCGACCGGTCATCTGCGTCAATGATATTGAGATCGCACTTGAAGAGGCGCTTGCCGCTTGGCAACGGCCACTGGCGGCAGTATTTCCCGTCCAGCAGGAGCCGATTTCCGGGCGGCCTGATAGCTTTGCTTATTATACCGCAAGAAACAGCCGCCGCCCGGCTGCCGGCGTAGCCCGGCCCAAAGTGTTGATCCCGGTATTCCCGGGAACTAATTGCGAATATGATACGGCTAAAGCTTTTGAGCAGGCGGGCGCCGTTCCGGAAATTGTAGTTATCCGTAACCAGACATCGGCCCAGGTTGAAGAGTCTGTTGCCGAATTGGCCAAAAAAATATCCTTAGCCCAAATTGTTGTGCTGCCAGGCGGGTTTAGTGCCGGTGACGAGCCTGACGGCTCGGGCAAATTTATTGCCACGATGTTTCGCAATCCCAGGGTTAGCGTGGCTGTGACCGAACTGCTCAAACATCGCGACGGTTTGATGCTTGGTATTTGTAACGGTTTCCAGGCGCTGATTAAATTGGGACTTGTGCCGTACGGAGAAATCCGCGACTTAACGGAGACGAGCCCTACGCTGACATTTAACAAAATTGGCCGGCATATTTCCTGTATGGTCAATACCAAGGTTGTTTCTACGTTATCACCCTGGCTCCGAAATACTGAAGCCGGCGAAGTGTTTGTCATTCCGGCATCTCACGGTGAAGGTCGGTTTTACGCCAGTGATGCGGACATTGCCCGCCTGGCCGGCAACGGTCAGATTGCAACCCAGTATGTTGATTTTGATGGCTGCCCGACCTATGACGTCAAGTTTAATCCTAATGGCTCTTTCCACGCCGTTGAAGCAATCACTAGTCCTGATGGCCGGGTGCTCGGGAAAATGGGGCATTCTGAGCGGATTGGGCGCAATGTTGCAATCAATATTCCCGGCAATAAAGATCAGCAGCTGTTTGCCGCCGGTGTCCAATATTTTAAGTAAAAGCAGCAGGATAACTCACTTCTATAGCTAATTATCATTAATGGCTTTATCATCACAAGCTCAAAAGTTTGGGAGGAGAAATACTATGTATGATGTTGCCCATATTGGCGTAGTTGTACAGGATGCGGATAAATCGCTGGATTTTTACTGTAACGTGCTGGGCTTTAAGGCTGCCGGCACTTATCAGGACGGGCGCGTCCGGCTAGAGTTTATAAAGTCCGGCTGTCAGACAATCGAATTGATTCAATATAAAGAGGATACTGTCAGCGTACGCAGTTCAGGCCGGGTTGATCATATTGCTTTTGCTGTGACTGATCTTGATGCCGAAATTGATCATCTCCGTCAGCATGATGTAACGTTACTATTGGAAAGCCCTCTAATTAATGGCGATAATAAAATTATGTTTTTTGCCGGTCCGGACGGCGAGCGCTTGGAATTTGTGCAAAAAATATGATTAGGTGAGGTCATAAGGAAAGGTACTAGCCCAACCCGATTCCTGGCGGATGCTTTGGTGCATTTTCGGCCAACGGGCATTTTTCCAGACCGCAGTCATCGCTATAATCACATTCTATTTCCTCTACATGATAATGAGGCGCGGCTAGGCCCGGAATACGGGTTTCCTGGTAAACGACAATAATGTTGTGACGCTTTTTAAGATGCAGACAATGGCCAAATAAGATGGTTGGGGCGCGTTTGCTCATTTTATTACCTCCTTATATGTATTGCATGTTAGTAATGTCGATCATATAATAGA
>Ga0153941_1000110_pt1 | contig 43316 bp, 50 predicted proteins | sample TSNJ025MetaG_FD_104733 | JGI IMG/M metagenome (GOLD analysis project Ga0153941, IMG submission 104733) | Attine ant fungus gardens microbial communities from New Jersey, USA - TSNJ025 MetaG | ecosystem: Host-associated > Fungi > Mycelium > Unclassified | place: USA: New Jersey, Brendan T. Byrne...
ATCTCACCTATGACGGCACGTTCACGTACGGCTACGACGCCGAGAGCCGCCTCGTCTCGGTGGTCCAGGGCGGCACCACAATCGCGACCTATGCTTACGATACGCTGGGCCGCCGCAAGTCGAAGACGGTCGGCACCGCGACCACAATCTTCGTCACCGACCCCGCAAACCGCGCCGTGCTCGACTACGACGGCACCAGCGGCGCTGTCCAGCGCTGGTATGCGTTCGGCTCCGGTCCGAACGGAGCCCTCAACCAGGTGAACGTCGCCGCTAACACGCGAGCGACATTCGTCCGGGATACCCAGGGTTCGGTCATTGGCTCGCTTGACTCCGGCTCGGGCACCATCACCAAGGCCGGCTATCAGCCTTACGGCGAGAGCGGCTCGACTGCCGGAACGTTCCGCTACACCGGCGCGCGGATCGATGCGGAGACCAACGGGCTCTATGATTTCCGGGCTCGGATGTATTCGCCCGCCCTGGGGCGATTTCTGCAGGTGGACCCGACCGGAATCCGCGGAGGAATGAATCTCTACGCTTACGCAGGAAATGATCCAATCAACCGCGTTGACCCATTTGGGTTGGACCCCAAAGATCCATCAACAGGCAATTACCAATTTTACGTGGCTATCCATCCGGCAATTGTCTCATGGGATCCAGGGTATCATTCAGCCATCATCATCGTGGATCCGAATACCTATAGCGGTGGACTTTATTCACTGGGGGCGCAGCCTCAGACAGCGGTGGTCCAAGGGTTGGCCCAGCCGGTTTTGGCCAGCGCGTCCAATTACTCCGGTGACTTGGCGGCCGTAAGCGATCCCTCCAAGGTATTTCCAGCGCAAACGCCGTCCAACCAGACACCTACCGAATATTATGAAAACCTGACAGCTGCTGCCGCATCGTATCCAAATAACCAGCCTTATTCTATGTTGGCGGTAGGACCCGGATATAACAGTAACTCATTTGTTCCGGGCGTTATCCAGGCGGCCGGTGGATCCCCTCCGGATATTTCGGGCTATTGGCTTCCGGGATATAACAAGCCGCTTCCGATCGACTACACTCCCGCTCAGGGATCCCCCTCGGACCAAACCGTCCAGCCGGACCAGACGATCCAACTACCGCTTGCTGGCGACACTCTTGTCGGGGGCGCAACTGCTCCTATCGTAGTTGGCAAGTAAGACCGGATGACAACGAATCTCCCCTGGGCATGGACGCTGCCGGTTTACGTTCTTACCGGGCCAGAGGGCATTATTTCAACCGTTGTCCTAATGGGCAGCCTGTTATGGGTGTCGGCAAGCCGCAGACATTCGTTGCCGAAATTTGTTCAATACTGCTTTTATTCACTCTTGCCGATACTGTTCGAGATTTGTTTTCTTGCCTTAGCTGGCCTGATTCATGATCGGGATTATCGACAATATATGCAAATATTTCTGGGATTCGCGGCAGTAGCTAGTGTCGGACTGATCGTCGTATCGGGTCGAAAGATAGGCGTACGCTTTCCCGGGTGGGTCATTATTTTAGCTCAAATCTACAGTTGTCTTTTGGCACTATTCGTCGCTGGTATGAGGATAAATGATGACTGGTTGTGAGTGGACCGGAGTCAACCCTGAGGCGCGGTAAAATCCGAGGGGGTCCAGCACCAAGACTATTCCGACAGCATGTACCACGCACGTTAAGGGTTTCTGCTCGCCCAGACGCGCTGGGCCGTCCCGCGCAGGTGTCGAATTCGGCGATCCAGAGCGCGCCGCTGGTGCAGCGGGCCTATACGCCGGACGGGCTGACCGCGAGCCTGACCATCGCCCGCGACAACGCTACCTTCAACGTCACGAATTTCGCCTATGACGGCCTCGACCGGCTCGCCACCACGACCTATCCGGATTCGAGCACCGAGACGCTCTCGTATGACGCCGACGGCAATGTGCTGACCCGCCGGACCCGAGCCGGCCAGACCATCACGTTCGCCTACGACATGCTCAACCGGCTCGCCACCAAGACGGCGCCGTCGGAGCCGACCGTCACTTACAGCTACGATCTTGCCGGCCGGCTCATCGGCGCGAGCGACAATAGCGCGGCGATTACCGCTGCTTCAGCGCCCTCCGGGACGCTCGGCACCGCGAGCATGAGCTACGACCAAGTCAACCGGCCGCTCTCCTTCACCTTCGGCCCGGCCCCGGCGCAGACCACGCCCACCGCCGGCAGCAGCGCGTTCGCTTACGCGTATGACCTCACGAATCGCCGCATCGGTCAGAACGCGACCGACACCAGCTGGTGGTCCTATCCGACGACCGCCAGCGCGGTGAGCTATACGGCAAACAACCTGGATCAATATTCGGCCGTGGGCGCGGTGACGCCGACCTACGACGCCAACGGCAATCTCACGTTCGATGGCACCTTCACGTATGGCTACGACGCGGAGAATCGACTTACCTCGGTGACGCAGGGCGGCATCACGGTCGCGACCTATGCCTATGACGCCCAGGGCCGCCGCAAGTCGAAGACGGTCGGCTCCACCACGACGATCTACGTCACCGATCTCGTCAAGCGCGCGGTGCTCGACTATGACGGCACCAGCGGGGCGGTGCAGAACTGGTATGCGTTCGGCTCCGGTCCAAACGGAGCCCTCAACCAGATGAACGTGGCCGCCAACACGCGGGCAGCCTTAGTCGCGGACATCCAGGGCTCGGTGATCGGTTCACTCGACTCCGGCTCGGGCGCCATTACCAAGACGGGATACCAGACGTATGGCGAGAGCGGCTCGACCAGCGGTACGTTCCGCTACACCGGTGCGCGCATCGACGCGGAGACCAACGGCCTCTATGATTTTCGCGCGCGGATCTATTCGCCCGCCCTGGGGCGGTTTCTGCAGGCGGATCCGATCGGGACGCAGGGAGGCATGAACCTCTATGCCTATGTCGGGAACGATCCGCTCAATGCGGTCGACCCGTCGGGGTTGATCGACACCAGCAACCTGGGAACCTTGCCGGCGGGCATCGATCCTTCAAACCTTTCGGCGAGCGGCCCCGACGTCAACCAGCTGCTCACATCAACCAGTACCGCGAATTCTGCGCCATGGTCACCTTTAAGTCCTGCTGTTGTCGGCACTGCGACCATCGCTCTCCCGGGCATCGGCGCCGAGGCGGGGGGAAGCTTTGCTGCTGGTACTGGAGCGATGGCTGGTGCTGGTGCTATACTTGTACTTACGACTACTACCGCTAATGTCGGTGATACGTCGATCGACTTTTACCATGGAACGACGGCTCCGTCTGCCTTTGCCCTTCTAAACGGAGCACCGCTGAGCGTTGAATCGGTCATGGAAAATACGCTAAACAAAGCTGGAACTCCAACATTCTTTTTAGCTACTGATCCTCTTGACGCTGAGTATTTTGCAACCCTTCACATTTCGCCGAGCGACGATCGAATTGCTGTTGTTCGTTACACTGTTCAAATTTCCGCACTACAGACGCTTGTCGACCAGGGCGCGACATTTGGACCTATTCCCCAGCTGGGCGCGCGAGGCCAATTCATAGGGGAGCAGCTTGCTGTTCCGGCGGTCGCGTTCCCGACATTCAATGCTCTTCAGACCGCTGGACAAATTACCGTGTCTGCTTACACCCCCCGCTGAAGAGGGTAGACTATATGACTGAATACTCCAAAGAGTCGCTGCATATAATAACCGATAGTATTTCGGTCTTGAGGCGATTTCTGTCGAGAGATCCTCATTTTGTTTCAAAGCTATCAGCGAGTTATTTGGCAGCGGAATTTGTGCGCGATCTCGTTTTAACTGGTTCGATTCCGATTCACGTTGATATGATTGATGAATGGTGGATCGTACGGTCGGACAAAGATTGGTTGACTCAACCAGACGGGTCGGTTTCGTTGTGGAATTTTCATCATGTTGTGCCGTTGCCTGAGGCGGGGCGTGAAGCTTGCCGTGGCGAAGCACTTCTTACGGCTTTTGCAGACGTGGTGGTGACTCGCGGAGCAACTGACGAAGTCACGTGGATCACCGGGGATGGGAGTCGATGGGTCTTGCCAAACGAGATTTTAGATCAATTTACGCAGCTCAAGTCAGGTCGTATTGTTGCATTTCGATACTCAGGGGATAAGGCTCGCGTTAGCGGCGATGCGCGGCCTGAGTAGCCCGATAGTCGTCCTCGAACGCCGCCGCTGGTGCAGCGGGCCTATACGCCGGACGGGCTGACCGCGAGCTTGACGATTGCCCGCGACAACGCCACGTTCAACGTCACGAATTTCGCCTATGACGGCCTCGACCGGCTCGCCACCACGACCTATCCGGATTCGAGCACCGAGACGCTTTCCTATGACGCCGACGGCAACGTGCTCACCCGCCAAACCCGGGCCGGCCAGACCATCACGTTCGCCTACGACACCCTCAACCGGCTCGCCACCCGCATATCCCGCCGATTGCGACCGATGATGCCGGTCGCGGAAAAGCCGTCATCATGGACCTCGGGCCGCCGGTGGTAGTATCGTATCGGCCGAGCGACGAGGTGCCGCCCGGGGCGATGCAACGTCCGGCCGTTCGGGCGCGGCCGCGATGTTTAACGGGACAGTAGATACTGTGTCTGGCGTCACGCCTGTGACGCTTTCCGGGGCCAACACAGGTACCAACAAGTAACGTGCAATGGTTAGGGAGGTGGTGGGGAATTGATCCGGTTTTCCAGGAGCGCAGTATGGGTAGGTAGCGTTTGGCTATTGTTGGTCGTCGTAACCTTTTTTTGTCTTGCGAGCATAAATGTACCGAAGCTTCAGGCGATCGCCCGCGAGCCCGTTTCGGTTTACGGAGTGGTCGTTTCGACGGATTGTTCCCATCACGCATTGGTTTACTATGAATATACCGTTGCAGGTCGGGTCTACACGAACAAGGCCAACTGGGGTGCCGTGTGTTCAAGACTACAGGCCGGCGACAGAATTAAAATCTTTTACTCTAGGTCGCATCCGGAAATAAGCGAAACGACTGAGCCGCATGATGCTCTCACCGGCGAGATAATCATAACGGTGGTTGCGTCGCTTTTCATTCCTTCCGCAATCATACTGTTAGGATTTCTAAACAGAGACAGAGTCAGGCGTTTGCTTGGACGTAAGCTGCATGACTCCACCTCTCCGCCTCCAGGCAGCAGCCCCGAATGACGCGCACCGAGACCCTAGCTACGACGCCGACGGCAATGTGCTCACCCGCCGGACCCGGGCCGGCCAGACCATCCCGTTCGCCTACGACATGCTCAACCGGCTCGCCACCCGCAGATCCCGCCGATTGCGGCCGATGATGCCGATCGCGGAAAAGCCCTCATCATGGACCTCGGGGCGCCGGTGGTAGTACCGTATCGGCCGAGCCGCGAGGTGCCGCCCGGCGCGATGCAGCGTCCGGCCGTTCGGGCACGGACGGCTCGCAGGCGAGGCCGGCGGCCTCGTCCGGGGGAGGCGCGAGGCGCCATGACGAACCCGCAACGGCCGCGGCGGCGGACATGATCCTGGCCGTGGAAAATCTGTCGAAGGCGTTCCAGGGCCTGCAGGCGCTGGCGCCGCTGTCGTTCGCGATCGAGAACGGCATCACCGCGTTCATCGGGCCCAACGGCGCCGGCAAGACCACCCTGTTCAACCTGCTCTCCGGGATCTACGGCCCGTCGAGCGGCTCGATCCGCCATCGCGGCGAGGACATCACCTCGCTCTCGGTCGCCGATCGCGCGCGCCGCGGCATCCAGCGCACCTTCCAGAATCTGCAGATCTTCTTCCGCATGAGCGCGCTCGAGAACGTGATGGTGGGCGCTTCGCCCCGGCTGCGGATGGGGCTGCTCTCCTCCTTGCTCAGCGCTCCGGCGATCCGGCGCGAGACCCGCGAGATCCGCGAGCGCGCCGCGGCGCTGATGGCGGAGGTGGGCCTTGCGGATTTCATCGGCCATGCCGCCGATGCCCTGCCCTATGGCGCGCTCAAGCGCCTCGAGCTCGCCCGCGCGCTGGCCGCGGATCCCGAGATCCTGATGCTCGACGAGCCGGCCGCCGGGCTCAACCCGCGCGAGACGGCGGAGATCGACGAAGTGATCCGGCGCATCGTCGACCGCGGCATCGCCGTGCTGCTGGTCGAGCACGACATGAAGCTCGTCATGGCGATTTCCGAGCGGGTCATCGTGCTCGACCACGGCAAGTGCATCGCCGACGGCCCGCCGCGGGAGGTGCGCGCCGATCCCGAAGTGGTGCGCGCCTACCTCGGCGCGGAGACGCCGTGAGGGCGCCGCGCGAGCCTGCCGCCGGCCGGAACCGTCAACCCAGCGCCGTCGCCGCGTGCTTGAGCTGGTCGACGCGTTCGAGATAGGCCGCCGTCACACTCTCGATGCGGCGATCGATCCAGGCCGCCATTTTCTGCTCTTCGCTGCGCGACGCGCCGAGCAGCGATTTGGCCTCCTCCAGGCCGAGCTCCTGCGCCATGCGAACTAGCGACTTGTACACGGCCAGCTCGTAATGCTCGAACGCGTAATTGCTGAACATGTTCTTCAGGATCTCATCTTCGCCCATCGCGTTCGAAGTGGCGGTCAGGTTACCCAACAGCGACAGCGCCGTGTCCTTCAGGATCGAGGGGCGCTCGTTCAGGGATTCCAGGCACCGTTCGAGCCGCCGCAGCTGCTCGTCGGTTTCCTCCATGTGCGCTCGGATCCGCTGCTCGATGTCGGGATAATCGGCCAGCCGCACCGATTGCCATTTCATCAGCTCCTGCGACTGCCGTTCCATGGCGTGGGCATTACGCAACTCCAGGATGAATGCGGCGCGGGCGGTATCGGGCGACATGGCAGCTCTCCCGGTCGAAGGCGCTCGATGCAACGCTTTCGGCCAGTATGGCGTTCCGCGCCCGATGAAAGCAACGCCCGCCGGCGCGGATTTGCCTTTTTACGTCCCGGCCCGGTCCGGCGCCCGGCCGAACATGCCCCGAAACCGGGTCACCGTTTCGGTTCTGCACCGAGCGCGGTCGATCAGTTCGGCTTGGCGGGTCCGCAGCTCTCGATCCCGTGCGCGCCGCCGACGTGCTTCGCCTGCTCCGCGAGCAGGACCCAAGCCTGCGCCAGGTCCAGCAAGAGGGCCTTGTGGGTCCGGGTCTTGGCTTGCTCCGCCATGCGCAGGCAATCCGCAACATGGTCTTGGAAATCGACGGGCCTGCTCACGTGTCTTCCCCCTGTTTGCCGCTCCATCCCGGATTCGAGTATCACCGAAACTGTGGCGATAGTCGGTCGCAAGCACGGCTAACGTGGTGCCGGTTAGGATTCGGTAAAGGCCGAAATCTCTACAGTTTTAACAGCATCAGTCGCGGCGTTGCCGCGATCTGCGTTGCTCTGGACACGCCGCCGGAACGGTGTCATTGCGCAAGCCGGCCGAAACATGGCGGAAACTCGGCAATCGCAAGCGACGCCGGAGGAAATGGAATGGCCGCAAAGGCAAAGGTCGTGCTCACGGACTACGTTTGGGATTCCCTGGATGTGGAGAAGAAGACGCTGGAGGGCGTTGCCGACCTCCTCGCGCTCAAGACGAAGACGCCCGAGGAGTTCTTGCCGCATGTGGCCGACTGCGATGCGTTGCTCAACACCTATGCGGGGCCGATCACGGCGGAGGCGATGGCGCGAATGTCGAAATGCAAGATCATCGCCCGCTACGGCATCGGCGTGGACACGATCGATCTCGACGCGGCGACTGCGGCCGGCATCATCGTCACCAATAACCCGACCTATTGCATCGAGGAGGTGGCCGAGAACACGATGGCGCTGTTGCTGGCCTCGGCTCGTAAGGTCGCGTTTTACGATCGGCTGGTGCGGGCCGGGCGATGGGAGGTGCCTCCGGGAAAGCCGATGTTCCGCCTCAGCGGGAGCACCCTGGGGCTGGTCGGCTTCGGCAACATTGCGCGGCAGGTCGCGACGCGGGCAGCCGCGTTCGGCATGCGGATTCTCTTCTTCGATCCGTTCGTCGAGGCGGGCCGACACGGCATCGCGGCCGAGAAGACAGCGCTCGAGGCCTTGCTGGCCGAAGCGGATTTCGTCTCGCTGCATCCGCCGCTGGTGCCGCAGACCCGCAAGCTGATCGATGACAAGGCGCTCAAGCGCATGAAGCCGAGCGCCTTTCTGATCAATTGCGCGCGCGGACCGATCGTCGACACCGAGGCGCTAGTGCGGGCGCTCGACGACAAGGCGATCGCCGGCTGCGCGCTGGACACCACCGATCCCGAGCCCCTGCCCGAGGCGCATCCGCTGCGCGGGCGCGACAACGTCATCATCACCCCCCACACCGCCTGGTATAGCGAGCAGGCGATGGCGGGGCTTCAGGCTGGGGCTCCCTCCGAAGTGCGTCGGGTGCTCATGGGACAATGGCCGGTGAACGTGGTCAATCGCGCCGTGAAGGCCAAAAACCGCGCGGGTCTGTAGTGCCAGCTAAGCCGCACGGTCCACAGGGGGGTATGATCGAATGGTTCGATGATCTCGCGCTCGGCATGCGCTTCAAGAGCGCGGCGAAGCTCGTGACGCGGGAGGACATCAAGCGCTTCGCGGCGGAGTTCGATCCGCAGCCCTACCACCTCGACGAGGCCGCGGCCGAGAAAACGACGCTGCAAGGCCTCGCCGCGTCGGGTTGGCATACCGCGGCTATTGCCATGCGATTGGCGACCGACGTGCGCCCATTCGGGCCGCACCCGCTGTTGGGCATCGGGGTCGACGAGTTGCGTTGGCTTGCGCCGGTCCGCCCCGGCGACATGCTCCATATCGAGGGCGAGGTGGTCGAGCTCGCGCTATCGAAGACAAAGCCGCAGGGAGTAGTCAAGGTCAAATGGACGGCGTTCAACCAGCATGGCGAGCCGGTCTACACCTTTACGCCGATCGGGATCGTGCCGCGCCGGCCGGGCTGAGCGGCGGAGAAGCGCTCCCCGCGGCAGCGCGATCCCGGAAACATGGAGATCGGCGACAGACAGTCGAGGCGACCGTCGCGAGCCAGGCGATACACGCGTCCGGTCGGATCGTGCAGTTCGGTCTGGCCCTGATCCGTGAAGTAGATGTCGCCGTTCCGGCGATGTATAGATCGTTGCAACCCTTGAAGGATTCCGAGTTCCGGCTCGTGAGCACGGGTCTCGCCGTTCCGGCCCGCGGATCGAGCTCCGTCGGACCATGCATGTAATCGGCGAGGAGAATGCGGCCGTCGCGATGGATCTTCAGGCCGTTCGGCCAGCCCTCGTATTCGGCAACCAGCGTCCAGGCTCCCGTCGCCGAGACGCGAAAGACGCGGCCGAACGGGATGTCGACAAGGTAGAGATTGCCGTCGGCATCGAACGACGGACCTTCGAGGAAGCGGTCCGCCGACTCAGCCACCCCGGTTCGCACCCGCCCAGACGGTCCGCACGCCCTTGCGGCGGAATTTTTCCGGCATAGTTGCAAACACCTGCGTTTCGATTACGCGGGGCGGATGATCGAGGTACATCCTGAGAGATCCGTATTTTCCCGGGGACGGCTATCCCCGCCTTATAGCAAATATTTGGGTGACGACGCCGGATATCGCGTTACCGGGCGTTCGCTGCCGTTTCGAGCAAGAGGGCTTGACTTGGGCGCAGCCGCGAACCAGTGAAGCTACCGAGAGGAAGGAAACCATCATGAAACCAGGGCTCAAGTCGGGCGCTTCCCACGTCAACCGCATCAAGGTCGACCGCGACCGCACCATCGACTTCATGGGCGAGCAGGGCCGCGTCTACGGGACACCGTTTCTGGTGCGCGACATCGAGCAGACCTGCCGCCAGCTGCTGCTGCAATATGCCGATCCGGGCGAGGATTCGGTCGGCATGGAGATCGCAGTGCGGCACCTCGCGCCGACGCTGCTGGGCATGGACGTGGAAATCACCGCGAAGGTCACGGCCGTCGATGGCCGCAAGATCAGCTTCGAAGTGACCGCCAAGGACGAGCTCGAACCGATCAGTGCCGGCACCCACACGCGTTTCGTGGTCGACAAGGCCAAGACCTACGAGCGGCTCAAGGCCAAGGCGGCAAAACGCGACTCCCAGGGCCGCTGATCGCAAGGCCGCGCTTGACCGAGCATTCGATCTTACCGCACCCGCGCTCGCGCTGATTGTCGATCCCCTGGTTGACTTCAGCCGGAAGCGGCATTGTCCCCTCCGGTGAGGAAACCGATGCAAGCGTATGAAGTCCAGGGCCCCAGCGGCATCGATGGCCTCGAGCCGGTGGAGCTTCCGATCCCGCAACCGACCCTCGGTGAGGTGTTAGTCCGGATCCGCGCGGTGACGCTGAACTACCGCGATCTGCTTACGGTCAAGGGCGGCTACGGCTCGCGGCAGAAATTCCCGCTCATACCGCTCTCGGACGCCGCCGGCATCGTGGAGTCGGTCGGCCCCGGTGTCGCCCGCTTCAAGCCTGGCGATCGGGTGTTCAACAGCTTCTTTCAGAACTGGATCGGCGGCGCGCCCAGCGAAGAGAAACTTGCGAGCGCACCGGGCGGCATGCTCGATGGCGTGCTCAGCCAATACCGCGTTTTTCCGCAACACGCCCTGTTGCATCCGCCTTCGCACCTCTCCGACATCGAGGCAGCCGCCCTGCCCTGCGCGGGCCTGACCGCCTGGAGCGCGGTGGTGAAATTCGGCTGCACCAAGCCGGGTAGCGTGGTGCTTACCCAGGGCACCGGCGGCGTCTCGCTCTTCGCGCTGCAGTTTGCCAAGCTCGCGGGCGCCCGGGTGATCGCCACCTCGTCGAGCGAGGAGAAGATCGAGAAGCTGCGCAAGCTCGGCGCCGACGAGACCGTCAACTACAGGGCCAAGCCCGAGTGGGGCAAGGAGGCGCGGGCGCTCACCGCGGGCCGCGGCGTCGATCTGGTGGTGGAAGTCGGCGGCGCCGGCACGCTCAACGAGTCCCTCCGCGCCACCCGGATCGGCGGCATGCTGGCCATGATCGGAGTTCTGGCCGGCCCGGCGAACGACCTACGGCTGCCGCTCGTGGTCATGCAGCAGCTGCACCTGCAGGGGGTGACGGTCGGCTCGCTCGACGATCTCGAGGCGATGGTGGCAGCCGTTGCGCAGCATCGCTTGCGGCCGGTGGTAGAGAAGGTCTTTCCGTTCGAGGCGGCGCGCGATGCGTTCCGCTACATGTCGGAAGGGAGGCATTTCGGCAAGGTGGCGATCACGCTGGACTAGGATGTTCCCTAGCCTTCGCCGGGCCGGACAACGACCTAGAACAGCGGGCCCTGCCGCGAACCGAACAGCCGCAACAGCGATTTGCCGGCCGGACTGTTGAGCTCCTTCTTGTCGAGCTTGCCGTCGCCGTTCTTGTCGACAGCCTGAAAACGCTTCTCGACCATCGCCAGATATTCATTCTTGTCGAGCTTCCGGTCTTTCGCGATATCCGCCTGACGAAGTTCCTGCAGACTCATCGTCGCTCCGAGCTCCCGGCGATCGAGGGTGCCGTCGTGATCGCGATCGAGCTGATCGAAGCGGGCGCTGGCGGCCTTCTTGACCTCGTCGAGATCGAGAGTGCCGTCATGGTCGGCGTCCCATTGCCGAATGAATGCATCGACGTTGAAGCCGGCGGCCTGCGTCGGCGGCGCCACAAGAGCCAGACCGACGAGCGCCAGGGCCGCAAGACCGAGCCACGATCGTGGACGCATGGCAGTTCTCCCTCATGAAGGCTCCTCTTTAACATATATGGCTGGCAAGAGGGTGGCTTTAAACCGGATCGACATGGGCCTGCAGGAAGCCGGTGGTTTGCGGGCGTGCGAAGCATCGGCGGCTGCGCAAGTCGGTCGATTTTCGAGCACCCAGACGCCAAAAAGCCCGCCCGGCCTGAGGCCGGGCGGATGTGCATGTCGGATAGTGCCGGGATTCGGCTCTAGCGCAGGGCGCCTGTTGGGCCGAGACACTTGCGGTGAGCGGCAAGCGTCTTCATGAGCGCCCCGTCACCCGATACGCCACGTGGACGACGCCCACGCGGATCATGCCGATCACCCGAGCCGCCCCGCGGGAGAGGTCCAACCCCCTCCCCGTCCACGCCGCCGGCCCGCGGTCGTTGATTCTCACGTTCACGGATCGGCCCGTCGCTAGATTCGTCACCCGCAGCAGCGTGCCAAACGGCAGGCTGCGATGCGCGGCGGTTAGTCCGTCCGGCCTGAATCTCTCGCCGGTCGCGGTCCGTTGGCCCTCGTGATAAAAGCTCGCCAGCGTGGTTTCGGCATGGGCGGGAAGCCAACAGGCAATAGCCAAGCCGGCCGCGACAATGCGCAGCTTCATGATGTCACTCCGTTTGCCAACGATCAGTTTTCGTTGTGTCGGCTTTGGTGCTCGAGCGCGCGTTCCAGGCGATCGGTCATCCGGTTGATCGCAGCAACCAGCCTCTGCTCTACCTGGATCAGCGCCTCGGCGGTGACGTAGTTGCGCGCCACCTCCACCCGGAAATCGTTGTGTTCCTTGTCCACGTCGTTCAGACGGGTCCACAGCCGCACGACGAATGCGGAAACGATGCTGCCCGCACCGACGATGGTGGTGACGATCACTCCGAGGGCCTGCCAGCTCGGGCCGGGAAACATATCGGGATTCATGGGACCGTCACTCATGATTGACGGGCCACGGCACGCCGCTCCGGATCACGCTGCACGTCATTGGTGCAGCCACCGTGTGAACGCGCCGACGCCGCTCTGTGCCGGGACCAAGATTACGAGCGAAAGGATGATCTGCTTCTCCCAATCGAGGAAGTCGAGCACGTCGAAATCGATGAAATGCATGCGCCCGAGTACGATCACGCACAGATGCAGGATGCAGGGCGCGTACAGCATGAACAGCAGGACGCGGACGCCGGGCAGCTGCAGGACCGTCGCCTTGGCCTGATTAGCGGCGATCTCGGCCTGTAGCTGCGCGATCATGATGTCGCGATCCGCTCCGACTGCGGTCTGCAGTTTTTGCAGATCGACGTTGTTGCGGGTCGTGAGATAGTTCAGCACCGACGCGGCGATGCCGGGAATGCCTGCCAGAATGCCACCGAGGAGCCCGAGCATCACTTCGCTCCGATCCGGCTGGTGGTGACGGCGCGGAGCAGGATGCCCGCGATGGCCAGTCCGCACATGATTGCGGCCACGGTTTTTGCGGTGAACAGGCCCGAGAAATCCACCGTGCGGAGTTCGTCGACGATGTAGAGCAGGATGGCGGACCCCGCGACGGCGCCGTTCCAGGCGACGGTGCGCCAACCTTTGAGCTTGACCGTGAGCTTGGAAAGCATGCTCATTTCTGTTTGCCCATGATGAATGCGAATGCGGCGAGAACCGCCACGAACAACGTGATGACGACGGCGGGATGCGCGCCGAGCCAGTGCGCGAGCACGGCGAGCACGGCGGCGATGCCAGCGCCAGCCGCGTGCTTCGCGCCCGGCTGCACGGGCGGTTCGACCGGCGGCCCGGCCGGAGGTTTTGGCGATTTCCCGGGCGCGGGCGGCCGCTGCGGCGAGCCCAGCCACACGGCGATCGACGGATCCAGCTCCATCATGACCGCGAGCAGCGGCATGCAGCCGAGCTGCGTGTCGATCGCGCGCGGATCGAAGACGTGGTCGGCGACGTATTTCCCGGTGTTGGGCGGATCGCCGTAGCGATTGGATCCGGCCCACACATACGGGGAATTGACGTCGTGGCCGAAATAGCCCTCGCCGTTGAATTTCTCGCACATGTAGCCGATGCGCTCGATGCCCCAATCGGTCACGCGATTGAGTCCGTCGATCGCCAGCGCATCGCGCGCGCTGTCCTCCCAGGTCCAAGGCGGCGCCGATGCCGGTCTGCCGGCCGGCACCTGGCGGGTGCGAACCGTGAGCCTTCCGTTCGCATCGGGGTAGCCGTAGTCCCCGTTGTGGAGGTGACAGGCGAACGAGCAGTCGGCTTCCCGATAGTGCTCCAGTCCGATGACGAACCACGGGACACCGGTGGAGCGTTCCACGGTCATGTATCGCGACTTGCCGCGGAGAATCTTTCGGGCCGCGCTTTCCAGCGCGGCCCGTCGGTCCGGTCGGATTGTCATCGACCGCCAAAGATTGCCGTACCCGGCCTTGGCGGCTTCGAAGCTGGGGAAGGTCACGACTTCGGCGCGACCGGGGGCTTGGCAGCGGCCACCGCCGGCTTGCCGGCGAGCTTGCTCACCACATCGGCCTCGGCCTTGCCGAACAGCTTTTTGGCGCCGGCCCAGACCTGCTTGTACCACTGACGCACGGCGACCCCCGCCGCGAAGGCGATGAGGATCGAAACGAAATCAGCCATTGTCTTGTCCTTTCGTGCAGGGAGGTCTTTTGGCGTGGATGCGAGGATGGATGCGCCGCGGCTTCCAGGCCGGGCCGCGCGGGCCTTGCGGGCCGAGTTCGCCGCGCCCGCCGGGGGGACCGGCAGGACCGATGTCGCCCGGCTCGCCCGGCTCGCCCTTCGGGCCGGCTTCACCTTGCGGGCCGCGCTCGCCGACGGGACCGGCAGGCCCCGCAACGCCTTGCGGACCTTCCGCCCCGATTGCGCCGGCGGGGCCTTCAGGTCCCATTGGCCCGAGCTGCGGATGCTCGAATACCCACAGGCTGACGCAGAGCGCGGCTGCGGCAGGTACGGCGGTGAGAACGTTGAGGAGTTTCATGTTTTCTCCATTGAAAAAGCCGCCCGGAGGGGCGGCTTGACTCGCTGTTGCGGCCACGGTGATATCCGCGGCCATGGGAGATATTTCCGTCTACGTGATTTCCTTGCGCGACTCGGAAGTCCGTCGGCGTAAGATGACGGAGCGGCTCGACGCGCTCAGCATCCCGTTCCAGTTCGTTGACGCGATCGACGGACGATATCAGCGATTACCGGATGAATTCGATGGTGCGCGAGTGGTGCGCGATGCCTTCCACTCGGAAGCGGCGCTCGGTTGCGCCATGTCGCACAGACGCGTGCATCGGATGATCGTTGATGGACCCGACGACCTCGCCCTCGTCTTAGAGGACGACGCGGAGCCGGACCCGGATTTTCCCAACGCGCTTGCCCTGGCAGCAACGCTTCGATTCGACGTTCTTAAGTTCGAGGGCGGCCCATGGGGCCGTCGTGCCAAGGTTGGCCAGCTCGGCAAGTATCGCGTGATGGCCGGAACGGCATCGCTCGGGGCTGCGGCCTATCTCATTCGTAAGGCTGCGGCCGCGCGATTTTGCGCGTTTCCGATCCTAGATCAGATAACCGACATCGCCTTTGGCGATCTGCGACTCGGGCTACGGGTGCTCGATTTGGAGCCCTATCCTGTGAAACAGGACGCAACGTTAACGCAACTAGACTATCAGCAATTCCGCCCATCTCCCACAGCTCGCCTTGGTCGATTCGCTCAGCTTGGACTCTCGATCCGCAAGCGCGCCATGTTTGTTCGACTGTACGGTTTGCGCGCCGCTATCAAGATGGACTTGGGAAGGATCACTGGAACCACATGGTGACTTGAATGCGGCCTGCCGCACTGTTGCCATCGATCGCGCCGCCAGGCTATTCGACGTAACGGATCGTCCCCAATTGAGAGCTAGTGCCGCAAGATCTGATCCCATCGGGCGGCGATTGCGGGCCAGCTGAACTGGCGCGCCCATTTCGTCCCCTGTTCAGCAAGCGCTATCCTTTTCTCCGAATTTGTCAGTAGATCGACAGTAGCATCGACCCAAAGTCGCTGAGCCTCAGGATCCTCGATACCATAGGAGAAGCGATCGGACGAGTTCGCTGTATTAATCTGCTTGTATGGAATCTTGATCCCGAACTGGACGCTCTCCTCCAGACCGGCTGAATTGGTGGTGACAGGAACGCATCCGCAAGCCTGTGCCTTCCGTACCGAGATGGGATCGAGTTCGTGAAAGTCGCTGGGATATGCGAGGATCGCGCCACGCTGATAAAGTTTTCCGACCTCGGCCTGACTTAAATTCCCCAATGACTCGATTCCGGCCCGCTCCATTTCCTGGCGTGTGCGATTCATCCACTCGAGTCTGTCCGGGCGATTGTCATTGAATAACTTAAAAAGGTCCCATCCAGCCGCCCATTGCAGGCGCGCCTGTGGGACGCGTTGCTTGATCTCTCGAAACAGCTTCGGCAGAACGCTCATGGATCGATCCGCCGCCGAGGTATTGATGAGCAGAAATGGATCTTTTTGCTCGTGGCTTTCCAACAAGCTCAAATCGATCCCGTTTGGAATGACGGCAATTTTGGACTCCGGAATATTCGGAAATAGCGAACGGTGGTAGGTCGATTTCAAAAAAAGTCGGTTGAACTTAGACAGTCGCCTGCGTGTAGTAAAAAAATCTTCGTTCGTTGTGTCGTGCGAGTCGATGAAGATTTTCCCGGCATCGATGTCCCAATCCAAGGGTTTTGGCCAACGCCACAATATCACCACATCTTGCCGATCACGAGGGTTGAACTCCCAGAACGGTCGATACGTCACGCCCTCGAACCACAGCGGGTCGTGCCCGCAATTGTTGTAAATGGTGACGCTCCACCCCAGCTTGGCCAGCTCTCTCGCCAAATTGATGGCAGCTTCCTCTGATCCTGAGAATCCTTTGGTCTTCGGATGCCAAATGAACCCCGTATAATCGCAATAGATGACGAGGTCCCTTCCCGAGGATGTTTGCTTACGATACTTCGTATTGCGATCGATGAACCGTCTTAACAGAAAGCGGCCGGCTCGAAGGCTCAGCATGTACCCCTCCTGAATTGCTCAAAGGCCGCTCTGTCACTGAGACGGTGTAAATGCGTACATCGAGGCCGTAGTCAAGGTCGAGTCTTGAGAACTTCGAGGAAATCGGTTCAAATCACCTGCTACATTGCTCGCGTGCTCAGAAGCGTGCGTGCGGCGCTCGACCGCCGATCGCGCCGCCATTGCCGGCCGCCCTCCAACGGCGTTTCAGCCGACAAGGGATTAGAGCTCCTAAACCTTCACCCACGGCGCCGCCGACGGTCGACTGCCGGAGCGGGAGTAAATTTCCCAATGACCTGGATCGGGGCAGCCGCGCTCGCCAGGGTTGGGCATCGACAATCCTACCCGCTCTGCCCTTAAAAAGGTGGCATACTACCGTTGCGAGTTCTTGACTCCCGGTTGCACGGCGGCTTGCATGCGCCCCGATGGGGAACCGATCCGCGATTCCGGTATACGTGATCTCGCTCAAGGACTGCCAGGGCCGCCGGCGGAACATGACCGAGCGCCTGGGCGCGCTCGGCATTCCGTTTCAGTTTTTCGATGCCATCGACGGCAGGAAATTGTCGCCCGATCAGGTGAAAAAGATCAGCTCTGGCGATTGGCGTTTGGGAGGCGCCCCACTCACGCCCGGCGAGATTGGCTGTATGGCCAGTCACGTTGCCATGTGCCGCATGATCGGCGACGGTCCGGATCCGTTCGTGTGCGTGCTGGAAGATGATGCCGACGTCGGCGATCTCATCCACGTGGTGCTCGACGCCGAGGTTCTGCGGACTCTTCCGCCATTCGACATCCTCCGGCTGGAAAAATCCTGGTGGGGACGGCGGCGCTTCGTGATCGCCGGCGCGGGCGGAGTGAAGATTTGTGCGCCGCTCAGACCGTCGTTCGGTTCAAGGGGGCAGATCTACTCGCGTGCCGGCGCCCGCAAGGTCGCGGACCAATTGTTGCCGGCGAGCGAACCGCTGGATTGGTGTCTGTATCAGGAGTGTCGCATCAGCGGGCTGCGCTTGCTCGACACCGACCCGCGCATTGTCGGCCCCCTCGAAGGACCAAGCACGATTCAAGGGCGAGGCATCTACAGAAGCCCTTTTCCAGGACGTCTGTACAAAATGGGGCGCCGGTTGCGTTGGCTTCGTAACTTCGTCGGCGCGTGGGGTTGGCGTGCACTGATCGCAACCGGCAGCGAGAAGGCGATTGAAAATACGTGATGACCTCAATGCGTCCCAGCGCCCCATTGCCGCCCCCCTCGTGCCGGCAGCCCGCAGTTCCCGCCACATTCCCCGTCCTTGACTCGGGGTTGCGCGGCGGCTTGGATGCACCCGATGGGGACCCGATCCGCGATCGCCGGTATTCCGGTATACGTGATCTCGCTCAAGGACTGCGAAATCCGCCGGCGCAACATGACCGAGCGGCTCGGCGCGCTCGGCATTCCGTTCCGCTTCGTCGACGCAATCGAGGGGCGGCTGGAGCTTCCGCAAGTCTTCGATGGCGCTCGGGTCGGGCGGTTCGGCGACCCCGGAACCATAGGCTGCGCATTATCGCATCGACTCGTGCATCGAATGATCGCGGAAGGCGAAAGCGACCTCGGGCTGATCTTCGAGGATGATGCCGTGCTCGCCGAGGACTTCGGCGAAGTGCTTGCTGCCGCTGCCGAGCTCGAATTTGATGTCTTCAAGCTGGAGGGCGGCAGGCACCACTACCGCTATGTTCCGGTCGGCCGCATTGGCAAGTATTCCGTAGAGGTCGGGATGGTGCCCTCGCTGGGTGCGGCGGCCTATTTGCTCACGCGCAGCGGCGCCGAGCGGTTTTGTAGCCTCGGGTCGATCGACCAGCATCCCGACGTGGCATTCGGCGATCCGCGCCTATGCCTCCGGGTATTGGAGCTCGATCCATTCGTGGCCGTCCAGGAACATAATCTCTCCAATGCTCCGGTTGAATGGCACGATGAGGGGCGATCGGTTCGTGCGAAACTCACCCACTCGATACGGAAACGATGGCGGCTCGCACGAGCCCACGGACTTGGCATGGTGGCCGCGATGGAGTTGACGCGGTTCGGCAAGCATTAGCTCACTGGAAATACGCCGCGACTTCGATGCGGCCAGCTGCACCATTGCCGCCCGCATTACCGCCGGCAGCGCCGGCGTTACCGCCTGCCCCTACCGTATACGTGTAAGTTACGGCAGGAGATGAGATAAAGAGTTCAACGTATTCGCCAGCACCACCGCCGTATCCGCCGGTGCTACTAGTGGGCCGACGATGCTGAGCCCAGGCGCGCCCTCTGGACCGCGCGGACCGACCTGGGGATGAGTGACGCCCCAGCCGCTGAGCGCAAGGGCGCATGGCGTGATCGCGTTAAAGATCTTCATTGTTTTTCCTTTGTTTGTTAGCCTCGGTACATGACACTCAGCACCATGTCAGTTTCGGTGCCGTAATAGGTCGCGTTAGAGCCGCCCGATGGCGTTACCTCTAGAGCACAAACATTGGTCAACCCAAGCGCGGGGGCCGTCAGATATTCTGCCTTCATATCTCCTTCCGCGGTGGGGCCGGCCGTCTGGAGGGAAGTCATACCCCGCTTTCCGGAGATGGCAGTGATAGAGTTGATCCCGATGCCATTTCTCATCGCGGAATTATTATTGGCGCACTGAGCAGCGCCGTGTTGCACAAAGCGCAGATCGTAGGATTCCTCAGCCAGCCCCTGGAGTAGCACCATGCCGTTGCAAGTGGTGCCGCTGCCGACGTTGAAGCTGTTGGCGCCGTAGGCCGAAGGGACGTTGTTCGATGCGCGGATGGTGTTGGTGGTATACGTCCAAGTCGCCGTGCTCTCACCGGCCTTCAAATAGATCGGCTGACGATTATAGGCGTTCCAAACACCCCATTTTCGATTTTGTCCGTAGCTACGATGGCAGGATACCTGACCAGCGGTGTGGTCGATGTAGACCGTGCCGACGTAGGTTCCTTGATTTGCCGTCACGGTGTACGTGTTGGCGCCGTTCCGTGCCGTGATCTGAACCGCGTTGGTCCAGATCCCATTCTGTCGCGCGAGCTGCGTGGTGCCGGCGCCACTGCCGCGAGCGCCGGACCCAGGCGTGGACGTCGTCCATGCCGGGCCGGTGCCTACCGTGGCCGTCCCGCTATTGAGGAACACGAAGACATCGTACACCGTGTCGGCAGCATGATTGCTGTTCAGCGCGAGGCTGAGCTCGGCAAAGCTGTTGAGCGCCATATTGGTGCCGTTCCAAATCGGAATCAGCGCGCCCATGAACGGCGTGTAGTAGACCATCGCCGCTGCGATTACATCGGCAGTGATTATCGGCGTTGCGCTTGTGAGGGTCAGATAACCTTGCGGTGCCACTGAAGGCAGGATAAGGCCGTTCCAACCACTGCCGTCATAGACCTCCGGCGTGTTCGTCGTGGAATTGAACCGGAAATCTCCGGCGGTTGGGCTGCCGTTGCGCTGAGCCGTCGTGCCCTTCGCGATCGCCATCGAATCGGTAGAGGTGAACGAGGCCTTGCCCGTGAATGAAGTTGTCGAACTGAAAGTTACGGCGCCAGCGAATGTGAACGCGCCGGTGACGGCGGCAACCTGACCCTCGAGAATAAATTCGTTGGTCGCGTTGTAGTAGGTCAGTCTATATGGCGTGCCTTGGACTAGCGCGCCGGTCGCTACAGCTTGGCCCGTCGCGTAATTGATTGCCTTCGCCCCGAGGCTGTCTACATTCAAAGTGGGAGACGCGCCGCTGGTAGCGTGCGGGACAATCGTGATTTGCTGCTTATCGAGATGCACCAGGCTGTCGAAGACCTGGTTTGAAGTCGCTGTGTAGGCCGTGGAACTGCCGCCGGTCGTGATCGAGCCGTTGTTGTCGTCGCGGAACTTGGCGACGGCGACCATCACCGCGCGTGCGGAATCGTTGACGGACGACGGCGACTGGCCTTCCGCCCAATTGATGGTGGAATCGGCGGTGGCGTTGTTGGAGGCGGTCTTGCTCCAGGTGTAGAGGGTCATCGCTCGTTCTTCTTCTCGTTGTTGCGAATGTATCGATCGGCTGCCCGAGGCTTCGCCGATCTAGGGCCACGCGCCCGATGCGGACGCAAAAAACACAAGCAGATTAGTGATCTGAGCGCGGGCGCGAATACGCTTCCATGCCCGGGTCCCGTACCTTCCCCGCATCAAACATGAAACGAAAGGCAATTGGCCATTCCGTCGTCCCGGGTCGTGCTGCTCACGACTCGGACAGTGCCTCAGTCCGAAACCTGTGCGCGTGAACGGCCCTTGGTTTCGTCAGGGGAAGCGGTCATACTGGAACCATCGCTCCCGTCGAGACCCCAGGCGCTCGGAAGGTGGCTCCGGCGATGAAGTTCCGCGGATATCTTACGGCAGCCCTGATCGTGCTCTTGCCGGCCGCAGGCATCGCCTATTGCACGATTCGAGACGATCGCTTGGCTGCAAACTTCAAGAACGTCTCGCTCGGTATGTCGCCTGAGCAAGTTGTCGGCACAATGGGCACCCCGTCTTGGGATGGGAAATGCGGCACGAGGCCGATGACTACTTTGCCGCCGGATTGCGCGAGAGAGCTCGGCTATGCTGACACCTTGACGCCTTTGACGCCTGAGTATTGGCTGATTTGGTTCGGAAGCAACGGGCGTGTCATCTACACTGCTAAACTAGTTTCTCCTTAGACTCGGCTCAGGCGATGAAGTTCCGAGGATATCTTACGGCAGCCCTGATCGTGCTCTTGCCGGCCGCAGGCATCGCCTATTGCACGTTTCGAGACGATCGCTTGGCTGCAAACTTCAAGAACGTCTCGCTCGGCATGTCGCCCGAGCAAGTTGTCGGCACGATGGGCGCCCCGTCTTAGGATGGGAAATGCGGCATAAGGCCGATGACGACACGCCTTCCACCGGATTGTGCAAGAGAGTTCGGCTATGCCGACACCTTGGCGCCTTTGACGCCCGGGTATTGGTTGATTTGGTTCGGAAGCGACGGGCGCGCCTTCGACACTATCCGAATAATGTCTCCTTAGGCACGTAATTTGTCAAACTGAGGCACTATCAGGCGCGAGCTTCCGATATCGGACGGAGCGGTCAAGTGTCACGGCCGCGGATCGAACCTGCTGAGGTCGGGTGGAGATCCGTTCTTTGGGAAATACGTCACATTGGCGCCGTCTGCGCTCAACGCTTGAAGGAGGACGTTCGCCGGCAACGGCGGGAAGGCGAGAATTTCCGGGTATGGGAATATGCCTGCGCGCATGAGCGCGGTTCCGGTGCGATTCGCGCAGTTGTCGAAAAGGCCAATGCCATGCGGGTCATTATATTGCCGCAGATAATCGAGCGCCCCCTGCGGCGCTTGATTAGGCCGGCCTTGCAAACACCTCCGCCGTCAGCATCGCTACACATTCGTTGCAGATGAAAGCGCGTGGTCCGGCTGCGAGACGGACTTCAGGTGGACGACGGCCGCAAAAACTACACTCGTCCTTCGCAACCTCGCTTTCCGGCAAGAGACTGTCTACAGTCCCCTTTAATGCAATTAGACATGTTTTCTGGTACTCTTCATCTTGCGCTTCGCGAGAAATCAAATAGTTGGCAAAGGAGCAAAAAAGTGCGTCCCCAAAGCGCTTCTCCTCGAACGCGCATCCATATGAACGTGAGTTGATTGAACAGTTGCTGCCGCTCACTGCTGTTCATTGGCTCCTCCCTTGTCGGCGTCGGATCGATTAAAGCCGGGGACTGCCCCATATCCCCGGCCCAAATATTGTATCTTGTCCTCTCCAACAATTCATCACGGCGTCCAGGCACACGAAGCGTGGCCGGCCGGCCCTCAGGCAGGCCGAATGCGCGTCTGCGCAAGACATGGGACCGGCGGACAACAGCATTTGGGCGAGGTCTTGTGCAGGCGTCAAGGACCGCGTGAACGGCTGCTGGGCGCCGGCTGAAGACGACGCAACCGATTGTGAACCGACACCGAGCGAGGAGCCCGAGCACGGCCTTATTCCGTGCCGGGCTAGTCGGAATTGTCACGACCGCCATGTCCCGCTGCGACTTTTGGTCGTTCACATAGTCCGTGATGGAGGACCCAAGAGGGGGGTTGGTTCCAAAGCTATACAATCCGTGGCCTTCAACGGCGATCGCAATGTGTCCAAGGGGATTGCCACTATCGCCTCGGCTCCCTCCATAAATCACGGCCAAACTCGAACCGGGCCCGGCTGTTGCCGAATCGGCACCAGCCGATACTCCGCCCGTCGCGATGCTTGCCGGCGCAAATGATCCCTGGAGCAACCCGTTCGCCATCGGCATCGCCGGGCCGGTGGATGCAGCGGGGGTAATGCCAGCTGTACTCGGCGGACCTTGCCATCCGAAATTCTCTGCCGTCGCAGCTATCGACGCGAATGCATACGGGCTGATGCCGAACGTGCCCGGCAGATCCTGAGCGGGTCGGGGCCGACCGGTCGTGCTGCTCACGACTCGGACGGTGCCTCAGCTCGAAACCGGTGCGCCGGAAATGGCGATTTCTTTCATCGGTCGCATCAGCCGCGCGGAGAAGTAGAATCCCGTGCTCCCGTCGCGGGCGCGATATACTTTGGAGTGATCAAGCGGTCGACCTTGCCATTCGAGTATATGGTGAACTGCACTTCCGCTGTATCGGAGAGATGCTCGTAGGTAAGCTGGCGGAGGGGCCCGACTTGCTGTAAATCAGTTCCCGGAATGGTCCGGATGGATAGGGGAAGGTCATCGGGGAGTTCGTTCATTGAATCCCGATCAGGAGGACCAAACGCACGTACGATGTGCTCGACTGTCTTGACACCGCGAATCAGCCCGTGCACGCGGAGACGTTCTGCCTTCGTGAGGGCAGCGAAGGCACCGTCCCGTTTCGTCTCCGAGGCTACGCCCCCACACATCGGGCAGTGGTAGATGATAAGACTGAGCTTTGTGCCTTTCGACAATGTCAAATCGAGGTAATAGTCATTCCATTCCGCGTCATATCTCACCGGAAAGCCGGGATCACGTGCGTCCCGCTCAAGGGACCCGCATTGGCACGGCGCGTCGGTGACGGAAAGGGCAGTAGGCTTTCTCAATCCGCCTCCTCCAGACCCGATGAATGGCCTGCGAATTCCGGGGTCAGATCGTACTCCGACGCGACACAACTTCTCTGCGTCAAAAGTCCCGAGGTGTGAAAGGCCCGGCTGGGCAGGGTAACAGTCCGGGAATTTCTTTATGTCTAAGGCCCTGCAGCGTACACTGATATATGCACATTTTGTTTCCATTTGGTAGCGGATAAGACCATTTCAAAGGGCAAGTTTCCAGGAAGCCCAGCTGTTCGCTGCCGGCCGAGGAAGATGGGCCAACCGACTGTGAACCCGCACCGGGCGATGAGCCCGGCGCTTGGCCGGCCGGCAAAGCTTGCCATCCGGAGTTCTCCGCCGTCGCCGCCGGGGGGGGCGGATCTATCGCCGCTGAGCAAGGCGTTTGCGATCTCTTGCCAATTCCTGGGTTGCGGAAGGAATTCGCCCCCCGGAAACGCGGGAGCGGCGAATGCCCAATCGACCCCAGGCGACGGAGCTGGCGTTTGGACCACCGGCAGACCTTTCCAACCGAAATTCTCTGCGGCGGCCGCCGGCATCCCGGATCCTGAAGGAGCGGTCCCGAGCATGCCGAGCAAATTCAGCACACCACCATCCGATTGCCGCGGAAGGGGCGCCACCGGAAAGCCGTAGGCGCTGAACCCGCCCATCACACCACCGTTCGATTGCTGCGGAAGAAACTCCCCCGGAAAGCCGTAAGCATCCGGCCCGTCGAAAACGTGGCCCCAGCAGCGCGATCGACGGCGCGGCCGCAACCCATGCCGGTTCCAAGAAGGTCGAGGATACCCACTTCGTTGATCTCCAATCAGAGCAACAAGGCGAGATCGGCAAGATCAGCCTTCTGCCGCTACATCTGGATTAGGCGCCCGCGGCGCCAATGCTTCTGCCCGGCCCATCGGTGCCCTTCTTGCAAGAGCCCTGTCTCATCGCTCTGTAGCTCGCGAGCAGACACCGGCAGTCAGCCGGCCCCAGCACGCCAGCAGGAAGCAAAGCGTCGAGAAGGCCGATTCAAATAATCCTTACGGGAGCAGAGCGAGAGCGTATGGCAGCGCATTCTCCATGACGGACGCACCGGCTGTGCTGGCTGCCCCAGCCCCATCTGCGGCTGCGCCCGCGAATCCAGGAGCGCTACCCGCGCCCCCGAACAGACTCAGCAAGCCGTTATTGCCGGACCGGCCTGACCCAAGCAGCAAGTTCTGGGCGGCAAGCGCACTGGAGTACCAGGGAGCCTGCTGCGTCGTGTTCGTGGTTCCCGTGCCGCTGGACTGCGACCCGAGCTGTGCGATGGGCAACAGCAAGCTTTCCGCCTGGCCGAGCTTGGAGAGCGGCAGGCCGAATTGCTGCGCGTAGGCCTGCAGCAAGCTCTGTGCATTCTGATTGGTGAGCTGGGGGAGCGCGCCGGCCACGCCCAGCCCCGTCCGGGCGTTGCCGACGCCCGCGGCGCTCGCGCCGAGGCCGCCGCCGAACAGCGAATCGATGGCGTGCTGTTGCGCGCCGACGTTCTGGTTATACTGATTGGCGAAGATCGGCGCGGTCCCCTCGGTGATGCCCCGGGCGAGGCTCTCCTGATTGATGCCCGACAGATCGCGTCCCGCTCCGGCGAACATCGAATTGACGCGGTTGGCGATGTCCCGCGTCGTGGTGTCGAGATAGCTGTGGAACGCCGGGTTGTTGTACGGGTTGAGATAGTCCGACCCGGTATAGGGGGCATACTGCGCTTTCAGCGCGTCGTAGGACTGCCCGACGGTCGAGTTGGGATTGACCTGATACGTGCCGTTCAGCAATTGCCCGGCGAGGCCCCCGGCCACGCCGCCGAAATTCGGCATGCCCTGCGCGTTGGCGATCAGCTGTTGCAGCGCGGAGCTTTCGCCGGACGACGTTCCCGTGTTGGCGAGCGCCGGTCCCAGCTGTTGCAACGCTTGCCCCAGATACGGCTGCGTCGGCTTCCATGGATCGGTCTGCGATTGCTGGCTCTGTTGGGTTGTTTGAGTGGTTTCGCCGCCCATTCTTATAGTTCCTTCTCTAGTACGACGTAAGGCTCGCGGTAGTCGGCGAGCCGGCGTTTCCAGCCTTTTCTTCCCAGGATGACGAACCGGGAACAGGCTTCGTTCCTGCCGAACTGCTCGAGCGTCGGCAAATATTCGATGCATTTGGCATAGTCGCCCGCAAAGGCGATCAGCGTGCAGGTGCGGTAGGAGCGATGCCGGCTCTTGGTGATCTGGGTCACCGCCACGCCGCCCGGAGCGACCCACAATTGCGCGAGCTCGTTAAACAGGTCCGCCTCCACCTGACCGATCTCGGTTCCGACATTGCCGCGCCGCAGCGCATGTGTGATCGCTCCGTGAACCGCCTTCCACACCTCGGGAACGCGATTGGGAGGAACGCAGGCGATCATGATTGCAACATGTCTCCAGGAAGGATGGCTTACCGGCGTATGATCTCGCGTTGATGACGAGGCTATGATCGGCGCGCCGGCGCCGCCGCGCGAGCTGGGTGCCGAACGCACACGCCGCGATGCAGAAAATTCATTCGCGCAGCAGCTCGATGGATCAGGAATCGTCCAGCCCAAAGAACCGGACCAGGGGCCGCAACTCCGGAGGCAGCAGAGATTCCGGGGATTGCTGACCCGGTGCCGAAGCTCGCTGCGGTGCGATCTGCCCTGGAGCGCCGGTCGGAGCTGTTCCGGAGACATCTGGATTCGCCTGCGGCCCCGTCCGGCTGGCCCAGGCTGCCACCTCTCGCAATGCCGGAGGGATGGGGAAGCCATTCCACAGCGTCGGAAGTTCCTGCGGCGTCATCTGCGCTTGAGGAGGGGCCAGAGCTGTCCCAGGGTTCGGCTCCGGTTGCGGCGCCGTCCGCCTGGCCCAGGCCGCTACCTCTCTCAGTGCCGGAGGGATCGGGAAGCCATTCCACAATGCCGGGAGTTCGTCCGATGGCGCTTGCGTTTGCAGAGTTGACGCCGGGAGCGCGCTACCATCGCCGCCTGGATACGATTGCGACCAGAACGGGCTGCCTGACGCTCCAGGCACTCCACGCGGCGGAGTCGCTTGCAGCGGCAAGCTCAACGCATTCACCATCGGGGCCGGCTCATCCCGGCTTGTCGTGAACTCGTACGACATGGGCTGCGCCCCGATATCGCTGCTCTCTGGGCTAGTTAGTCTGTTTCCCGCACCTGGAGGCCAACATACGTGCACATCACCATTTACATCGGTCGCGACGCCCGAGGGACGACGAAGACCCGCCCGAGCCGCAGCTTCCATTGCGGACGTATTGCTGTTTTGCGACCACGGAAGATAGGGGTACCGGCTGACGTTGGCCTCGGCTTTCGTGCCCTGAATGATAGCCCATGGTGCGCTGAGATCATTGCCTTCTGCAAGGATCTCCTGCAGGCGCAGAGAATCGTTCGATTGCGGGTCAAAACCCTGGGTGCGCCATTCTCTATCGCGGCCAATCAAATGACCAAATCTAGACATGCCGCCGTGATTTCCCCAAAGGTCATTCAAGACCTCTTGCATCTTTTCGCTCGTCCCCAACGATTCGTTCTCAGGTCCAAATTCAATGACTCTTGGCGTGCTACCGTCTCCTTTATCGTAGAAAAGCGCCATATGATAGGCTGAGCCCTCCAATGGTGTGATCACGGGCAGGTAAGTAACGCCGATTTTCTCTGTCATTTCCTTCTCTACTTGTTCACCATCGCGTACGGCAGTTCGGAATCACCGGACGACTTCCGTAGTCCGAAACCAACCCTGAATCCGGAATGCGGATTCCAAAATGTAGAACTACTGAAGTCGATCACCACCACGTCGAATGTCCGATCAATTGGCCAAATGTACTTCGACTTTTCGCATATCTTGACTATCTCCTCTATGTCGCAACCCTTCACTGGAAAATACTTTTCCAACAAATCTTGAAAAGGATTTACGGAGCGCGGCTTAGCCGCTAGTAACTCGTCCAGTTCATGAACGAACCGCGACACTCGGTCCGCACATTCCGCTCGGGTGCTTTCGGTCGGGGGTTCGTCGGCCGGACCGGCCGCTGGCGTCTCCGCATGTGTCGCAATCACCAGGATTAAGGCGGCGAGCACGATCACGGCGATGATCATTGGCGGCCAACGAACCCGGCTGGACCTCCACGCGGTACGGAGCCGCCGATTCTTCCGGAACGCGAGCGCTCTCATCGTGACAAGGATCCCGGCTTTCCCGCGACCATGATAATCCCGCGCATGATTGCGGGGCAATAATACAATGTACAACTTTTGCAAGAATACGGGAAATCATATTTTGGACATCAGCTCGACGAGATAGCTTTCCAGCGTGACCGTTTCGGCGCCGGCGGCGAGCTGCCCGGTGATCGTGATCGTCACATTGGCCGTGGTGTCTTCACTCGAGGTGACGACGGCATTGGCGCTGGCGCCGAAGCCGGTCCCGTCGCTCGCGGAGCCCACCTGCGAATTGGTCGCGTTGCGGTTGGCGATCTCGACCTGGAACCTGTCGGTGGCACTCGCGGTATCCATGATGGTTTTGTACGTCGTGGAGCCGAACTTGATCTTTAGGGTCTTGTTGTTGGCGCTGTTGGTGTGGGTCCACAACGTGGTGATCCGCACCCGCCCGTTGGGTCCCATCGACTTTGCGGGCACCGTAACGGTCGCGAACGTGAACTCGTTGGCGTCGCCGGTGTGGGAAACCGCCACGGCGGATTGCCCGACCACATAGACGCAATTGTTGACGATATCCCCCGCCGCCCTAACGGCCTGACCGATCTTGTAGAGGTCTCTTTCGTTGGGAGCCGGGACGTAGCCGGGGATCACCGCAGGCCCTCCGGTAGCGCATCGGGCTCGACCCCGATCGCATAACTCCAGCTCGTGCCGTAGGGAATGCGGATGCGGCCCCTCGCATAGCGGCAGGATTGATTGACGTCGATCCTGCCGATTGCATTGACGGCGATCTCGGACGTGAGCGAGGATGGCGCGCTCTGCAGATCCCGATAGGACAAGCGCCCGTAGTATCCGGTTGCATCGGTGATCGGCATGAAGCCTCGCACCCGGATGCGCTGGGGTGCTGCGCCGTGCTCGGAACTCTCCAACGTCGCCTCCAGATTGGAGCCCGTGAACAGCGCGACCTTGTGCGAGCCGTTCACCATGGCGAGCTGCGGCAGCGAGGCGTTGGAATAGAGATCGAGCGATTGCGGCAATTGGTCGAGCGAACCGCCGATCGAACCGCCGCTCACATAGGCATTCGTGAACGTGGAGCCGATGAGGTCGATGTGCGTCGAATCGGCGATCGCGAAGCGCCAGTTGCCGTTGGCTTCGGTCGTGCCGACGACGCCATAGACCTCGACGCTATTCTCGACATTGAGGTTGGTATTTTCCGGTCCGCTTCCGGCCGTCAACCCGCTGAGCGTCAGCCGGATCGCGCCGAAGCCATTGTTGGCGGCGCCGGTAATGCCGATGATCCCCGGCGCCAGCACGTCGAGCCCCTCCAGCGTGATGCCGGGCTGCTTCAGCGTGGTGAGGTATTCGCCGGTCCAGGTGAGCGGCGTCCAGCGATCCAACGCGTGATCGTAGCAAAGTCCCTTGTCGAAGGTCGCGCCGCCGGCCGAGGTCGACTTGTAGGCCCAGAACACCCGGCTCGAGTTGGGGTCGGCCGCGCCCATGCAGAGCTGCAGATTTGCGCTGTCGACGTTCGTGAAGAACGTGCGGTCGATCCGCTCTTTGCCGATCGGCACCGGGGAGCCCGTCCCGTCGATGACCTTGAAGCCCTGGGGCGAGCAATAGAACACCCGGCTCCCCACGCGCACCAGGCTGTAGGGCGCATAGATACCGTCGTTCTCGGCGATCTTCTCGAATTGGAACACAACCGTCGAGCCGGGAATGAAGGTCATTCGCCGGAACATGGTATCCTGCGCAATGACCCCGAACTCGCCTCCGGCCAATGTTCGGACGAAGCCGCCATCTGGGAAATCCTGGTAGTCGGACTGCAAAACTCCAGAGGTCCAGGTCGTGATGGAATTGAGACCGGACCATTGCACGCGATACGGCGCGCCGTACAATCCGGTGAGAACCAGGAACCTCCCCACCGTTGCGATGTATCGGGCTGGCGGGGGACTTCCGCCGAGATCGCTGAAAGCGGATGCGGCCGTGATGTCGAAGACCTGCGGGTTGGCATTCGCCTGTACGGCAATGACGCTGTTTCCGAATTGGGCGAACTGCCAGTTCTCGGCGGGATTGAGCGAAATGTAGGGGCTGCCGCCCTTGGAGACATCGGTCCAGGTGTAATCGATGTTGCTCAGCTTGTAGAGCCGGGTTGCCGTTCCGGCGAAGATCGTGACCGTGCCGTCGTTCTTGAGCGCGACGAAGAGGCCGCGACACGCCGCTGGAAGCGCATTTGTGAGCACGTTCACGTCGGGCATCGGCCCATAGCCGTCCCCGCGAGGCAGGACATTCAACAAGTTCTTGCTGTGCTGGCCCTCGTAGTCCGAGACGTCGGGGCGGTACTCTCCCCAGGGAATGAGCATCAGACGACGACCATCTCGGTTCGAATGCCCGAGGGCAGCTTGGTCGCGAAGTCGAGCTTGTCGATTTCGTCGAATACCGCGTCACGCCGTGCCGCCCACATCGATGCCTTGTCGAAATCGCCGATGAAACCGTAAGCTTGCGCTAGCGTCCCGAACAAATAGGCATCGGGATAATTGGTCATCAGCCAATTGGCCCCGCCCGAGAGCGCGCTGACCTTGGCGATGTAATCGAAGATCAGCGAGCTGGAATCGGGCGGCCCCACGATGAGCGTACCGCCCTCGATGGTGAACGCGACCGGATCGCCCTGACTGCCCGTCGGAAACCGCCCCGACAAGACGCTCGGGCTGACATACTCCAGGGTCTGCTGCTGCGAGCCGTTCCAGACCACGTTGCGCCAGGTGAGATAATCGGCGGGAAGCGCGGCTCTTCCGATGCTGTCCGGGGTGAGCGTAGCCGTGGCGTTCTCCTGGAACCGCGTGCGCAGCCTGCGGTTCGCGCACGCCTCGAACAACGTCACGAAATCCGGGATGTTCGCGGTCAGGTCGGACCGGGCGAGCCAGTTGCCTACCTGGGTTTGAAGGTCGGAGTAATTGGTGAGTGGCATCTCAGTTCGTTCTTACCGAATAATCGTATCGCAGGTCGCGGAAGGCCGGATCGGTCAACACCTTGCGGGCGATGAATTTTCTCAACTCATCGCCCTGCAGTTTGAGCAGGTTCACGCCATCCTCGTTGAGCCATTTGGCGACAAATATATTGGGGATCTCACACACAGGTCTTCCCCAGCCACGGCGCATATTCTGGCCGCGCATCGCCTTGATGTGCTCGACGATTCCTTCGCAATCCTGCCAGTGCTCGACCGCCCGGTCCTGTTTGTGGACACGCAGCAGAACCCCAGATCGCGTCCGGGGCGGGCTCTCGGATCGACCCCGGGACAGGTTATCAGTCATTACCGCCGCTGCCGCCGTCCTCGATGAGCTCTAGCGTCACGCTGAACGTCTCGTTGGCGGCCGGGGCGTAAGCCGCGCGGGCTTCCAGCAGGCCGTAGATGGTCTTGCCTGCCCCAAGCTTCAGGTTCAATTCGCCGCCCGCCGCGAATGCACCCCAGCCGGCGCCACCGTCCGTGAACGCCAGCAAGGTTGTGCCTTGCTGGGTAATGTCGAAATAGCCGAGGTAGTTGGCCGACGTGTCCGTGGACCATGCGCCGCCGTCGCCGTTGGCGACACTGGGCGATGCTCCGTAAAGATGCACCCGGAACGTGGCGTTGGTAATGGTTGTCCCGGACTTCTGCAGCCGCACGCGCTTGCAGCGGACCGGCGCGGTGACGATGGAATATCCCAGCGTCCAGCTCATGGGCACCACGGAAGGAGCCGTGGTAGAGTTGGCGACCAGATTGCCGACGGCATATGCGGTCGTGTTGTTCGGCCGCGTGAAGGTTGACGACGGATTCGAGGTAGCCATTAGAGGTCGTTCCTATCGATGACGGCGAAGAAGGTGCAGCCGACGCTCGCGCCGGCCGAACCGGACGCTTCGAACTCGATTGCGTCGTCCTCGTTCACGTTGTTCGCCCCGGTCGGGATCATGGTGAATACCGATCCCTCGGCCGAACCGGCTTGCGTCATGGTGAAGGGACTGCCGGTCATGGCCGTCCCGTTGATCTTGACCGCAACCGAGCAGTCGGAGGTCGAGAGGCCGGCGATCAGCACTCCTCCCACCTTCACGATCGTGCCGCGGCTCGGAGCGCGCGCGACGGCAGCGACAGGCGAGGCACCCACGCTCGGTGAGAAGCAATCGACCTGAACCTGTCGCAAAGAGCGATTTGCAGGCAGAGCCATTTTTGTTTTCTCCAAAGAGAGAGGGCCAGCGGCCTCAGCCACTGGCCCTCGAGTTGGCCAAGCTGGTTCCTGGCTCTGTTGTTTAAGATGTTGTCAGGTCGAACACACCGCCCGAGGCTTTCTCGTTCCTCGCGACCAGCGCGTACTCACTGAGGATCTGGCGCCGCTCGGAGTCGCCGGTCTTGGCGAGCTCCAGCGAGACCATGTTGCGGACGTAGGCAACCGCCCACATGTCCATCTGCAGCACCAGCGCGTCGCGCGCCCGCGAGAAGCGGTTGGCGACCACCTTTAGCGTGCCGAAGTCGGATTCGTAGACCGTGACCGCCGCGGTGATCTTCTTGGCCGTAGTTTGCTCGAACGGCGTGGCGCGGCCGGTGAAGGTCGAGAACACTTGTTTGTTGAACGCGCCGACCATGATGGTGTCGGGCTTGCCGCCCGAAACCCAGATCGAGTTGAGCACGGTTTTCAGCTGCGCTTCGGTGAAGACGCGCTGGGTGCCGTCGGTTCGAGTGCCGGTGCCGTCCGCCGCGGCAGGATCGGAACCCGAGGCACCCTTGCTGGTGTTCGACTTGATCCAGCTCAGCGCCGAGGCGGTGAGGCGAGCCGTGGTATCGTTGCCGGCGTTCTTGGCCTGGTTGGTGCCCGACAGGATCAGCTCCATGTCGCGCTTGAGCTCGAGGCCCTTGAGCATTTCCTGATAGGCCAGCTCATCGTCGCGGCCGGCGTGCTGCACGACCTGCTGGGTGCCGGTCACGCGCGCGATCTTGGTTGAGATCTGCGCGACGTTGCCGAGACGCACCGTTGGCGTCACGGCGTTGGTCGCCTGCGCGTCCTCGCCTTCAAGTGCGGCGTTGGTCGCAGCGGCGGCCAGCGCCTGGGTTTGCCACTCATGATTCACGTTGGTGGCTTTTTCCTTGTCGAGCGACGAAAGGAAGGGAGTGTCGGTCGGATCGATCCGATAAATGACGTCGGACAGATCTTCGCGGTTGCCGATCGCCTCGTAGGTGGCGAGGGCATTGGTAGCGAGAGCCATTGTCTAGCTTCTTTCTTGTTCGGGCTCGATTACCGCCAGCGTGTGTCTGCTTCTCAGAGCGACGCCATGGAGTGCGGCGGCGTTTGTGAGACTTGCGGTCTCTGCGAGCCGTTGGTTCAGGGAACCGAGTTCGACCAGTCTGGGATCGACTCGGGGTTGGCCGAGGCCAAGGCGTTGGCCGGACGATCCGGGCGCTGGCATGGCAGTCCTGGCTGCATTGCGCGCCTGCCGGTAACGAGCGCCGTCGAGGATGACCCGCTGCATCCGGGCGTCCCGCAGGACGGAGCCGTTATAGAGTGCGGTCATTTCCTCTCGACTGAACCCGATATCGGACAGGTAGTCGTTGGCGGTTTGCTGTAGGGCGGCGCGAGAGGAGGGATCGACGAACTCAGGGACTCGCTCGATGAAGAGCGTGTCCTGCTTGTCCGCGTACTCGTTCCACTGCTGCGCCTGTTCCGCTCCTCGCCGCGCCTCCGCGGCTTTCGCCTCTTGCGCGGTGAGCGCCAGTTGCTTCTGGCGGGCCGCGTATCGGACACGACGGAGCGAATCCTCTTTGGCGAGCTTTTCGATGTCCTCGTGCGTCTTGACGTCCGCGGACTCGCCCGCATTCGCTGCTTGCATTGCATCGAGCAATCGAGGCAGCGCCTGCTCGTGCTGCTGCTTGGTCTGTGCTGCCGCCTGCCGCTCGGCCTCGAGGGTTCTGCGGGCTTGCGCGGCCTCGTTCTGACTCCGGCGGACCTCACGATCCCGTTCCTGTTCGCGGACGCGGAGATATTCCTGCGTCTCGCGAGGCAAGGATTGGAATCGTTGCTTCGCTTCCTTCGTCCAGGACCGCGGCGGCTCGATGGGCGGAAGGCTCGCTTCCGGGACGGGCTCGCGCTCGGTCGTAGTTTTTTCGGCGCTGGGCTGTGCTTCCGCAGGAGCGCCGTCTTCATTGGCTTGCGGGTGTGCCGCAGCCGGGTTTTCTTTCAAAACCGGCTCTGGAACAGCCGTTGGTTTCGGGTTCGATTCCTTACGATGACGCGCCGATGTTTTTGCAAGTCTGCACGCGGTGGATTCCCCTGCACTGGTCGTGAGAACCCGGGGTGGTATAGTGTGATCGCCAGGGCCGGCGACAACCGAAGTGGCCGGCGCGCCGGGGACCTGTGTGGCTTCGACCATTGGTTTTCCTGATTAGGGTTTCGCGCTAGCCCAAAGTCGTTCGCTTCTTTCCCGTGAGCGCGCGGATCCCGCCGGCTCGGAGATGGTTTGCATGTTTAGATTACCGGATTGTCTTACCGTATTGATTATCCTGCTGACCCCGTCGTAGGCATCGCCTGGTGCACGATTCGAGATGATCTCCTTGCGACAAATTCAAAAAAATCTCGTGTGTGAGCGAACTCAGCTATATCTTGGCTCATTTGGCTTGTAATCGGGGGGCGCGTAATCGACATCACCTGCCCAGTCTCTTTCTAAATCCCCAACTGAGACGTTACTCGAACGCGAGTTTCCTCATGCCGCGAAGATCCACAGATCAATGAGATAATGGGCCGCAATACACACCGAAATGCGGCGGGCTTTCCAGAACGCGCTGCCTAAAAGTACGCCGTGCACGAATGCATTTAGCGTGTCGGCAACTCCCGACGTGAAATGGACCAAAGCAAAAATTGTCGAACTTATGAGGATGACTACAAGGCCCTTTTGGGACCATCGTTCGATTATGGCGAACAAGAACCGACGGAAGACGAGCTCTTCGCTCAGCGCAACGAGAAAGAGACCCAACAGCAGATCCGCAACGCGGACATGCGCGTCGGGAATCACAGGGGTCTAGGAAAGCTCCAGGATTCGAAAATAGTCGTGCAGTACCGGATAGACGGCCAGTTGCTGGGCAAGCTCCGCAGCGACCAAGATCAAAAGAACAACAACGGAGGTGACAACTCCAACTCGCGGACTGGAACGGACGAGAAGCCCCGAGCGGAAGCCAAGAACGACGCCGACGAGCGATATGCACCGAGCCGTATAGTCCACCACGAGCCAGGTCACATAGCCGTGCTCACCTGACAGAATAAATCGCTTTGCAATAAAGGGGCCTAAAGCGAGGGCCACGGCCAACGATGCGATCCACGGTACCATAGCTTCCGATCGCTGGACAGCGTGAGGTCCACTTGCCGTCAGGCTATAGATGCTTCGCTTGAGCCACATGGGTGCCCTGCGTCGCTATTCGCATGCAAAATACAACTTGATGAGGGGCCGCGCTACGCTTTCCTTATCAGTACCGAATCACCTACATCGCAAAATGCCGCCTCCGATTTCTCCTTGTATGCCGCCACTTGGGACAAACTCCTCCGGTGGACAAAGCGGTGCCGTGGTCCATCAGCTCTAAGATGGTTGTCATGATCATGGCATTGATTGCCCAAAATTCCATTCAGACTCCATTCTCGTTCGGTCGAGGGGTTAAGCAGCCGGGAAAAGTCCGATCGAGATCTTGGCTCAAGGAGAACCACCAACCAAATCCCCAATTGTGTGAGCTAGCTCAGCTACATCTTGGCTCATTTGGTTTGTAATCGCAGGGCGCGTGGTCGATACCTCCTGCCCAGTCTCTCCCTAACTCTCCAACTGAGGCACCACTCGAACGCGAGTTTCACCGTGCCGCTACGCCGCTCTACAGCTCCGCGCCCAAGAATTTCGCGGAAGATGGCTCAATGAATAGGAATTGGTTTCCCATATAGTCCAGGACGCAGTCTTGATATTTTTCCAAAATCTCAGGAGGGAGATTGTACACTACTCTGATTCCATGTACTTCAACAATCCACTGGGTCGGAACCTTTTCCGCCGGGTGACCTCCGAGGCAAGGTCCAGGAACAAAGCCTGGTTCGTTTGAGCCAATCAGCCACGAAATTACAGGCAACCACTCCTCCCGCTCTTTCTCTGACCAGAGGAGCATTAATTTACTGATCGCGCGAGCAGCCCGTTTGGTAATTCCGGGGAGCTTCATTGGAGTGCTCAATCATTCGGTCCGAAGCCGTGATGCCGCATCATCGAGCGCGGACAACCCAGTGGGCCGACCGAGGGAAGACGCCGCACGTCGCCGCTCGGGCATATATATAGACAAAACCCGAGTGCTTGGCTACCCGGCATCAGGTGACACCATTCATTTGGCCCGCTGCTGCCCCCTGGTACATCGGACCGTTGCACATCTCCGGGGAATGGCGGCATAGGCGTATAATTGCCTGCTCCCGGTCCGTATGCTGTCACTGGCAGCGCTGCGGATGCATCATAAGGACTGAGTCCCCGTGCACCCGGCAGGCCCAACCATCCGAAATTCTCCGCGGTCGCTGCCGGCGCGATTGGTACAGCCGCGGTGGCGGGGCGCTGCATCGGCAAGAGACCCAGATCGGAAGGGCTGATCGGGCGGGCGCCGGCCCACGGGTCCGGGGCGCTCGGAACTGGTCGGAAAAGCTGCTGCGCAATCGCCATTGCATCGCCATAGCCCTGCGGAGGGGCATAAACCGGCAAGCCGCCGAGCGCGGCGCCGAGATGCAGCGATGCGTCGAGGGATGGAGTGCCCAAGGGTGGCAGGAAAGCGGGCATGCCGCCGAGACCAGAGTCGGCTGCCCCGGCAGGCACACCATATCCCAGAAGATCCAAGGACCCGCCCATCAGGCGGCGCTCGCCACGCGATCGGCGGCGTGGCCGTAGTCCATCAGCCTCAAGCCGTGCATTTTGGTTATGGGATGATTCTCCCGGGATTCCATTTCAACGTTTCCATTCTTGTTGGATCGAGACATTGGCAGCCAACAAAACCGACCAGATATTGGCTCAAGGGCATCCCAAGGGGCTTTCGCGCTAACCCAAAATCGTCCGCTTCCTTCCCGTGAGCGCACGGATTTCTCGGTCCGCGATCTGGCCGTTCTTGGCGACGATCAGGAGATGTTCGCGCACCTTGGCAACCACCCGCGCCGCCCACCATAGCCGCTCCCGCGCGTCCTGATCGCGGAACTCGGTGTTGCGCCATTGCGCGACGTACTCGTGCTCGAGCTTGGCGAATGCCTCGACGAGCATTTCGTCGTCCAGCAACCGTTGCGCCCGGCTGCCGCGGGAAACTTTGTCCTCGAGGCTCATTGCAGCAGCAGAAGCATGACGGCCTCTTCCTCCTCTTGTGCCGCGGCGATGGCGGCTCTCAATCCTCTGGTGCGCGCATCGATCTCGGCCATCGCAGAAGCCGCAGCGTTGGATTTCCCGGCCGCCTGCAACGCGCTCTGCAGCAGATGGACGTGGGCCTGGACCGATGCCTCATGGGCCGCTGCGCCAGCCGCCTCGATCGCGAGGCGCGCTCGTTCGAGCTCGGCAAGCGCCGCCTTGCGCTTCTTGGCATCGCGGATGGCCTTGCGGGCCGCGCGTTCCGCGGCGCGCTCCGCCACCAGCGCCGCCTGGATCTCATCGTAGCGCTTGCGGGTGAAAACCGGGCCGGATGGCTTTGGTCCGTGCTTCTGCAGGATCGTCGCCGGCCGAATCACGATCTGGGGAGCGTTGCCGGTGAGGTTGACCGAACCCGCGGCCGGAAGCGCCGATAACAGTGCTTTCGGTGCCGGACCCGTCAGCGCGATGGTCCCGACACCAGGAAAGACCGTCTGCTTGACGCCGGGCGCTGAGCCCGTCAGCATGATGGCGCCGGCGCCAGGCGCTGCGAGCAAGAGCGCTTTGGGTGCGAAACCCGTAAGCGTCATCGCGCCGACACCGGGAAACACCGTCCGCTTGACGTTGGGCGCAAAGCTCGTGAGCGTGAGCGCCCCGACGCCGGGCTTGGCGAGCCGCAGCGGGACGGGAACAAACCCCGTAAGCGTGATCGCTCCGACGCCCGGCTTGACCGCAAAATTCCCGCTCGGGGCAAATACGGTCAGCGTCAGGGACGCGACCCCGGGCTTGCCGATCGTGGTCGGCCTCGGCGCGAAGCCGGTCAGAAGGATCGATCCGACGCCCGGATATGCCGTCGTCGGCCCCGACTGCAGCTTTAGAAGGAGCGACATTTAAAAACGGTGTTGGACAGTTTTGGATTCTAGTAGGCCGATAGCTCCTCCCAATCAACCTTGACCGTGAACGTCCATGTGCCGACGCCCGGCACCGTCGCTTCGATCACAAAGCCCTCGTTCTGCACTAGCACCAACGGATGCTCGCCGACACGGGCGTCGAACAATGCCGTGGCGGGCTGCACGATGACGCTTCCCGCCGTTGTCACAATACTAGTCACGATCGAGGCAAGCTGTTGGGTGTCCTTGGTGCGCGTCCCGGCGGTTAACGTCGCCGTCGAGGAAATGCGGATATCGGAATTGTTGCCAACCGTGAGCAGGGAGGAGCCCATCGACGTCCGCAGCTTGCCACCGGAGCCCGGCAGGATCTGCGTGCCGCCGGTGTCGCTGGCGGAAAAAGACGTGCAACGGAACAGGTTGAAGGTGCAGATGCCGGCGGTGGTAAAGTTGGTAGATGTGTTCCCCGCAGAAAACAGCACACGCTTGACGATGATGAGGTTCGACGCATTGCCGTTGCGGAACGAGAAAATCGGAGCGTTGGCGCCGAGCCCCGCCGCCATCGTGCCAGACACGCCGGCCTGCGAATAGATGCCGAGCGAGCCCCAATCGTCGGGGCGAATGACGGCGCGCAGCGCCTTGGTATTGGCCTCGACCTCGGCCGCGGTCGAGGAATTGGCGTTGCCGACAAGTTGAATACCGCTCATGCTGTTTCCTTACGAGTAGAGCGCGAGCTCTTCCCATTTCATGTCGAATGTCACCTGGAACGTCCCAGTCGTGCCCGGCAGCGAAATCTTTGCGACCAGCCCGGTCAGATAATCCAGCAGCAGCGGATGTTCTGCCACTCGCGCGTCCCACAGGATGCTGCCGGGCGGGATAGGAACCGACCCGGCTGCGCCGGGCTGCGATCCTTCAATTGCCCCGACTGAATTGGCATCCAACGTCAGCGTGCCGCCGGTCAGACCCGTGATGCTGATATCCGAAGCAGAGAACCCAGAGAGTATCGTAACGATGTTGGCGCCCGGCGTATTCGAACCGGCTGGCATCGCGCCTCCGGGTGTGCTTGTCGGCGCATCCAGATTGGATTCCTGCAGCCCGGCAATTTGGCTCGCCGGCATGCTGGTGCGGAGCTTGTTCCCCGCGTTCAATTGGATGCTGGAGGCGGTCTGGATATATGCGAAACTCGGCGTGCTGTTGGTGTCATTGCTGTAGAGATCGTATTGTTTGGTAAACCCGCTTACCTTGAACAACTGAACCGCAACAAGCCCGGAGGTCGTAGAATTGGCATTGGCGACCGCGCAGGTAAGCTTCTTGACGAGGCCTAGGACAGTGGGCGAGGTCCACTGGACGGCAAACACCGGCGCATTCGCAGGTGGGTTCGGGCTCCACGCAGATCCCAGCACGATTGAGAATGTGACGGAGCAGGCATAGGCCCCAAGCGTCGCAAAATCGCCCGGCCGTGCCACGAACCGCGCGGCGAGCGTGTTGAGCTCGACCTCGGCCGGCCCGGCATTGGCGCTGCCGGCGAGCTGAATGGTGCCGATTGGCATGTCGGAGTTTTACCTTTCGAGATCCCGGGTCGCGCTTCGCGCCCGGGATGACCGCCACGGCGGTCAGTTCCACGCCCACGCGACGTTCCACTTGCCGTAGCAGCGCGGCACCCCGCCTTCTTGGTTGAAGCCGCGGATCGTAAAACCGGTCCCGGCAACAACCTCGCCAGCCATCACAATGGGTGGATCGATGTAATGCTCTGCCAAGGAATGGTCGCTTGTCGCCGCCGGCACCACCCAGGCTTCCACCAGGGACCCGGAGACGATCCCGAGTTGTCCCGTCACCGCCACGCTCGCATCGGCTGATCCGGGAAACGTCCCGAAATCGAGCGTAGCCGTACCTTGCGCGCCCATTACGACGTCGCGCCCGAGACCGTGATGATGCCCGAGGCGTTCATCTGGATCGTGAACGCGCTGCCGTCCGTAATCGTGATATCCGAAGCGTCCAGCACGCAATAACACACGAGCGGATCGACGTGGCCGTTGGCCGTTCCCGACTTGCGGATGACCGCCTTGCGGAACACCAGGGATCCGCCGGACGCGTTCCAGGTCGGATTGGCGCTGGTGAACGTCGTGGTCGAGCCGGATTTCGTCCAGGTCACCGATGCGAGCGTCGCTCCGCCGTTGGTGTAGCCGTTGGCGGTCGCAAGCTCATTGGTCAGGTCGGCATAGACCTGATTCGACAGGCTCGGCGCATAGGTGTTGGTGTGCAGCGTGACCTTGAACGTGTCGGACGCGAGATTGAACGTGCCGTCCGCCATCCACTGCTTGAAGCTGTCGTAGACGATCCAATTGCCAGCGGCCATGTTCGATCCTTACTTCGCCGGTTGTGCGGGTTCGCTGACCCAGGAGCCATCGGGCAGCTTGCGCGCGCGTTTGGGCGCGTGCGCCGTGCGGATGGCGTTCGCGAGGTCGGAGAATGCGGTGAGCGGATGCGGCTGGCCGGCCTCGGCCGGCATATCCGCCATTTTTCCCGCCATGTTCATGTGATGCTCGCGGACTTTCAGCTCCGCTTCGAGCAGCAGTTTCTGCTTCTCGAGCTCGAAACGCTTCTGCGCAAAAGCGATGTCGGCTTGCGTCCGCAATTGCTGGCGCGCGGCGTCGGCCTGCACCCTGGCCTGCTCGACCTGGGTCTGCGCTTGAATCTGCAAGAGCTTCGGGTCGGGCGAGGCCTGCGGCGCGGGCTGCGTCGAGGGATCGGTGAAGAACGGGTCGACCGTCTTGAGATCGAGCACCTTCACCACTTCCTTCGCCGAGTTGTAGAGGTTCATCGGGGTCACGAGATTGCTAAGACCTCCGGCAACCGCCTCCCTCTGCATGTTGATCATGGCCATGAGGTGCGCCAGGCGCTCGGCTTTCCCGCCGGAGCCCAGACCGACCTGGATGGTCATGTCGTTGCGCTCCTTCCAGTCGCGCGGATCGACCGTGACCCATTGATTGCGCAGCCTGACGGTCTGGGCTTCCTGCCCGTGCTTGCGGATAATGGCGTGGAGGAGGGAGAACAAGTCGCGGATACCGGTTTCGGCGAAGATCCGGGCGATCAATTTCATCTTCGCTTGCGCGACGGAATAGATTTGCGCGACCGCGGTGGCCGACTGGTTTTGCAGGGCATTGGCGTCGATGCCCTGGCCCTGCCGGATCACGCCCGTGCGCCATTCCCGGACACTGTCGTGATATTCGAGCAGCGGAAACACGTGGCCGCCGATGTCCGGGTGCGCCAGGATGTTGAGGCCGCCCGGCATCTTGGTGCGCACGATTCCGCCCGGGCGCGACACCAGCAGATCGTCGAGTGTTTCCGTCGTGGCGTGCGTCTCGGAAACCTCGGTGCGGGGATTGTTGGCGAGATACGCGTTGTCCAGCAGCGCGCGGAGCAGCGCGGTCTTCACCCGCTGAATGTCCATCACCAGATCTGCGACCGACCGACCGAAGAACCGATGCGTGATCGGAACCGGCGTCATCGCCGCGAATGGGATGAAGTCGATGCGTTCGATGTCGGGCTTGCCGTCGCGCGTGAGCAGGATCGGCGTGTCGCGGCTGCCGGTCGTCACCCGATAGAGCGCCGGCCCCGAGCCGTCGTAGTTCATGCGCACGTAGTGCTCGACGATAACGACGGGGCGATTGGCCGGATTGAGCCCCTCGTTCCCCATTGCGCGGCGGGTTTCGTTGACCGTATCGCGCGAGATCTCCTCCATGTTCGGCGGATTGACGAACGTGGGAAGCTTGTCGAGCGCTTCCTCATCGTATCCTTGATCGAGCAGGATCCCGATCGTGCGCGGGATCTCGTGGAAGCAATAGCCGGCTTCTGCGATCGTGCGCGTGTGCCGGGTGATCCCGAACTCCTCCGGCGGGACCGGCATGACCTTCGCGCACCCATAGATCTTCCTAATCGCAATGGTCACGTCATGGAGCGTCGGCCCTGTGAGCTCTTCGGGCTCTGCGGGCTCGAGCTGCTCTTTCTTGGCGCCGGCGACGTCGGACGCCTGCAAGGTTCCCGTGAGCACTGCCGCGTTGGGATCGACGCCCATCGGCGCCGAGGTGCTCTGCGTATCGGCGAGAGCCTGCCCCAGACTTGATCCGGGGTTCGGCGCGGAACCGGGATCGCTGCCGCCCTGCGGGGTTTTCGCTTCGCTGCGCAGTCCTTGCGTGCCAACATCGCGGCCATCCGCATCGGGATCGCCATCGGCCGGATGCATCGAGTGCTCGACGATCTCGACCTCGGGATTGGCCGCCAGCATGGCGAACGCATCGTCGTCGAGGTCGAGATAGGTTTCCCGATGCTCCTTCTCTTCCTGCTCCCACCAGACTTTGACGACCCCGACCTTGGACAGCAGCGCGTCCTTGATCATGCTGTAGAGAACCATGAAGCCGGGGTTCTTCTGCATGAAGACGTGGTTGACGTAGTCGGTCTCCTGGTCGGCCGCCTGCACGTCCTCGGGACCGACCGGCTCGAATTTCACTACCTCCTCGGATGAGCAGAAAATCTCCATCAGTTGCGGCATCAGACCTTCAACCGTGTCGGCCACGTCCATGGAGACGGCCTTGGAGCGTCCGTCCACGTCGGGAATATCCATGGTGACGTCGCCGACGTAATATTCGAGCGCGCGTTCCCTATCTTCTGACAGCTTGGTTGCTTGCACCGCTGCCAGCGCATCCTGGCGTTCCGCGGAGAGAAGCGCGGTCAGCTCGTCGTCGGAGAGTTTGGGCGCTCTCTTGTTGTTGCTCATGCGATTGCGGCGGGCCTGTATTCGAGTTGTTGGGGCTCGCGGGCCGGGGCACGACGTCCGGCTTGTTTCGGCGCTTGGCGCCGGCGTGACTCGCGCGGGAGGAGAGGCGCGCCGCGAGATTGCTGCCGCATCCGCAATGGACGACGGCTCAACCGGTTAAACGGAGGGTATTTCGATCGCCGCGCTCCGCGGTCAATGCGCGGAGTATTGAACCTACCCTCGCCTGCACTGGGTTCGGCAGATTTTGCCCCGGACTTGATGCGGGGTCGGGGCGCGGCTTTCGCTGCGGGGAAAACAAAAGGCCCGGCGGGATTTCGCCGAGCCTGTGTTTCCCAACTAACTGATGGCTCGGGTCGTGTCAAGAACTTTTTGCACCGCTCGTCATCCAGTGCTCGTTCCTGAAAACAAA
>Ga0153941_1000111_pt1 | contig 42919 bp, 52 predicted proteins | sample TSNJ025MetaG_FD_104733 | JGI IMG/M metagenome (GOLD analysis project Ga0153941, IMG submission 104733) | Attine ant fungus gardens microbial communities from New Jersey, USA - TSNJ025 MetaG | ecosystem: Host-associated > Fungi > Mycelium > Unclassified | place: USA: New Jersey, Brendan T. Byrne...
AGCCAGGTGAAAATAGAGACAGAAAAGGAAAAAATGATGAAATATATTGATACCCTACGGGAGGGAATGCACGTATCGGATGTATACCTGTGCAAAAACAAGCAGATAGCCCTGACAAAGGCCGGTAAAGAATATGGCAACCTGACCTTACAGGATAAGACAGGAACAATTGATGCGAAGATTTGGGACTTAAGTTCCCCTGGGGTTGGTAATTTTGAGACACTGGATTATATCTTTGTTGATGGTGATGTGACGGTATTCATGAATTCCAATCAATTGAATATCAAGCGGGTGCGCAAGGTTAACGAAGGGGAGTACATAGCTGCCGATTATCTGCCGGTGTCATCAAAGAATATTGAAGTTATGTACACGGAGCTGCTGACCTTGATTCAGGGTCTGAAGAATCCGTATCTGAAGAAGCTGGCAGACAGTTTTTTTGTGGAAGACCAGGCATTTGCCAAGGCATTTCAGTTTCACAGTGCGGCGAAGAGTGTACATCATGGCTTTGTCGGCGGTTTGCTGGAGCATACGCTGAGTGTGACGAAGATGTGCAAATATTTTGCCGGCTCATATCCGCAGCTGAATCGGGATCTGCTGCTGACGGCCGCCATGTTCCATGATATTGGCAAGATCAAGGAGCTTTCCATCTTTCCAGCAAATGATTATACCGATGAAGGGCAGCTGCTGGGGCATATTATCATCGGAACAGAAATGGTCAGTGACCGGATACGGACCATTCCTGGATTTCCGGAGAAGCTGGCAACGGAGCTGAAGCATTGTATTCTGGCTCATCATGGTGAGCTGGAGTACGGATCGCCGAAGAAACCGGCGATTTTGGAGGCGTTGGCGTTGAACTTTGCGGATAATGCTGATGCAAAGTTAGAGACGATGATAGAAGTCCTGAACGGGGCCGGAGATAATCCGGGCTGGCTGGGGTATAACCGGTTGCTGGAAACGAATATAAGGAAGACATCGGAATAAGGGAAATAAGGTTGGCAATGAAGCACCACCTGCGAGGGACTGAACCAAAGGGCAGCCACTTGCGGGTGGTGTTGTATGTTGCCGGTGCGGAGGTTGATTGGGAAATAGAAAAGCGGTCTACTTTCCGGAAGGTGGGGGGAAAACCGGAGTTGGACCGCTGGAATTGGTTGTCGAACCCGGTAACGGTTGCGCGCGTGTTGCCACCGGGTTCTATGTAAGTTATTTAATAACGAAGTTGTTACCGTTATCGTTTGGTGCCGTTCTCTTTTTGTCTTGCACCATAGTTATATCATAGCGGAGAAATGTGTACAAAGTTTGATTAGTTTGTAAAAGAATTGGAAAAATTGGGAAGAAAGTATAACGTTTCTTTGTAGTTGCCTTAAGAATTCTTGCGCGGTGGGGGAGAAGCATGTACAATAGAGGGGAGTGGGGGGCGGGAGTAAGATCTTTGCGGCGGGATAGCAGCGGGGATAGCAGCAGGGATAGCAGCAGAATAAAGCAATAGGGCGTAACGTGACATGGTTGGAAAGGATATTAGCGGGCATGAATTTGGTAAAGAATGATTTATTTCAAGTGAAAATAGATGATCTAAGTGATACTGGCGAAGGCATTGGAAAAGTAGATGGCTTTACCTGGTTTATTAAAGATGCGATAATTGGTGATGTAGTTGAGGCCAAGGTAATGAAGACGAAGAAGTCTTATGGCTTTGCCCGGCTTATTAAGGTAATGGAGCCTTCTGCATATCGGGTTGAACCGCGATGCAAGGTGGCCCGCCAGTGTGGCGGTTGTCAGTTGCAGGCGATGGATTATCGGGAGCAGCTGCGTTATAAGGAGAATAAGGTGCTGAATAACCTTAAGCGGATTGGCGGGTTTGCTAATTTTGTGCGGGGGGATGTGGGGGAGGATGCCGATGCTGGTGTGGGTGCCGAAGGGGCAATCGCTGTATATCCAATTATTGGAATGGACGATCCATGGCGCTACCGAAACAAAGCACAGTTTCCGTTTGGCTGGGATAAGGAGGGCAAGCTCATCACGGGTTTTTATGCTGGCCGAACGCATTCTATTACCCCGCAGGATGATTGCCTGCTGGGAGTAGAAGAAAACCAGGTGATATTGTCATGCGTAAAGGAGTTTATGGAGGAATTCAAAATTGCTCCTTATGATGAAGAAAACCACCGGGGAATTGTGCGGCATGTGTTGATTCGGAAAGGTTTTCGCACCGGCGAATTGATGGTTTGCCTGGTGGTGAATGGCAGCGCGCGGGATCTGAAAAAGACGGAAGTCCTGGTGGAACGGCTGGTCAGCCTGTTTGGAGCGGCGGCCAGTACATTTGCCGGAGTGCGGATGGCCAGTATCTCGGTGAGCAGCAATCAGGAGAAGACCAATGTAATCATGGGCACGAAAATCGAGAATCTGTATGGCCCGGGCTATATTACCGATTATATCGGAAATGTGCAATATCGCATCTCTCCGCTTTCTTTTTATCAGGTAAATCCGGTTCAGACTGAGAAACTGTATGGAACCGCCCTTGAGTATGCCGGCTTGACCGGAGATGAGACGGTGTGGGATTTATATTGCGGAATCGGTACGATTTCCCTGTTTATGGCCCGGAAAGCAAAGCAGGTTTATGGCGTGGAAGTGGTACCCCAGGCGATTGAAGACGCCAGAGCCAACGCAAAGTTGAATGATATTTCCAATGTGGAGTTTTTTGTTGGAAAGGCGGAAGAAGTGCTGCCGGAACAGTATGAAAAAAATAGAGTATATGCTGATGTGATTGTGGTGGATCCGCCACGAAAAGGATGCGATGAAGCTTGCCTGGATACGATTGTGCGGATGGCGCCAAAACGGGTGGTTTATGTGAGCTGTGACTCGGCAACGTTGGCACGGGATTTGAAGTGGTTGTGTGGGAAGGGGTATTGGGTGGAGAAGGTGCGGGCGGTGGATATGTTTCCGGGGACAATGCATGTTGAGACAATTTGCTGCTTAACCCGCATAAAATAAGGATTTATGAGGGTTGCATGGTGTAGTAAAAGGTGGTGTTACCACCCATTTGCCACCCTAATTTTTAAAATGACCTCAAAACAGGAAAAGAGGGTTGAACACGCTGAACATTTGCGTTTTCACCCTCTTTTTGGTTATTTATGATGTTTTGGCGGCGGTAATCTGTTCAAACAGTTCAACAGATTGTTCCCCCATCTTTTCAGTATTGTGAACATAGGTCTGCAATGTGGTTTGAATGTTGGTATGCCCTAACCTTGCCTGAACATTCTTTACATGCGCCCCAGCTTCAATCAGCATAGTCGCATGTGTGTGCCGGAGTGAATGATAATCAAAGGCAAGCTGCATCTCCCGGTGAATTATCCTTGAACAGTATTTAAAGGAATCGGTTGAGGTGTACTGACCGTTTTCATCAACGCAAACTAATTTGATACGCTGTAACTGGCATTCAATGCACTTCTGCACGGGCACGACACGGAACATGTCATTGCCCTTTTCATCCACTTCTTTTTTCAGTACATGGATAGTGTAAAACTCACCATATTTCAGTTCATTTTTCATCTGGGCGGTATGTTCCACTTTCAAGGCTTTATACAGGGTATCGCCAAATGGGATTGTCCTGACTGATGCCGGGGTTTTGGTTGTGGTTAAGTACCATGAAGAACGCTGTTCACGTTTTCCCTTCTGTTCAACTACCTTGCGGACATCAGCCCCAAAGTTACGCTTTACAATCTGCTTATTGACGGTCAAGGTCTTGTTTTCAAGGTCTATATCATCCCACGTCAAAGCAAAGGCTTCACTAATCCGCAATCCGGTATAGAATCCAATCATAAGAGGAATGTAATACCGGGTATCATGGAAGCGGTCAATGATCTGCTGCCATTCCTCTATGGTCAAAATGATGCGCTCTCTTGGTTTGCGTTCTACCTTGGGGAACTTGACTGCTTTCATTGGATTTTGACTAATGTAGTGCAGCGGTTCAATGGCATAATCCAAAGCAGATTGAAACACTGTCAGAATGCCAACAATATGACTTTTAGAATAGCCATTCAATTTCAAGCTGTTGGCATATTCCTGTAATATGGCAGAATTAATTGCCTTTAGCTTGTAATGACCGTATTTAGGCTTTATATGAGTTTCTATGATGCGCAGATAGCCCACTTGTGTATTGTATTTCAGATTCAGCTTGCAGTATAATTCATACCACTGGTCAAGATAATCCGAAACGGTAATTTCAGAGGATTCAAACACCTGTCCGGCATTGTTGTATTCATTGATTGCCTTGACCATGGCTGCTTCTGCTTCCTTCTTGGTCTTGAATCCACTCTTTTCTTTCTTCTTTCTCTTTCCGTCTACTTTCCCCAGGTCAAAGTAATATGACCAGGAAGCACCACGTTTTCTTACTCCACCATTCATAAAATAAGCACATCCTTTCTAAAATGTGTACAAAAATCAAAGGATATGCTATACTATACTTGTCTTGGATGGTATCGCATATTCCTTGATTGGTTTATGGGTTACATCTATGTTAAGCCGTTCCTGCTGCAAACAGGGGCGGTTTTTTACGTTTAGAGATTCTTCTGTTTTCTCAATTTGTAAATTTCTATTTCAACATCTCTAATAATGTCATTTTCTAAATTTCTAAATTCCTCTTTGGTAAGTGGAATAGTTATACTCTCGTCTTTTATATAAATACCCCTGTCAGAACCGTCACCAATAATATCATTGTCAAGTGTTGGGATATATTCATATCCCAATGAAAGAAGGTAATTCAAAAATGTGTTCTCATTTTTGATATTATCCGTGACGTTCTTCATAGCACTTTCAATAGATTCACCTAATAAATCATAAATAGGAATACCCAGACCAGTAGCAATTTTATCTACCGTTTCTATCTTGGGGTTAGCCTTACCGATTTCATATTGTCTAATCTGTACTTCATTAATTCCACATAATTGCCCTAATTTCTTTTGGGTCAAGCCCTTTTCTTTTCTAATTCGTTTGATTTTCTCACCGATTGTCATTTTCTCACCACCTTCTGAAATGAGTATATCATAAATGATGAAAAAATAACAGAAGAAAATTATTCTGTTTTCTGTGTTGACAGAAGAATAAACTTCTGGTAAAGTAATCATAACAGAAGAAAAACGTTCTGTCAACTGGATAAATAGAGTTCAACAAAGCACTGAACAAGGAGAGAGAGAGTAAGATGAAGAACGAACAAATGGTAGAATTCATGCAGGAAAAAGAACTTACATTATTTGATAACTACGAATGGGAACGCACGAATCAGGAAGATAGCAGCAAGGAATTGAGCGAAAAACTTGTATACGGTGCCTTTAAAGCTTGGATGTCACACAGATTCACGATGATAGACTTGGACATCAAAACAATGACCGACGATGAATACAAGGAAGCATATGAAGCATTAGTTAAGAGTCACATAATCTAATGAGTATCAACCACCCCGGAAGCGGGGCAGAAAGAAGGGGATAAAGATGAAAGACATATTATTATCTACGTATAACCGGAAAGACCCTTACGAGGGCCGCAAATACTATCACGTCGTAAACAGATACCACACTACAATAGAAATCAAGTGTTACAGGACAGACAACAGTGAAGAGCGGGAGATGGGAATTCTTGTAAACGGAAAAGAAATACCGGATTACTACGACATTGTTGAATTTAACTACAAAGGTGAATGCATTTGGCGGCACCATTTTACCGATAAAAACAGTGCAAATAAATGTTTTCTGAATTTGATGGAAAAATACAGTGGTTTAAAAAAAGTAAATTAAGCATTTCGAAACCGGCCCCGGCGGTATCCGGGGAGAGGGAGAAAATATGAAAAACAATAATTTTAATCCAATGCGCCAGCAATCGCCAGACGCTGAAATTTAAAAAAACTACATAGAAATTCCGATATACAGCGAAGAGCCAAACGAAGATGGCAGCTATGACATTATAGGCTATCGCAAGGAATATGTGAGATAGGGGAGAAGGAGAACCAATGAAAAAAGAAAAGGCAATGAAGTACTTGAAATGTGCATTGGAAACTCGTGAACATCTAAGAAGCAATTACGTTGAGTTAATGAAAGACCCAATCTGGAGAAATTTGGATAATGATAACTGGCTAGATGGTAATCCTTTTCAAGCTAAAGTTAAAGATATTCGAAATGATTTGAAAGAAGTAAATGAACGAATTGCAAAATATGAGCGCATTGTTAAATAGTCGAAACGCTCTTCAGGAGCGTCAGCCGTGGGATGGTCTCCCGGCTCTGATGAAGACAGACCACAAGGGATTGAACGATTAATTGGAGAACAGAAAAGAAAGGAGAAAATTAAAATGAGGATTGACAAACAGAAATTACAGATCGCTTTGGCTACGGCCTGCATGAATCCATATGATTTATGTAAAGCGGTAGAAATCCAGTATCAGACGTACAGACGGATTTCAGGCGGTCACAATTGCAAACCGGCCACGGTCGGTAAAATCGCCAAGGCTCTAAAGGTACCAGTTGAAAACCTGATTGACATGGAAGGTGGTGACTAAGTATGAGATACCGTATCGAATACGCTGGTGGTAAATGCTGTAATTTTGCCAACAACAGAAAAGATTTAATTGAATGGTTGAAACTGCTGAAAGATGAAACCATCACGGATATCAGGAAACTGTATAAAAGCGGTGTCTCTGATTCGGTCGTGGATGTTTACAAGCAGTATATCAGCAGGTAGCTGTTGCAGCAGCTTAAAAATTTATGATGTAACCCAAGACAAAAGGAATATGCGTTTAGAACGTATAAAAATTTAATTGAAAGTGAGGTGAAGCAAAAAAAATGAGTGATTTATATAAAGGATTCGTCGAAACCAAGGGAAAACAGAGCATTGAAAAATTAAAGGGTAGAACAAAGTTCAAGACCTATGATGAAGTGAAAAATGCTTCTGGTTTCGGCGGTGTCCTTGCTGATGACACTATCCTCATAGATATTGATGATGCTGATCAGTCAGAAATGATGATGAACATTGTGGAGGAGTACCAGCTTGATTGCCGAGTGTATCAAACCTCACGGGGCAGGCATTTCCTATTCAAGAACCAGACCATTCAGCGGAACCGTACCCATGTACCACTTGCGGTAGGACTGACTGCCGATATTAAGGTTGGTTACCGTACATCGTATGAGATCATCAAAGTTGACGGGGTGGAACGATTCTGTGAATGGGACATTGAAGAAGGTGGTACATATCAGGAAATACCCAAGTGGTTATATCCCGTCAGGGTCGCCGCTGATTTTGTTGATATGGATGCCGGGGATGGTCGGAATCAGGCACTATTTAATTATATTCTGACCTTGACCGCTAATGATTTTACGGTGGAAGAAACACGTGAGTGTATCAGGATACTGAACAGATTTGTACTGAAAGAACCGCTTGGTGATGAAGAACTGGAAGTAATCTTGAGGGACGAAGCCTTTCAGAAACCAGTTTTTTTCATAGGTTCAACATTCCTCTTTGATAAGTTTGCAGATTATATCAGGCAGAGCGAACACATTATTAAAATTAATGGTCAGCTTCACATTTTTCGGGATGGTATCTATATTTATGACATGGGTATTATCTCCGGGGTGATGCGGTCATATATGCCAAACATCAAACGGAATCAGAAAGCAGAAGTCCTTGACTATCTAAATGATACTGCCGAGGAAAAACAACTGACAGATACCCGTTATATAGCGTTCAATAATGGGGTTTATGATGTAGTAACCGGGGAATTGAAGCCGTTCAGCACAGAAATGGTCATCACCAATAAGATACCTTGGGATTATAGCCCTGACGCATACAGTGATCTGGCAGATAACACTTTGAACAAACTGGCTTGTGATGATGTGACAATTCGGTCTTTGCTGGAAGAATGCATCGGTTACTGTTTCTATAGGATGAACAATTATAAAAAGGCATTCATGATGACAGGTAAGGGTGACAACGGAAAGAGTACCTTCTTGGATTGTGTAAAAGCAATACTTGGTGAAATAAATACATCCTCGCTGGACTTGAAAGAACTGGGTGATAGGTTTTCAACCAGTATGATGTTCGGAAAGTTGGCAAATATTGGTGACGATATTGGCGATGACTTTCTGCAAGGTTCCCAGGTGGCAATGTTTAAGAAAATAGTTGCTGGGAATCGGATAAAAGCCGAACGGAAGGGTCAAGACCCCTTTGAATTCAACCCGTTTACTAAGCTGTTATTTTCAGCTAATGACATTCCGCATATCAGAGACAAGACCGGGGCGGTATTAAATAGGTTGATCATTATTCCATTCAAAGCTTTGTTTTCTAAAGATGACCCGGACTATGACCCGCAAATCAAGCAGAAATTACTTCAAGGAGAATGTATGGAGTACCTTGTCAGGGTTGGTGTTGAAGGTCTGAAACGTGTGATAGAGAATAAAGGCTTTACAAAGTCGGCAACCGCAGAACAGGCAGCACAGGAATATGACTTGATGAATAATCCTATCAAGGGGTTCTTTGCAGAACAGGAAGAAGATTATATTTTTCAGAATGATGTAACAAGTATTTATACGGCCTATCAGATGTATTGTGATGATTGCAATATTAAGTCAGAAAGTAAAATTGCATTCGGTAAATCAGTAGCCGATATGTTCGGGGTGGAAAGCAGGAACACAAGAGTAGCTGGAAAACAGCTTAGATTTTATAAGAAATTGTAGCTTCTGTAGCTAACTGTAACATATGTGCAGCTTCAAAAAGTATTGAAATATCAACGAAAAACACAATCGGCTACAGAAGCTACAGATAGATACAACTTCTTTAATATTATAATATTTTCATATAGTATTCTCTACTTACATTTATATATTATAGAAAATTATAAAGAATAGGGTTTATTTGTAGCCGTGTAGCTGGAAAGGAAAGGTGGAAAATGAAAGACAATGAAATGTATCAGGGCATCATCACACATCCATATATAACAAGGCAAGGGAAAAATGTTTTGTTACTCAATAATACAACTGCTGATAGTGCTAATGCTTTTGTGATACTGCTGAATATCGCAGAAGACTTATGCATTTGCAATGAAGAACATTTTGAAAAGCTGCTGCCAGTGTTCAAAGAATTTTATTCATTGGTTGGTGATGCGGATGCAGAAGTGAAATTCATCAGAGAACAAAGGAAAGGGAAAAGGTACATATTATGAGAAATCAAATTATTGAAATGTTGAATAGAGCAGACGAACGTAAATTAAAGATTATATTCCAGTTTGTCAAGGCTTTAATTGGGGAATGAAAGAAGCCCCTGAATAAAATCCCAGAGACTTCTGCACGGTAAACATATGACCTGAACACTCATAGTTTACCATGCAGAGGTATGTTTTATCAAGTACCAGTTTAAAACGCTTATATGGCGGTTATATGACCGTCAGCAGTGGTTTTTACCGCAAAACAACTGTGATTTGATGAAAAAAGTGTTAAAGAAATGAAAAAGGTCATGATAGTGCATTTTTCGGTAATGTGGCGAGAACCTTTATTTTAAGCGGTAAACGGTATGATGCAAACAATTTGAAAACTGGTAATGTTACAATAAATCTTTAATATTTAGGGTTTTCCCTCACACGCGTATAGGTATACAGGAAGAAGGTTATAAAATGGCAAAATGTATTGATGTAAGGCAGATAAAGAACTACATAGGGCCTGATGCAAAGGCGGCGGTTATATCGTCAGGGGATAAAAAGCAGAAGATATCATTGGCTTATCAAAGAACAGGGTTCGGGCAGAAAAGATATTTTATGTGTCCAAATTGTTCAAAACGTGTTGAACACCTTTATTCAGTTAATGATTATTGGTCATGCCGGAAGTGCAGCGGTGTCAATCCATATTACGGTATACAGAATAACACCAAGGGCGGTTATGATGAAATCGGATATAGAATGCGGAAATATGCAGATGTCCACGATATACAGTTTGAATTTCCTTTTGATTATTTGGCCTTTATATATGATGATCGAGTACGGAAAGCAAAATTCAGAAACAATCTGTTGGTACTGCAATCCTTAGAAAGTATGAGATTTCACTCACTATTTTTTAAAGTGACCTATAAACCCAAGGCAATAAGAAGCATAATCAATGTACAGCACCCGTTGATGCGGAAGGTCACACTGATGGACTTGCAAAATAATATATATGATTGGAATTCAGGGCAGCAAATAGTGTTAGATGATGTGGCACTCAAAAGCATAACCCGGTGATGAAAAGTTTGTTGACATGGTCACGCGCGCACATGAGGAATAAGGGAAAGGGGTGATGTGATTGAATAAGAATGCACGGAATTTACAGATATTAAAAAATATAGTTGGTGTTGAACAGTTCAGGGTTATCGCTGAACAACTGAACGGTGAACATGTAGTATTCAATAATCATAGTTGTCAGGGGTTCATTTCTAAGGAAGAACAGAACTCTGCAATAATAAAAGACTTTTATCATGGTTTGTCTTTGGGGGAACTGGCTGAAAAATATGGACTGACTACACACGCCGTATATAAGATTACAGAGAAGCAATAAAAGAAATATTCAAGTAAGTGCAAAAACACGCCATATGACGGTTATATGAAGTCACACGGCGTGTTTTTCTATGCTCATGTTAATGATTCTGAATCTAAACGATCTTAGGGTGTGAAATTTTTAAAGAAAATACTAAATGTTGTATACAACACTTGAAAATACATCTATATGATGTATAATTTGTAAAAATAAATCACAATAAAGAAAGGGTGAAAGGAATGAATAAAGCAACAAGACAGAATCCCGCTACATGGGGAATCACTGAACAGGAAATGAACTTTGCAGATGAATATGTGATGCATTACTTCCATACCAATGCAACTTATAGCGGAATGGCGGTATCTGCTGCAAAAGCAGCTGGGTATGAAGTACCCATTGATATGGGTAAGGCCGATGACCTTGGAAAGTCACTGATTACAAAAACAAAACCATATATTGATGCGGAAATTGAGCGGTTTAAAGGAATTTTATCAGGCAGCCAGAGAAATAACCTTTGGGAATATATTTCCGATTTCGTAGCTGGAGCACCTCAACCAGGTACTAATGATGGGGATTATGGCGATATTATCAGGCATTAAGCAGAAAGGACAAAGAACATGAGTGAAAAAAAATATGAAGAATGTGCCAAAAAGGTGCGGATGATTATCCATCAGCACAGGCAGGAAGCGGAAGACATTGGTCAGGCCTTACAGAAAATAAACGCTGACCCAAGATATTCACAGATGGGGAAAGATGAACTGGTTGGACAGTTACGTGTTGAATTGAAAGAACTGAATAAGACCAAAACAGAGGAATTAAAAGCAGTCGTGACCGAATTCTGTAAAGAATATCAGGTTGTACATACGGATGACGGAAAATCAAATTCACAGGAAATTGCCAACGCTTTGAAGGTTATTGAAATGTGCGGTTACGGTCTCACATCTGACCTGTTACGTAGTGTGGTTGAACCGTTGAAAGGTTCTTATACTACACTGAAAATGATTCGTTCATTACTGGCAATGAAAAACGATAATGCCGGACTTGGTTATAGTGCGGATGTGCTAATACTTATGGATGAATATATTGGCGTGAATGCAGAAATTATTACTTACGAAGATAGATTTGAGTCCGTGAAAGAGGTATTGGATATGCCGGAATTGGTCAGTATCGGAATTTATGGCGAGCCGGAATTTAACGGTGCTGTTATTAACAGGTTAAGAGATGAAACACATTACAGTGTATTAACGCTTAGTGACAACATGATGAAGGTGGGAGAATTGCACAATTCAGTGTATTTGGAATATCCAAGATTATTCAAATGAAGCAGTGCAGTTGAAAGGTGCGGTGTAATGCTGCACCTTTGTTTGTAGGAAAGGAGTGATGATATGACAGCAAAAAAATATTTGTCAGAGTTGGAAAATCATAGTACCAGGTTGAAGCAAAAAGAGGAACAAAAGCAAATGCTTCTGGCGGTAGCCACATCAGTAACCCAAAGAATGAGTTCAACTAAGGTTCAAAGTAATTCACCGGTTGATCGTGTGGGAGATACTGCCAGTAAGCTGGCTGATCTGGAAGCAGAGATTGACCGGGATATCACTGATTTCTGGTATAAGCAGGATTTGTTCATTAATCAGATTCAAATGCTATCGGATGCCATACAGATGCAAGTGCTTTTTAAGACCTATGTGCAGTTTAAGGCATTGAAAACAGTTGCGCATGAAATAGGCCGTTCTTATCAGTATACCCGGGAATTGCATCAAAAAGCCTTGGTTGCGTTTGAAAAAATACATGCTGATATATTGGCAGAAAAAAAGGCGGTATGATTTTGAATTGGGAAATGGAAAACATAAAGGAAAATAACAGAAAAATAAGAATAACGGGGTTTGTGGAACAGATGTACAGAAATCAGCAGAATAATATGCAAAACACAAAGTTAGAACTTGCTGTTGGCATGGAGTATTCAAGACAATTGAACCAATTGACGAATTCTATTTATGGTTCCAAAACTGTTCAACGTGTCCAGTTGCAAAAGGCTACAGCGATTATGAAAAAATTGCAACACGGATTATTGAAGTTGCAGAGTGAACAGAACAAAATTAAACGTAATCTAAACAATAATGCGTACTGTCAAGTAATCATGGTGTGGCATGAAAAGCTATTGAAGGAAACGGCATTTGAAATTGATGGGCTGATGAAAGAAGGTGCCGCTAATGGGAAAATTGGTAATACCTGAAATGAATAAAAATATTGAAGTAATAAATGAACACCTTTGGGCGGTCAATATGCAATATGTAAAAGCCGGATATATTGGCGGTATGAAGTTACTGCCTGATGCAAAAGTAGAGCACATCAACCTGACTAATGCCGGAATTATTGTTATTGATAATTCTTCAAAGCTGTACCCGGCTTTAAAACTGTTATTTACAAAAGCAATGATTAAGACTACTGATGAACTGCAAGCTATTCTTGACAGTGTCAAGAATCCTGACTTATTGAATGCACTTGATGACTTAATGATAAATGTTGTGGGTTGGGAAATAAAAAGACGGTGTATAAGGGCTGATTATTTGCAAAGCCTTCCTCAACCAACATTTATAGATAAATTGAAAAAATGGATAAGAAAGAAGGTGAAGTTATGTCAATGATTCAGACAGGGATAGAACTTAATGACCAGTTTACAAGTGTGATGTACGGTATTATAAATTCCACCTATGAAGCGGTCTATGCAGCGGGTGACATGCAACAGGCAATGAATGCAAGTGTAGACCCATCAGGTTTTGAAACTGCTACAGATGAAGTTAATCAAATGACATCAGCAGTTGAAGAATTGAATGCAGCTTTACAGGAAGCACAGGCGAACATTGTTACACCAACCGTTGACACTGGGTCACAGACAATAATAAATGCTGATGTGAATCCAATCCTTCCGACCCCGCTTGTTGAAAATCCCGAACCAATACGACCCGAAATTCAACCTAATGCGCCCCCGGAACCTGTAGTAATTCCGGTGCAATGGGAATCGTATGAGGGGCTGGACGTGTTTACCGAAACCGGTATAGAACGTTTTGAACAAGAAATTGCAAGCGTAAATGCTATGTTGGAGCAATTGAGCAGTACACAAGATAGAATTACGCAGCAAGCGAATGAATCACAAATACTTTCCCCGCAGGCGATTTATGATATTCAGAACGTAGAAAACAGGGTTCAAAGTTTAAGGGGTATGATTGAGCAGGTCGAAAATAATCCCCTGAATGTTGGTACAGATTCGGCAAACTCGCAGTTAGAGCGGTTAAGAGGGCAGTTAGATTACACTTTGCAATTGCAGGATAATTTGAATACAGCCATGCAGGGAATGAATATAGGCAACATTAACGCTGCTTATTTACAGCTTTCCGAAACGGTGAGTAATACGGAAAGGCTTGTCAGGGATTCCTTTTCTAATATTCCACCTGTGGAAATTCCTATTCAGTGGCAGACGGATAACTTGGATGTTTTTACAGGGACAGGAATTGACCGATTCCGTCAAGAAGTTCAAAGTACAAACACTTTACTTGCTCAGTTGAGCAGTACACAAGATAGTATTGCACGACAGGCTTACAACATGAATATATTCCCGCCAGAAGCATTTCAAAATTTGAACAGTTTGGCGGTAAGGATTGATATGGTTCGTGACCGTATTCAGCAGATTGAGAACAACTCGGTAAATATTGGAACTGATACCGCCAATGCAGAACTGGAACGATTACGATCCCAGTTAAATCAGGCATTACAGGCACAGAATGACCTTAATGATGCAATGCAGAATATGGATGTAAGTGCCGCCAATGATGCTTATTTGCGTTTATCCAGTACGGTTAGCAGTACAGAACGGTATATCAGGGATAACGTGGACGAACAGGGGCGGTTCAATCAGGAAATTAATGCAGGAACGACACAGGCCAATGACCTGATGAAGACAATCAAGGGTGCAGTTACAGCTTATGTCAGCATTCAGACCGCAGGAAAAGCATTAAACATTTCTGATGAACTTGTTCAAACTACGTCACGATTGAATATGATGAATGATGGTCTGCAAAGTACGGATGAACTGGTATATATGGTATATGCAGCGGCAGAGGATGCACGTGGTTCATTTTCTGACATGGCTGCTGTGGTTGCCCGGTTTGGCAATAATGCCAGGGATGCCTTTGGTAGTTCGGAAGAAGTGGTTGCATTTGCTAATCTTGTCCAAAAGCAGATGACGATTGCCGGAGCATCCACCACCGAAGCATCAAATGCTATGTTGCAATTATCACAGGCACTTGGTTCAGGTGTTTTACGTGGTGACGAATTGAACAGTATTTTTGAGCAAGCACCGAACCTGATTCAGAACATAGCTGATTATCTGGAAGTACCTATTGGTCAAATCCGTGAAATGGCATCAGATGGTGAATTGTCAGCAGATATTGTAAAGGCTGCAATAGTCGGTGCAGCAGATGATATCAATGCCAAGTTTGAACAAATGCCTATGACTTGGGGGCAGATATGGCAATCCATGCAGAACACCGCAATCATGGCATTTCAGCCAGTACTTCAACGGCTGAACGATATAGCCAACAGTGAAGCCTTTCAAAATTTTGTGAGTGGAGCAATCCAAGGAATGGCGGTACTTGCCAATATTGTATTGAATATCTTTGAACTGATTGGCACGGTTGCCGGTTTCATAGCTGATAATTGGTCAATCATCAGCCCTATCATTTATGGGGTAATTGCAGCATTGGCTTTATATGGAACTTATCTTGCCATCACAAAAGCAGCAGAACTGATTGGTACAGCAATTAAAATTGCAATGTGTGTTGCTTCATATGCACACGCAGCAGCAACAAGAACAGCGGTGGCCGCTACAACGGCAGAAACAGCAGCGCAGCTTGGATTAAATACTGCATTTTTGTCTTGTCCTCTTGTATGGATTATCCTGGCAATTATTGCATTGATTGCAGTTATATTTGCAGTATGTAATGCAATTGCAAAGATGACCGGGGTAGCATCATCAGGTTTTGGTGTAATTACTGGCGGTGTCAACGTAGTAATCCAGTTTTTCAAAAACTTGGGCTTGATGGTGGCAAATATTGCGCTAGGTATCGGTAGTGCAATAGGTGCATTATGTGACAATATGATGACTGCTTTTAACAACGCTATCTGTTCGGTTCAAAGTTGGTTCTATGGTTTACTTGCTACCGCTTGTGAGGTTGTTGCTGGCATTTGTGCAGAACTAAACAAATTACCCTTTGTGGAGTTTGACTATTCTGGTATTACATCAGCGGCGGCAGACTTTGCAGCTAAATCAGCAGAAGCAGCCGGAAACAAAGGAGAATACACGTCAGTGGCTGATGCGTTCAATAAAGGTATGTCAACCTTTGACACCTTTCAGGACGGATGGGTTTCTGATGCATTTGATGCGGGGGCTGCATGGGGCGATGGTATTGCTGATAAGGTTTCCAATTTCAGTTTATCCGATCTTTTTGGCAGCACTGATATTCCCAACCCGGATGACTATGCAAGTTCGTTTAGTGGTGCAATGGATAATTCAGCCCTTGGTAGCGGTGTTGATGATATAGCCGGAAATACAGGAGATATCAAGGATTCTATAACCGCCACAGAAGAAGATTTGAAATATTTACGAGACATTGCAGAGCAGGAATCAGTGAACAGATATACAGTAGCAGAAGTTTATATTGACCAGTCAGGGATGCAGAACACTGTTAAAAACGGTGATGACCTTGATGGTTTTATGTCAGGTCTTACGGATTCGGTCAATGAAGCCGTTGACAGTATTACGGAAGGGGTGCATAAGTAAAGTTACCCATCCGCACAGTAGAAAGCCTTTGGTGATAATCAGGGGCTTTCATTATGTCTGAATGTGTGGTAGAATGATCATACAAAGCATTATTCAGGTTAGATAACAATACATGAAGTCATTACCAACTATGTAGCGTTAAGTGTAGCAAGTTGTAGCAAGACTGACAACGTGTCATTTTGACTAATGGTGGGAAATGGTATATACTATATAAACTCTAAAAGGAAGGAGGTACATACCATGGCGAAAACCATTTTATCTGAAATGGGTGAAGAGATTCTTGTTGACAATATTGACTTAATAGAAAAAAATGTCGATATTGTCAGTGGAAAAGCCACGAGCTATTCGGCTCATGTGGGTGAAACACAGTTTGAAATATCAAAAAAATATTTTGATGCATTGGAAGAAACAGGTAAACCATCAAGGTAATAAACATTAAGAACACCGCCTATATGACGGTGTTTTTCTTTTACCCTAAAAGATCACTGAATTGGTTTTAGTGGCTATATAAGCGTTATATGAGTTGTCAGCGGCGGCTTGTGATGATATAATTGCCTTACTATTTGCTATGGGTTCATGTGAATAAGTTCAACGGTGGAAATGCCACCTATTTGCCACCCATTTGAAACAGATGTGAAAAGAGGCACAAAGCTTTAAATGCTGAACAATGTAGAATATGTTGAGTTTACAAGCGGCAGAGAACAGCCGAGAGCCGCAAAAGTTTAACGGTTTCCACATACAACGCATGTTGAGTGTGTGGTCTTGATGTTACGGGTTGATAAATAAAGTGCCGAAGAACGGCTAAAACAAGGGATTTCTGGTATTGGACTCCTGATTGTCGGATGCCGGGAATCTCTTTCTTTATATCTGTCAGAACTTATCTATGGGTAATTGTGATATAGGGTTGAGTTGACAGGTTTGTTTTTCGGTAGGTTGTGTTGATAGAACTGATATTTGATAGGTCGAGTTGACAACAAGAATTTCTATATAAATTGGGTTGATATTAGACTGATTTCAGGTTATAATTAGACTAAAATAAAACTGGAGGAATTAGATGTGAGCGACTCAAGTGTTTACTTAGATACTTATGTTTTACAACAAGATATGAGGGTTCGTCTTCCGAAGTCAATTTTATCAAATCTTCATATTGAAAAAGGAAAGACGAAATTTGACATATACCTGGATGCAGATGAAAAATCACTTGTGCTTAAAATTCACGATGATAATGGAGGCAATAGTAATGGGTAATAAAATCAATGCCATTTCTCTTTTTTCAGGAGCAGGTGGAATGGATGTTGGATTTGAAAGCGTAGGGGTTAACGTAGTTTTTGCAAATGAAATCGTTAAAGAGGCGGCAGAAACTTATCGTACAAATCATCCATCAGGAATAATGGTTAATGATGATATTAACAATATTATTGGCAGCTTGGAGGAATACCAAGGAATAGATTTGGTTTTTGGAGGTCCTCCATGTCAGGGCTTTTCGGTTGCCGGGAAGATGAATCCAGATGACGAACGTAGCAAGCTGATTTTTACATTTCTGGATGTTATCGAAAAGGTAAAGCCAAAAGCGTTTGTGATGGAAAATGTTAAGGCATTAGGAATTTTAGAAAAGTGGGAACCTATTCGAAAGAAGTACCTTGATAGAGTACGTGGGTTGGGGTACAATTGCGCACCATTTATTCTGAATGCCACGGAATATGGTGTATCACAGAAACGTGAAAGAGTATTTTTTGTGGGAATCAGAGATAATTTAGATCCTTTCTTTGAACATGACATCAGAGAATTGATTGAGAAACAGAAAAAACAGGCACCTGTAATTAGAGAACTGTTGAGTTCATTGGGAAGAGCGGGAACAGAAAAAAATCCTGAAACCTGTACAGCAAAGATAACTTTTGCAACCCATCCAATTATGAGAAAATCTCCATACGCAGGAATGTACTTCAATGGTCAGGGAAGGCCGATTAACATTGATGGTTATGCCAATACGCTTCCTGCATCAATGGGAGGTAATAAGACACCATTTGTAGATGAGGACTACCTATATGGGGATGCTCCACATGATTGGGTTGTAGATTACCACAAGGGATTACTGGATGGAACCGTTACACCTAAATTCGAAGAAGCCCCTAAAAGATTGCGTAGAATTACCATAAAAGAAGCCGCTCGAATCCAATCATTTCCAGATGATTATGCGTTTTGTGGGAATAAAGGACGGGTATATACACAAATTGGTAATGCCGTGCCGTGTAAATTAGCTGAGGTAGTGGCAGGGGCTGTTATGGAATACATGAAAAGTCATTAAATTTATGGGCAAGAAGAAGCCGAGTTGTGAATTCAGTCTCTTGCCCGTTTTGTTATTTATCCTCGGTATTTTCGGCTTCGTCATTTTCACGACTAAGTCCTAGTTCTTCTTGAGCCAGTGAATCGAGGTATGTAATAACGTCTTCTTTAAATTTTGTTTCATGGGCTGTTTCCAGAATGAAGCGCATGAATTCATGAGCATCGATACTGTCAACGGAGCCAATTATTGAAGATAGTAAATTTCTATATGAAATGACTCTCAACAGAAAATTACGATTGAGGTACTCATCTTCAATACCAGGTACAAAAGTTCCGTTTGCATTACTGCGTGGTCCCTCCACAAATAACATTTTTGTGCCGCCTGCATGGAGTACCTTGTCCGCTGCATGACGTATATCTGTTTCAGAGTAATCTTTATCTTTCAATTCATTGGATGCCACGAGATTACCATCTACATAAATATCCAAATCACTAACTTCACGTCCAGATGCACCACTTTGATTTACAGGATGGACTTCCACTTTAGCATTTGGTTTGTTGTATAGCAAATGATAAGCTCCGGCAACGAGGAGGGTCAGAACTTCGCCCTCATAGCTTTGTTCAAGAGCCTTTTCCATATAGGAGATTAGTCTTGCGGGAAGATTTGAAGAACGCTCAACTGTAAAAACAGTCATGTTTTCCTGTTTATCTCTTATAATGATTAATTTGCGGAGCAGATAAACCAAACAGTTATATGCCTCTTCAGAAGTGGTTATTTGAGGTAAGTTATCGCAGAGGGAATTTAACAGCGTTTGATCATTTCCACGGCGCACGGCATTATCCTTTGATAATTCGGGAAATCTTGCAGGCTTATTAAGAAAAGGTTCATTCGAACCGCCCAGTGCTTTCTCAAGTGTTTCCATTTCAAAAGGAACAATGACTTTGTGACAAACTGTTCTGGCATCATATGCTCCAGGAAGTGTGGATTTTTTCTGTAAGCATAATGCGTTTATAGTTGGGTCAGTAGCCTTTGAAAGCAAAGCAGTAAAGAGTACATATTTGTATGTGAGGTGCGTGTTATCAATGATAAAATCAATAAAGTCAGTATAGTTGCAGTTGACAGCTGCATCGCTTAGTGCTGTTGTGTATGCAGCTTGCAGTTTTGCAGCTGCGTCTTCTTTAAATCCCATAGTAGTATCCTCCAGTTTTTATTTAAATAGGTGAAACTCTTCTCGTGTTAGTCCTGCATCCAATGCTCTATACATATAACGTGCAGCAATGGAAGAATACGGTTTCCATTTTCTACATTTGGTTTTAATGGATGACGGAGAAAAATCAGTTGTTTTATATGCCTAGGCATATCCTTGCAAAAATGCCGCATCTTCAAAAGGAAGGATATCTTGGCGATCGAGTACGAATATTAAGTACATTTTTGCAGTCCAGTTTCCAATGCCCTTTAAACGAGTTAATTCTTTTGTGATAGTAACATCATCTATGTATTCGAGTGTACTCAAATCAAGCTCGCCAGAAAGAATGGCATCAGTTAGTCCTTTAATGTATGTAACCTTGGCATTTGAGGTTCCGATTGATTTTAGCTGCTCATTAGAGAGGTTGTTTACATTATCAGGAGTTATATTCCCATTGCAAAGTTCCTCTAGCCGACTGTAGATTTTAGCACCTGCCTTTATTGATAGCATTTGTTCTATGATTTCATGTACCAAAAAAGAATATGGGTGTTCTGAATGGGTTTCATAGCATATCGGCCCGACCATAGAAATTACTTTTGCTAAACGTTTATCTTTCTTGCATAGATGCTGTATTTCTAGTGAGTCCTTGTTCAGAGTGATTGTTTGTGGCATTTTATACCTCCGTTTTGTTGTGCTGGATGTAATAGAAATCATATTGTTGTATAATCCCAGCATAGAAGAACCTCCGAAATCTAATGGCGTTTCATCATCATATCAAAATGTTGCCCTTGTCCCAGGTTCCTAAAGATTTTCTCGAAAATCTTACGGCAGGCATCGACATCCATGCTGGTATGGATAAAGTTTAAGCCATCAGCGATACGGTCATTGCTTGTTGACATATATTGAAGCAGAGCGGCTGCCATGTGAAGTTCCGAGCAGTCCTCCGTACCATCTGGGAGTTTTGTTACAAAGTCACTTCTGTGTTTCTTTAGTATCTCATCTTTAATTCCAATACCGTCATATCCACATAGTTGCAGGAAGTAGTAGTCCAGTATCTGTCGGATTACATTGACGAGGGTATTGGAAGATGTGACCTCGTTGTATGTATCCCAAAGTGCAGCATAGGAATTCTGCACAGGGTTACGATTTTCAATGATGGAAGGTTCCCTAGGTCTTTTTTGTGTGCAAGGGTTAACTGCAGACTGATTTTCTATTTTGCTTATCTCAAAGAAGGATACATACTGGTAATGCTGTACCTGGTTGTAAGTTACCTCTTGGTGGAAGAAAGCATTATGAGTAAGGATGAACAACTGCTTGATGGAATCTTTGGCACTTTCTTTTGTGGTGTAATCGGGATTACATATTGCTATCATGTCTCGGACGAGGGCCCCCACAACAAAAAGAGCAGAACTGTCCATACTGGAAACAGGATCATCAATTACTACAATCCTGTCCTTTACAACAGCATCCGCATCCTCACTGCCCAGAACAAGCTGATGGAAGTAAAGGAAGGCTATGAAGTTTCTTTCGCCCTCACTAAGATTTTCTGCAACCAATTCTGTATCAGAACGGATTACCTCATAGACATTGGGTGTGTCAGCTTTCTCACGCAGATAGAAACCTTGGAATCCCGTATCTTTCAGAAGGGTGTTTATTCCATCGGCAGCAGCAGTGGTATTGACCACCTGTCTGCGAAGTTTGGATATACTGCTTCTTAGAGAACGGATTTTTTTGTCTGTATCAGTTTTGGTAGTGGTTAGCCTTTCAATTTCCTTTTGGAGATTGCTGCGGCTCTTGCGATACTTGTCGATTTCGTTTTGAAGTAAAAATGCAAGGTACTGAATAGCGTTCTTTTTACAAACAGGCTGCTTTTTGGTTCGGTCGTTAAAAATATTATTATTCTCACGAACCTTCTTATTCATGGCATCCACCATGTCATTCAATTCAGAAATAATATCTGACAAATCTTCGAGTGCAACAGCCGTATTTGGTGCTTTCAATTTATCCTCAAGGTACTGTGCATTTAATTGCATCTTTGCCTTGAAGGTCTCAAATAAGTCACTGAATGATTTTAGTTCATCGGCAATCTTAGGATAAGTATTCTTTAAATTGTCGGCATATGCTCTCCATATGGTATTAGCTGCATTTCCGTAAGCAGCTTTGTAAGAGCGAAGATCTGCGAGGTCTTGTTCGTATTGAGCATCAAAACATTCAGCCAGTTTTTCTTCGAAATCATCATCCAATGGTTTCTGACAATATGGGCATTTTTCACCGGACGTCTCATTGAAGGCTTCATGCCCTTGGCGCACCCAGTTCGCAGCATTGATAGCTTTCATAAAAGTAGCAAAAGGGCTGTCACTGTGGCTGACTATAATTTTTGCAAGTAAAGGTGAATCAGCTAGAGTAGAAGCATCACCAGTCTGCATTTCTGGATAAGCGGCAGCATCAGAACTAAAAGCAGCATCACACATAGCAATTAGTGAATCCTGATCAAAACCTGTTGGTGCAGTTTCCGCCAAAATGGCTTTAGTAAAGCCGTCCTTGGTTTTCTTACCGTCAAGTGCTGCTTTTAGTGCATCACGGATATCCCTTGTCTTATCCCAGCATATTTTCTGGAAGGTTTCATATTGTGTTTTGAGTAAATCTTCCTGCTCACCAAGTTTTTTGTTGGTGTCAGCAAAGTGAGTCTGTGTTGTTCCAAGCTGTTCTATAGCGTCATCAATCTGGTGTTGGATGGTGACATTCGTCTCACTGATTGTAAAAACACCAGGCATTCCGGCATAGCTTTCGATGTTTCTTTTTATGAAATTCTCGTTGTATACGTGGATTGTGTAATCATCAGCAGTACGCCCTGCTTCCCAAAACAGACCACGCTGTTCTTTGATGACCTTTGCAATTGTTGATTTGCCGGAGCCATTATTTCCAAACAGAAAATTAATGTAGGTTGGGGTAAATTCCTGATTGTGAAAGGTAGCCTCATCTAATATTATTTTGGTAATGGCTGATGGAATTTTCATGCTCATTGGCAGTCCTCCTAGTCCTTTGTTATTCCTTGATTCGTCCTTCACGAACCCATTCATCAACTTCGGAGATTTTGAACTTGTATCGCTTCCCGGCACGGTACACAGGCAATTTGCCTTCTTTCATCCATGCACGGACGGTATCTTTGCTGACACTGAGGTGTTCAGCGATATCTTCAAGGTTGACCCATTTTTCTGCTGCGCTTTCGTTATTGTTATCCATGATTACCTCCATTTTTCTTTTTGCTCTCATGGTTAAATAGCTGGCACAAAAAGACTAATGCCTTTCAATTTTAATTCTTCAATCAGATTTACGTTCTTAACAGCCCAGTGCGTTTTATCCAGCTCATTGATTTTATAATTGCCCTGAATATCTAATTCTGTAAGCATCTGATTTAGCAAAGAGTGAGGAATACTGCACATTGGCATTCTTTGAAAGAATACTTTTATCTTTCCATTTTGAAGTGGTTTGACATCTGTAACAAATCCAAAGAAAGCATATTGTTCTCCCACAGATTCGGCAGAAGGACTGTAGCGGTAGTTTTCTGCTGCAAATACTGTTGGATAGGATTTAAGTGCTGCAATAGCTGTTTCGTCAAATATCGCAAGCCGTTCATGAATATGCTGCGCAGTGCCATAGTTAACAGTTAATGCACGGTCAGAGTCCATGGTAAAATAGGGGTTACTGTAATTTTCACCGTTGATAACAAAAAGACTGTAATAATCTAAGTTGAAAGTTTGTCTGTATAGTGTGTCCGGCTGTGGTATACCATATCCGCCAGGAACAGGCATAAATACATTAACTGTATTGCTGCTGACATTTTGAGCAATGCCAATATTAGTACCTTCCCCTGATTGGTTGAAATTATAGGTGTTGGGGGCAGACGGAGCGGTATCAGTATCTGAAACGACAGGAGTCGCTTTGGTGGCAATTTTCAGGTCATCACTCATTTCAAATTTACCACCTTTCCATCCTTAATTTCTACTCTGTCCGCATGACCAATATTGATACCATTTCCCGTCTGGTAGAAATTGAACTGATTCTGTATCGCTTGATTTACGATTGGAGTAGGCTGTGCGGGAACTGATTCAGCAGTATTTTCCATTTGGGGTTCCTTGTTTGTATCTTCAATAGCATCCTGTTCTGCATCGGCTATGATTTCATAGTCGGTGCTTATTTTTATATCGTGGTCAAACGAACTGCCAATTGAACTGCTGAATTTATGCTTGTCCCCTTTTTCCTGCGGAGCAGTGTGCCAAGATGCAATAGTTGATGCACCGACAGTATTGTCCCTGCGATACATCAATATGTAATGCCACACACCTAAAAGGAATGAAGGCACATTAAGTTCTTTCACATTCAATAGAGCAGTTTTACATATTGAAGTGCCATCCGGCATGGAATAAAAACTGTCTCCGGGTTGGATCGTCGAATCCTCCTTTATAACAGTTAGTATGGAGAATACAAGTTCACGCATTTTATCTTCATTATCACTGGTAAGAAAGAAATCAATAATCTCGCCCATTTTGAAAAGTAGTGCAGCATAGTTATTCTTTATTATTCTGTCAAAGGATGCAATAAGAGCATTATCGTTAAATGGCAGACAGTCCGCTTCAGAGAGTTCACATTTTTTATAAAGGGATGTTCTGTTATCCATAGAGTCCCCAGTTGGTTTAATAAATGTATCATCAAACAACTGAATCAAATGTTCCATAAGAGCAACATTTGTAAGTCCATCGCTCCTAAAGTTCTGTAGCTGTTTACTTGTTCTGTTTTTTCTTTTTTCACGGAGCAGCAGTACGAAGAATGTGCCGCCGCATAAACGTGGAGTATTTGTATTTACCATCAATTCGCCTCCTGCAAACTCTGTGATAGAAATATAAACCCAATAAACTCTATAAACCTCAGTAAAGCATTCACGCCAAACTGACTACACTTCATGCTTGTCCCAGAGAGAGAACTCTGGGATTTTTTTATTGGAGAAACAGTTCTTAATCCAAACCAATACCCATTAAATCATACTAACTTCTATTATATCACGAGAGTGCGTTCTGCACAATCGGGATAATTAATGGATGTGCAAAAGATTTATGAATGTTGATTCTTGAGTTTCCCCTCTGCAAATAAACGAAAGGCAGGGATTTCAGATGCGGAAATTCAAGACAGCGGAAAAGAACCGCACTAATTATGTTTATTACACAGCAGTGGACAAAAAGATTGTTTTGACTCCAGATGATGTGGACAGTGACTGGATTGCATTTTTGCATAGTGAGGATGATGAATCCGTAGATGCAGACCGCAGGGAGGATTATCACATTCCTGTTCACTATGATTCCTACTCTGATGGAGAGGGCGATGATGCAGCAGATCGCAACGCTTATATGAAGGACGAGGCTCCAGATCCATTTGAAAGTCTGATTAAGTCTATGGACGAAGCAGAACTTGAGGACAAGCTGAAAAGACTGAAAGCAGCCATTCAGACCTTACAGTCACAGCAGATTTCATTAATTCAGAAAGTGTTCTACGAGAACCGTACAAACGTGGATATTGCGGCAGAGGAAGGTGTCAGCGAAGCCGCTATCCGCAACCGCCTGAAAAAGATTTATGCGAACCTCGCTAAAAAGATTTGAGAAAAGGGGGTTCGATTCCCCCCTTCCTTTTGGCTTATAGGCAGAGGGGTGGAAAAAGAACCTCTCGGAAAGGAGCTATTGATATGGCCGTAAAACACAAAGTCACAATCAATGTCTCTGATGCAAGCGGAAGGAAGTCCACTGTTTTGCGAGGTGGGGATATGAAGCTCCCAGCAAGAATCGTCAGATTCCTGTTCGGGGATTTCACTCAGGTGTATCTCTTGAAACCGGGACAGACCGTAGAATCCGTGGATGTGAGAGAAATCAAGGAAGGAGGTACACGCCATGAGCAAAGTCACAGCAATGCTTGATGCAGCGGTTGCCGTCATTACTGACATTCGTTCCCTGGCAGACAGTTTGCAGGCATTGGTCGATGCAATGTCAGAAAACGCTCCGGCTGAGAAGCCAGTGGTAAAAGCGTCTAAGCCAAAGAAAATTGCAGCCAAGGAAGCAGCTGAAGAGCCTGCACCAAAGGAAGAAAAGCCTTTGACATTGGAAGATGTCCGGGCAGTGTTGGCAGACAAGTCCCGTAAGGGGCATACAGCAGAGGTCAAAGCACTTCTTGTGAAGTACGGTGCGGACAAGCTGTCAGAGATTGACCCGGCGGAATATGCTTCACTGCTTGCGGATGCGGAGGTGCTGTAATGGGTAGTCACGCATTGTTATCCGCATCCTCCAGTCACCGCTGGATCAGCTGTCCGCCGTCTGCAAGGCTCTGTGAGAACTGCGATGACCAAAGTAGCGAGTATGCCAAACAAGGTACGGATGCCCACAGTCTTTGTCAGTACAAGTTGGAGTCTGCTCTTGGGATGGATGCGGCAGACCCGACAGAAATTCTAAACTTTTATGATGAAGAGATGGAAAACTGTGTAGAAAGCTATGCCGCCTATGTAATGGAGCAGAGAGCCAAAGCACTGGAACACTGTACAGACCCGGTTGTCCTGGTGGAACAGAGATTGGACTTTTCCAAATATGTGCCGGAGGGATTTGGCACAGGAGACTGCGTAATCATTGCAGATGGTACGCTGTCCGTCATTGATTACAAACACGGAAAAGGCATTCTTGTAGAAGCCGAAAAGAATCCGCAGATGCTCTGTTATGCACTGGGCGCATTGGAACTCTTCGATAGCATATATGACATTGATACCGTCAGCATGACCATCTTCCAGCCACGCAGGGAGAATGTCAGCACCTACACCGTAACCAAGGCAGAACTTTTGCAGTGGGCAGAAGAGGTACTGATTCCAAGAGCCAAACTTGCCTATGCAGGCGAGGGTGATTTCATGGCCGGTGAACACTGCCAGTTCTGTAAAGTAAAAGCCACCTGCAGGAAACGAGCGGAATACAACCTGGAACTTGCCCGTTATGATTTCGAGATGCCTGCCACTTTGGAGGATGAAGAAATCGAAGCAATTCTTGCCAAGGCAGATGATCTGGCCGCATGGGTCAGTGACATCAAGGAGTTCGCTCTTCAATCCGCAGTCAGCGGTAAGAGATGGACAGGCTGGAAACTGGTCGAGGGACGTTCTAACCGTAAGTACACGGATGAAGGTGCTGTGGCAGATGCCGTAACGGCAGCAGGCTTTAATCCGTATGAACAGAAACTGCTGGGCATTACCGCCATGACTTCCGTACTTGGAAAAAAGCAGTTTGAAAGTATCCTGGGCGGTCTTACTTACAAGCCACAGGGTAAACCAACACTTGTGCCGGAGAGTGATAAACGTCCGGTAATGAACACCGCAAATCAAGATTTTAAAGATGAAAATTAAGAAGGACAATCTAATGTCTAATGTTAAAAACGCAAATCCCATGAAGGTTATCACTGGTCTCAATACTCGCTGGTCTTATGCAAATGTGTGGGAGCCTAAGAGCATCAACGGCGGCGCACCGAAGTACAGCGTCAGCCTTATCATTCCGAAGTCCGACAGCAAGACCGTAGCCAAAATCCAGGCTGCCATCGAAGCTGCATACAAAGAGGGCGAAAGCAAGCTGAAGGGCAACGGCAGAAGTGTTCCTGCACTTTCTGTTCTGAAGACTCCGCTTCGTGACGGTGATACCGAGCGTCCGGACGATGAGGCTTATGCCGATTCCTACTTCATCAATACCAATAGCGCATCTGCTCCCGGCATCGTGGATGCAGACCGTCAGCCTGTAATTGACCGCTCCGAAGTATACTCTGGTGCTTATGGTCGTGCCAGCATCAATTTCTATGCGTTCAACTCCAACGGCAACAAGGGTATTGCCTGCGGTCTGAACAATCTCCAGAAGATGAAGGATGGCGAACCTCTCGGCGGCAAGTCCCGTGCAGAGGATGATTTTGCAAGTGAAGAAGAGGATGATTTCCTGGCTTAAGGAAGGGAGAAAAATTATGACAACAGTACAGAGTATGATGCTTTCGGTCTGCTTTGGTGCCGTAGTAGGCACCTTCATTGCAGAGGTGGTTTGTATGATCCGCTTTGCAGTGGAAGACCACAAGGAAAAGAAACGTAAACGCAAGGAAAAAGAAGAGTCTGCTGATAAGGCAGAATAATCGGACGAGGCGGCAGGAGCAATCTTGACCGCCTTGTTTGTTGTGGAAGGAGTGACACGTGATGAATGAAATCAAAACGCTCTCTATCGATATTGAAACCTATAGTGATATTGATCTTAGTAAATGCGGTGTTTACAAGTACACGGAATCGGCAACTTTCGACATTCTGCTGTTTGGGTATGCAGTAAACGGCGGTGAGGTGCAGGTCATTGACCTGGCGTGTGGAGACACAGTTCCTGCAGAGATTATTGCAGCACTGACAGATGAAACTGTGACCAAGTGGGCATTCAATGCATCTTTTGAACGAATCTGTCTGTCTGCCTGGCTCCGCAGATATTATCCCCAGGACTTTTACAGCTACGGCACCCCGGAAGATACCGTTCGCAATTACCTTGCCCCGGAATCGTGGAAATGCGCCATGATCTGGTCGGCATATATGGGATTGCCGTTATCCCTTGCGGGAGTTGGTGCTGTCCTTGGATTGGAAGAACAGAAGCTGAAGGAAGGCAAAGACCTCATTCGGTATTTTTGTGTTCCCTGCAAACCTACAAAAGTCAATGGATGCAGGACACGAAATCTGCCGGAACATGATGCGGAAAAATGGAGTCTGTTCAAATTTTATAACAGACGAGATGTGGAAGTGGAGATGTCGATTCAAAAGAAACTATCCAAGTACCCCGTGCCGAATTTCGTATGGGAAGAATATCACATCGACCAAGAAATCAATGACCGTGGCATCGCTCTTGATATGGAGATGGTCGAGAATGCCATCAACATAGATGCAAAGTCAAAGGCAGAACTGAACACCGCCATTAAGAAGATAACCAATCTGGAAAACCCCAACTCGGTCATCCAGATGAAGCAGTGGCTTTCTGACCACGGTATGAAAACGGATACTCTCGGCAAAAAGGCGGTGGCTGAACTGTTAAAGAAAGCGCCTCGTCCACTGGGAGATGTTCTCTCCTTAAGACAGTAGCTTGCCAAATCCTCCGTGAAGAAATACCAGGCAATGCAGAATGCCGTGTGTGCAGACGGCAGAGCCAGAGGGATGTTTCAGTTTTACGGAGCCAATCGAAGTGGCAGATGGGCTGGCAGGCTTATCCAGCTGCAGAACCTTCCGCAGAATCATATACCGGACTTGGAACAGGCCCGTGGACTTGTGAAGTGTGGCAATTATGGTGCACTGGAACTTTTATATGATGATGTGCCGGATACTCTGTCGCAGCTGATCCGTACCGCTTATGTGCCAAAAGAAGGATACAAATTCATCGTATCGGATTTTTCTGCGATTGAGGCTAGGGTGCTTTCTTTCCTTGCCGGGGAGCAGTGGCGTATGGATGTCTTTGCTAACAGTGGGGATATTTACTGCGCATCGGCATCCGCTATGTTTCATGTTCCTGTGGAAAAGCATGGTGTGAACGGACACCTTCGTCAAAAAGGAAAAATCGCAGAACTGGCACTTGGTTATGGCGGTTCGGTCGGTGCCTTAAAGGCGATGGGTGCTTTGGATATGGGCATTGAAGAGGAAGAATTGCAACCACTTGTGGATGCATGGCGTTCCTCAAATCCTCGCATTGTGCAGTTCTGGTGGGACATCGACCGTGCGGTAAAGAATGCAGTCAAACAAAAGATACCATCTGATATTGGTAATATTCACATTTTCTGCCAGAGCGGTATGCTGTTCATCCGTCTTCCCTCTGGCAGAACCTTATCCTATGTAAAACCACGCATGGGAGTGAATCAGTTCGGTTCAGAGAGTGTGACCTATGAAGGTGTCGGCGGTACGAAGAAGTGGGAGCGTATTGAAAGTTACGGCCCGAAATTCGTAGAAAATATTGTCCAGGCAATCAGCAGGGATGTTTTGATGTATTCCATGAAGACCCTACATCACTGTTTTATCGTGGCTCACATCCATGATGAACTGGTTATTGAATGCAGTATGGGTGTTTCCCTTCCAGTGGTCTGTGAACAGATGGGCAGGACTCCGGCATGGATGAAAGGACTGCTTCTTCGTGCGGATGGGTATGAAACCATGTTCTACAAAAAAGATTAATAATATGGGGGTTCGATTGTTTCGGATTCTTCGCTTATAGGCAGAGGGACACAAGTTCCTCTGCCTATAAAATTTTAAGGAGGAATTCGTAATGGACGAATTAATCAGAATCAATTTCGACAGTGACTGCCCTACTGTGAGTGGGAGAGAACTTCATGCTGCCTTAGAAGTAGCAAGTAATTACACTACGTGGTTTAAGAGAACGTGTGAGTATGGATTTATGGAGGGTGCTGATTTTAAAGCTGTCTTCCAAAAATGGAATACAGCTCAGGGAAATGAAACCACACAGATGGATCACCAGCTGACCATTGATATGGCCAAGCAGCTCTGCATGATTCAGCGCACCGACATCGGCAGACAGTTTCGTCAGTATTTCATTAAGGTGGAAGAATCCTGGAACTCCCCGGAAGCGGTTATGGTGAGAGCATTGCATTTTGCCAATCAGCAGCTGGAACTTGTGAAACACAAGAACATGGAACTGACCTGCACCATTGCTGTTCAGAATCAGCAGATTACGGAGATGAAGCCGAAAGCCGGTTATTACGATGTGGTTCTTAACTGCAAAGATCTGGTTGCGATTTCTGTGATTGCCAAGGATTACGGCTGGAGTGCCAACCGCATGAACCGTTATCTCAGCGAAAATGGTGTGCAGTACAAGCAGGGTAAAATTTGGCTGTTGTATCAGAAGTATGCGGAAAAGGGATACACAAGCACCAAGACCTTCAGCACTCCGGGCAGTGACGGTGACCTTCATAATCATGTCCACACCTATTGGACACAGGCCGGCAGACTGTTTATCTATGGAATGCTGAAAGCCGAGGGCATCGTTCCTTTGATGGAACAGGAGGTGTAAGCAGATGGGTATTGATAAGTTCAACTCTGAAGGGTATTACGACCCGACCACCTATACGGCACTTACCAATGTCCATCGTGACGAGATGGCAGCTGATAAAAAGGCTGCCTATCGTCCTTTGGTATATATCTGTAGTCCGTATGCGGGAGATATCGCACGTAATGTAAAGAACGCAAGAAAATACAGTCGATTCGCTTTTGAGCAGAATACCATTCCGGTTGCAGCACACCTGTTGTTTCCGCAGTTCATGGATGATGACAATCCGGCAGAGCGTGAAGCGGCTATGCATTTTAACTATGTGCTGCTTGGAAAATGTGAAGAACTGTGGGTGTTTGGAGATACCATATCAAACGGTATGGCACATGAAATCGGCATTGCAAAGAAGCGCAGGCAGAAAATCAGATACTTTTCAGAAGAATGTAAGGAGGCGGCACAATGAGAGTAACGCTGTATACGGCTAACTGTAAGGGCAATAAGAAGAACTGCATTTATCCCAATCGATGCGTGATTGAAGATGAGGTCGATTTTATGGCGGCTGTCGGTTATGACCATGTGTGTGCCTGGTTCGATAAAAGCTACCGCAGTACCGATAATTTCCGTACTTCAGATGTGGATGTGATGGACTGCGATAATGAGCATTCAGATAATCCAGACGATTGGATCTACCCGGAGAATTATGAAAAGCTGTTCCCAGATGTCAGCTACATCGTAGTGCCAAGCCGTAATAACATGAAACCCAAAGACGGCAGGTCAGCCAGACCAAGGCATCATGTGTATTTTCCTCATGACTCTGTGGATACGGCAGAAACTTGCACGGCATTGAAAGCTACTATTCATCAGAAGTTTCCCTTCTTTGACGGGAACGCACTCGATGCTGCCCGTTTCATTTACGGTTCTGCCAGTGAGGAGATTATCTGGCATGAGGGTGAGATTACCATCGATTGTCTGTTAAAGCCGTCCATGTCTGCCATTCCCCAGGGACAGCGAAACAGCACCATGTCCCGTTTTGCAGGAAGGGTGGTCAAGCGTTACGGTGCCACCGACCATGCCTGCAAGATTTTCATGGAAGAGGCTGCGAAATGTGACCCGCCTCTTGACGATGAGGAACTTTAGCTGATATGGGGCAGTGCCAGTAAATTCGCAGCAAGGGTGCAGAGTCAGGAAGGATATGTTGCACCGGATGATTATAACGATGATTTCGCACATGAGTCCTTAAAGCCATCGGATTATTCCGATATTGGACAAGCCAAGATGGTGCCCCGTGAATATGGAGATGAATTTTGTTTTACCGATGCCACCGACTACCTCAGATACAACGGTGAATACTGGGTGGAATCGAAGCAGAGAGCCGTTGGTGCGATGGAGGAGTTTTTGGATTTACAGCTGCAGGACGCATTGGATGAAGTGAAAAATGCAATGGATGCCTTGCTTGTAAGCGGTGTCGATGAAAATGAAGTCACTGCCGGAGGCAAGCATTTTGAAAAGACCTTAGAGGGAGAAAAGCTGGAACTGTACGGAAAATATATGACGGCAAAACAATATCTCGGTTTTGTAATGAAACGCCGTGATATGAAATATGTGGTGTCTGCACTGTATTTCCCATATCTTCAAAAGCGCATGCAAAGGCGGAGGATAGCATCCCCGTTACCCATGCACGTGCTGTTATTTTGCTTCTTGTGCAGCTGTGACAAATGCGATATAATAGCCTTGTCGTGGTGCCGCTTTTGCGGTTGTGCTGGGTGGTTGGTTCACCTTAGTGCAGGACTGGTGTGTTGGTAGCACAACAGTCTGCCATGACGTTTTTTATTGTCAGGGAAACCCCGCCAATGCTATGTAAACTCTAAACGGCAAGATTGTCAAGTCACAATCCGTAAAAGTTTTTTTTAGTCATAGAAATAGCTGACCGCTGAAACTAGATATGCGGATCCAGGTCATGTCACTGATAGCAGGGATTATTTAACCGTGACGATGGAGTAATTGAAATTCAAAAGAGGATATGGTACAATAAGTTATCTGATTTGTGAAATTAGTTGGCAGGAATATAAACAGGAGAATGAACATGGTCAAGAACAATATAGAATTAGATGTGAAGGTCAAATGTATAGAGAACGGAACCACGCAGTCACAGATTGCAGAGAATATTGAAACGACAAAATCCTATGTCAATCGCATCATCAAAAAGCAGGACGGTGTGGTCAATAAGACTTTCGTGCAGATGATGGAGGCGCTGGGGTACGATATAGAACTTACCTATGTCAAAAAAGAACGATAGAAAGTTGGTGTTTGCATGGACAATAAAGGTGAAGTCCTCATATATCAGACCGAAGATGGTCTGACGCACATAGAGGTTGAAATGAAAGATGATACAGTCTGGCTGACACAGGCTCAGTTGATTGAGCTGTATCAAACATCAAAATCCAATATTAGTGAACATATAAAACATATTTTTGAAGAAGGCGAACTGGATGAGATTTCAGTTGTTCGGAAATTCCGAACAACTGCTGCTGACGGAAAGAATTATAATGTAACTTATTATAATTTTGACATGATTATCTCCCTCGGATACCGTGTAAAATCTTCTGTTGCCACAAAATTTCGCCGTTGGGCAACAGAGCGTTTAAAGGAATATATGATTAAAGGATTTACGATGGATGATGAGCGTCTGAAAGGCAATGGCGGCGGTAACTACTGGAAGGAACTGCTTAACCGCATTAGGGATATTCGTTCATCTGAAAAGGTACTGTATCGGCAGGTGCTTGATTTATATGCTACAAGCGTTGACTATGACCCTCGCAGTGATGCATCAATTCGATTCTTTAAGATCGTACAGAATAAACTGCATTTTGCAGCTCACGGTCATACTGCGGCAGAAGTGATATACAAACGGGCAGATGCAGAAAAACCTTTTATGGGACTTACTTCATTTTCAGGAGAGTTGCCGATATTAAAGGATATTGGAATTGCTAAGAACTATCTTTCGGAAGATGAATTAAAGGTTTTGAATAATCTTGTTTCGGGTTATTTTGATTTGGCAGAGATTAATGCCATTGAGCATAAGCCTATGTACATGAATGATTATATTGAACAGTTGGATTCCATATTGTCTTCTGGGAATAGAAAGCTATTGGCAGGCTCTGGAAAGATAAGCCATGACCAAGCAATAAAAAAGGCAGAGGAAGAGTACAGGAAATACCAGAATATCACAATTTCTCCTGTGGAGCAGGCATATATGGAAGTTATCAAGGACGCAGGACAAGATGCAAAAAATGGAGCGAGAAAAAGATGAGGGAAGAACATTTTAAGATAGAAAGCATTCCCACCGTGATATATGGAGATAAGAATAATAAAGTCTACATTTTCATTCACGGCAAGTCACGTTGAAACGGTCGTATCGCTGGAGAGGAAAGACTGCTAAATCAAGAGGTTTCGAGGTTTTGAGGGAGATATGCAGGTGTGCTTTTATAGTTGGTTGGAGAAAATATGTTTCCGGTTACCGTGGTGGGGTAAGGAAAATGAACGTTTTGGCAAAAGGTTTTTATTCTGTCAAATAAGCACTTCTGTCTTGTGACGGAGAGATACATCTAATTTATGGAGGGGAAAATGATTTTATATAGACCTGTTGGTACAAAAGAACTGGAGCTAATAGAGAGAAGCAATTACAGTGGATTTCCGCCGAGATTAGCAGAGCAGCCTATTTTTTATCCTGTTTTAAATGAACAATATGCAATGGAAATAGCTTCTCGTTGGAATGTAAAATATAATGATGATCACAGGGGATATGTGACAAAATTTGAGATTGATGACAGTTATTGTGAACAATTTGAGGTTCACCAGGTTGGTGGCGAGTATCATAAAGAGCTATGGATTCCGGCGGAAAATTTAAAAGAATTTAATGAGCATATTATTGGGAAAATCTGTGTTATTAGTGAATTTTCAGATATGCAAACTTGATGGTGTAGAAAATAATAAAGGAGAGAATAAAATCCAATGAACAAAATAAGCATGCCATACAGATGCAAGTTGTTTTTTAAGACGTTTCTAAGTTGATATAGCCAGAATATTTAATGATTTAGGTAGGCTATTATATCAGGGAGGTTGAGATGAAAGGATATGTAATAATGAAGCACCATCGTTGTAAATACCTGAAGGCAAGCGAACGTGAAGTGAAAATAGATGAGGGGATTTGGTTCTACAACAGAAAATGAACACAGATTTGGTACGCAGCACAATACAGACAGGGCGAAAGGATTGTCAAATGAGATACAATTGGAAACCGATATTCATAGTAATGATAAATATTATTATTCTAATGTCAGGCTGTTCTGCACAACGGTATGGTCTTGGATATGAATTGCAAGAAGAAACCGTGAGACGAGAAATAGAAATGAGCAGTGAAGCCGTTGATCCGGCCAAGATTACTGTGGATGAAATCCTGACAAGCAGTTTATTTATCAAGGTAGCAGAGCAGATATTCGGCAAGTCGGCGGCGGATATTACATGGTCCCAGTTGCAGCAGGTGTCTTATCTGGAGATATCATTATCAAAGCTAAATTTACAAGATGTAGTTATCACCTATATGCTGAATCAGGGTGCGCCAACACCTAAAAATATATGGAGCGTAAAAGGACGCGCGACACAGTACGAGCCGAATCATTCTAACCAGGCGCCGCCAGATACCTATGCAGATTGCCAGGTCATCGAAATACCGGCAGCAGTTCGGACTCGAGGTGATAATGAGATTGGAGATTTGGGCTATTTTACAGGGCTAAATAGCCTGGTTCTGGGTGCTGAGATAAAGCTGAAATCAGTACAAAAAGACCTGGGTACGCTGACTCAGCTGCGTTGTCTTTCAATTTCTCATATATCATTTGCTGAGATCAGACAGCTTTTTCCGGCTGGTGCCCCCATCACTGACCTGATCATAAGTTACGCAGATGAAGGTTCTATAGGTGAAATCGAGCAGTTTACTCAGCTTAAATCATTGTCTATGAATCGATGTAAAGTATCTTCTCTGGATGGTCTGGAGTCTTTTCAGAATTTGCGTTTGCTTGAATTAAATGAATGCAGTGTAACAGATGATATGTCAGCTCTGTCAAGGTCGAAATCATTGGAAGCGTTGTTTGTAAAGGGAAAAAACTATAGCCAAATTGATTATTTGTCAGAGATAAAGGATTTAAAGCGTTTAAAGAGTCTTCATCTGAATGATTCTGATATCTGGTCGCTATCACCGCTAATGGAAAATACGAGTCTTACCGAACTTTCTTTACACAAATGTGAAAATTTGAGGGATATTACAGCTATCGAAACCATGACAAACCTGAAGACGTTTTATATCATAATGAGCGGAAAGATGGCAAAATTAGATTTTAATAAGATACCCCAGTTAACGGATCTTTATATTTCGGTATCAGGTGGAGTGCAGTTTGACGACCTGGCGGGGCTGACAAACCTGGAGTTGCTGACGTTTTTTAACTTTGACACGGCTACTGACCTTCAGATACTGACTGAATTTCATAGTCTTCGTTATTTGCAAATATCACAGGTTCGGTACAATGACGACTTGTCACCAATTTTAAATCTTCCCAAACTAGAAAATATTTATTTGAACAATAGCCAGTTTTTGCTTAATGATGGTAAACTGTTACCAAATGAGAACCTGATTGTATTATCTCTGGAAAATGCCGAGATAAATGGAAGTAAAGCGGGAGAGTTTTCGTTTCTGTCCAATTACCCGAATCTGCGATATCTAAGTCTGGCAGGGATTAACCTGTCATCACTGGAATTTATAGATAATCTACCGGTACTAAAGGAGTTTCATCTGCAGAGGGATTTAGAACTGGATTATGGAATGTTGGATCAACAAGAAGACTTGCAATATTTTCTTAGATAGCAACTAAATAACATGAAACATGTATATATTCGAGAGTAAAGCGCTTTGGGGTAGATGAATTAAAATGAGCGGTGAATTGCATGGTGGCCAATCACTTGATGGAAGTAGGTTATTATAAAAACTTGAGAATAGTTTGTTCCGCCAAGGGGGAACCATACCCTCCCGATATCATTTTCACCTCCTTAAGGCAATGTGAAATTTGTGTAGAAATTTGTCGAAAATGATCCAGTTACTGATACGAGGTGTGGTGAATAATATCCCCCCCCCTGCATTTTTCTGTTGCAGGTATTTGAATGAGATAGTATAATCAAGAGAAGAACATACATTCGGGCGGGCAGTTACCGAGGAATCCTCAGTGACTGCCTCAGACTGTAGACAACTAGACTTGCCAAAAAGGAATATGATCATTGTTTGCATCCTTTAACAGACACAGATAATTATATATAATGAGGGTGGATATTAGGTGGTATTTGACATTGATTTTTGTCATGAATAATAACGTGATAGGCAAAAAATAGTTAAAGAAGGTGATTGCAATGGCAGAGAATCAGAATGTAGAATGGAAAGAGTCGTGGCGTGACGAATACCTAAAATGGATATGCGGCTTCGCAAACGCTCAGGGCGGCAGAATATATATTGGCACAAATGATAATGGTACAGTTATTGGTGTAGCTGATAACAAAAAGCTGTTGGAGGACATTCCGAATAAAATCCAGACAACGCTGGGAATCGTTGCAGATGTTAACCTGCTTTCGGAAGGAGGAAAGGATTACCTTGAAATTGTAGTAAATCCGAGTAATTTCCCTGTTAATTAAAAGGGGGAATATCATTACAGGTCAGGAAGTACAAAGCAGCAGCTTCGTGGAATTGCTCTTACGGATTTTCTGACAGCGAAAACTGGCATCAGATGGGAAGATGTTCCGATAGCAGGCGTGACGGTTGACGATTTGGACAAAGACAGTTTTGACATATTTAGACGAGAAGCATTTCGTAGTAAAAGAATGACAAAGGCTGATTTAAAAATGAGCAATGAAGAACTACTGGACAGCCTTGGTTTGGTGACAGAAAATGGTTTGAAACGAGCGGCAATTTTGCTGTTCCATAGAAATCCGGAAAAATGGGTTATTGGCTGTTACAAAAATTGGAAAGTTTGGAGTTGGTTCAGATTTGCAATATCAGGACGAAGTGCATGGCTCATTGTTTCTGCAGGCTGATCGTGTTGTTGAACTGATTTATCTAAAATATTTAAAGGCGCCAATCACCTATGATAATATGACAAGAATCGAAACCTATCCTTTTCCGAAGGATGCAGTGCGGGAAGCCTTGTATAATGCATTAATTCATTCGTGTTGGTCAAGTGGGGTACCTGTTCAAATTCGGATTGAGGATGATGCAATGTACATTAGCAATGATTGTGTATTTCCTTCTGGTTGGACAACAGAGACATTGATGCAAAGACATCGTTCCAGACCATATAATCCTAGTCTTGCAAATGCTTTTTTTAGAGCAGGTTATGTTGAAAGCTGGGGCAGAGGAATTCAGAAAATATGTGAGAGCTGCGAAGCACATGGAACTGCACAGCCAGAATATATTGTACATGCTGAAGACATTATGTTGAAATTAACTGCATTACCAATTGCCCATAGTTTAGATTCCAAAGTTCCAAAGTATCAGGATGATACTTTAGAAGATACTTTGGAAAGTAAAATCCTTGAAAGGTTGAAACAGGAGCCTGCAACGAACCAGACAGCACTGGCCAACTTGTTTGGTGTCTCTGTTCCAACGATTAAAAGAATCACAAAAAAAATGTCGGACAAGGGGAGCATAGTGAGAAAAGGTGGCAAGCGATTCGGCTATTGGGAAATTCACGACTAACCTGTAAAATTTGCAGACAGTATCTGCAAATTTAAGAAAGAAACTTGATGGAGTGAAGGATATAGAGATCCGTATTTTGGCTGTGTCTGCATGGCATCCAGAAACCGTTTGTTTGCAGCCAACGGCTGCGAAATACATCCGACAGCTTAAAGTGTTGAATATCGCTGTGTTTTTCGAGAAAGAAAACATCAATACAATGGATTCCAAGGGAGAGGTTCTGCTTATCATCATGGCATCGCTTGCACAGCATGAAAGCGAATCCTTATTGCAGAATGTCAAAATGGGCATTCAGTTCCGCTATTAGCAAGGTATTGTGCAGGTCAACCATAACCGATTTTTAGGCTATACCAAGGATGCAGATAAGAGCCTTGTGATTGTGCCGGAAGAAGTGGAGATTATAAAGCGAATCTACCGAGAGTACCTTGAGGGAGCAAACTATAAAGAAATATCCGCAGGTCTTGAGGCGGATGTGATTCTTACGGCAGCAGGAAATCCAAGGTGGCACGCAAGTACACTAAGACAGGCGAAGTGGGAAATACCTATGAAAATGGAAGATTGGGCAAAGCATCTTGACGGGATTTTGACCTCAACGGGTGAAAGAGTTTTTACCGTTTCTCGTAGCTTGGGGAACGAAAAAATCCGTGAAAAAGCCACAAATTGCTCTTGACCTATTTACTGAAATACAGGCATTTTCAATGGATTTCTTGGACCTATTACCAGCAATCATGTGGACTTAGGCTCTGATACTGCAATCAAAAGTACCCGCTCAAGCCACGTAGAAATAATCGCCGAATTATGCCGAAAATAATATGACTATAGTGAAGCGATGCAAGGTATGAACTGTGATATCATACCTACTGAATTGAAGTCGAAAATGGGCGGTAACAGTGTTGTATTCATTAGATGAATATTATATAATAGTGCTATAGCATTTTATTATGAAGTCATTTTAAGGAGGAGTATGGGAATGACAATAAAAAGAGTACTTATTGTTGTTGTTTTTTCTATTATGCTGGTATTTTCATCATTTGCGGAAGCAGACAAGCCGCAGTCGCCAAAGAACAGTGCAGGAACGATATATAAGCAGGAGAATGTTACCTGGACACAGACTGATCAGGGTTGGACTTGCAGTTATAATAAGGACGGGCAACCGTTTACAGGGCAGTGGGTCTCGATTTATAATAAAGAAGGAAGTAAATCAAACAGGAAATGGTATTTTTTTAACGAAAGCGGAGTGATGCAAACCGGATGGCTGTTTTTTGATAATGATTGGTTTTACCTGCAGTCAGATGGCAGTGCAGTGATCGGCAATAGTTTGATTCAGGAGATTGATGGTTTTTACTATATGTTTAGTATGCATGGTACTATTTATAGGAATGAGAGTATTATAAGAGGTGGATCGTTATATACATTTGATGAGCAGGGAAGGATTATTTATTCGGGGGACAACAAATATACCAAAACTCAATCTCGTATCAAAAGTGAAAGTCAGTTGGATTATATTAACTTTACCCGAAAGGAAAAAGATATTACCTTATTAATCCATGACAATGATCTGAATACAGTTGCAAAACAGGCATTTGATTTTACTACCGCAAATCAAGGCAGCATAACACTTTCAAAAGTGTATTCGTTAGCATTGAACCAGACCCAGAACAATATTATTCATATTGCTTATATCTATTGCAATGCTTCTGCTGAGAGTTATAGTATGTATCTCTCGAGTGAGGCAGAGGATGCTTTGTTAAATTTGTGGTTCACTAGAGTTGGTTATTACAAACAAGGTGGCAAGATTATGATTATCATGGCCGCCTATGAGGGAGAGTCAGCAACACAGCTTTCGCCGGAATTAGCTCAGGGAAAGTGGTTATTAGACGAAGGGGAATGGAAATACCAGCGAAATGACGGTACATATGCCATATCCTGTTGGGTAAAGAATCCGGCAGATGGTGAGTGGTATCACTTTGATGAAAATGGCCATATGAATAAGGGATGGTTCCAGGATACGGAAGGAAAATGGTATTATTTCGACTTGGCAAGTGGAGTAATGCAGGTAAATAAAACTGTGGATGGATATTTGCTTGATGCAGACGGTGTTCGCCAATGATAGAAGAGCCTGCAAGTCAATACTTGCAGGCTCTTGAAGAATATTGTATATACAAGCAACGGGGATTAAAGGCACTGACTATTGCCGAAATTCAATATTTGGAAACCATTAATGAATTAAAAAGATTTGGGAAAAAGACAAATTTCAAGTGTGGATCCAGTGAAAATTCCATGCCTTAAGGGGATTATAACTACACCCTTAAGGCATTGTTAAATTTGTATCGAAATTTGTCGAAAATGATCCAGTTACTTAGAGGCCTAGAGCACTTTACGCGGTGCTGAAGGAAAATACAAAAAAGGAACATTAGATGAAAAAAAACTTACTGAAAGTATTTTTGACAATGACCTGTATGCTATCTATTACTGCTTGTAATAAATCTGACAACACAACGAAGGAGACAAAGCAAGAAATAGTAATGCAGGAGTCAACAACTGCAGATTTGACTGTGAATCCAGAAAGTTCTTTCCAAGAACCTGAGATAACCATGGGAGAAGGAATGCAGTCTGGAGATCAGCAACTGAGCGATAAATTGAAAGCTCATATTACGGTAGGCAATACAGATTTTCATTTTGAGGAGAATCAATACTTGACAATTAATGGGAGTCTTTTTGGTGTTCGGGGTCTGGCTTTGTTTGATGAAAAGATGGAATTGTATACATTTATTTATGATATAGAATTTGTTAACGTATTAGATATACGTATGGTAGATATTACAAAGCCACTTATTCTGGCGAACGATAAAGAGTGGGGGACAGATGTCTATGTGATCAGAAACATGGACAAAAAAAAGGGCATCTATGTGATTAAAGATAAAAAATGGAAGATAAAACCGTTTTATAACAGTATTCATGTGAAAAATGATGGAACCTATAGAACATACGCTAATGGAAAAACTACAGAACTTGATCTACAGGGAAATATAATACTGCGTCCTTCAGAGTTGAGATTAGGAGATCGGATTTGGGAAGTAGCTGAACCAATGAGAGGAGCCAAAATCTACGATCAAAGTGGTCAGCTAATTAATCATTTTACAATAACAGGAGATGCTGACTATACATATCAGGTTGGTGACTTTTTTAAAGTGGTTTATAGCCCTGAAAATGCAGTTTTGTATGATAAGGATGGAGAAATTGTTTTTTCCAAACAAGATATCCCAAAGGATGTAGTGACAAAGCTGGATTTAGAGGGTGGTTTAGATCGTCCGCTATCTATAGTATCAATATGTGATGATGGAAGCTTGATTGAATTCGAGTATAATGAAGTTGCTATGATCTTTGATTTGAAAAACAGAATATTACTAACACAACCAGAGGATAGAGCACATATCAATAAACGTGATAGTGTAATCAGCTATACCGTGTACAATGATGAAGGAATCGTCGTGTATCATCAGGATGGCATCCCTGTTATGTCCCAGATGAACATCCCCTACTTTATGGTGGTGGGAAATGGGTGTTACGCTTATAAGGATGGTGATTTTCTAGTAATTGATGATACAAAAAGTCAGGAAACATGCCGTATTAAACTGGAAACTGAAATATATTCCGCAGAGCAAGTACTCTCTGGCATGTATTTGTTAGAGATGGACAACGGCAAGTCTTATTTATATCAGGGAGATCAATTAGTAGAGACCAGCGATGATATTTATTACACAAAATACTTTAATGATGATAGAATCGCTGTAGTTTGCTGCGATTATGCTGGTGATGGAAGCAAGCTTGTTGGAAGTTATGTATTTGATCAAAATGGTAATCTACTGTATCAATCTAAATCACATGCAAGCTATTATCTGATTACTGATCAATTTTTAGTATATGCAGAACAACAGTATATTTACGTCGTTGATTATAACGGAAATATGGCTATGACGCTTGAACAATAGTTATAAAAATGGCGGAAAGAATGGTTGAACTATCAGAAATGGATGTTGCGTAGTACAAGTTTTAGTGAGAGGAATATTGGATGAAGAAATTACGGATGTAATGGAAATATGCATAAGCCGCCCACAGTCCGGACATATGCGAGTGAAGGCACCTTCCTCAAGTGAACCATGGAAACGAAAGATGGTGCGCCTGGAGGCAGTGGTTTCTAATGAAGTGGTCGTATTGTTGAATCCTGTAAGGAA
>Ga0153941_1000113_pt1 | contig 40394 bp, 46 predicted proteins | sample TSNJ025MetaG_FD_104733 | JGI IMG/M metagenome (GOLD analysis project Ga0153941, IMG submission 104733) | Attine ant fungus gardens microbial communities from New Jersey, USA - TSNJ025 MetaG | ecosystem: Host-associated > Fungi > Mycelium > Unclassified | place: USA: New Jersey, Brendan T. Byrne...
AATGCCAAAATAGCAGCCAACTTGGCTGCTGTTTCTTCATAATTCTGTATTTCGGCAGGTATTGCGTACACGGATTCAGAGCTGACACTAATTGCCAATTCTCGTCCGTTTCGGTCATAGATAATACCCCGTTTGGCCTCAACCGGAATTTCTCGGATCCGTTGATCAACAGCATTCTCAGACAGCCAAGCGCTTTTATAAAACTGGAGATAGAGTAAGCGGCCAAGCAACCCCATCATAATTACCGTGATGATAAGAAAAAGGCCGGCCACCCTCTTTCTGATGGTAATATGCGAAACAGATGCCACTTATTTATCTCCCCCATCTTATTAAATTACCGCCCTTGACTCGCCTCCGCTTTGTTAACTTTAAGCGCACTCAGAATCTTCTCAGTCACACTACTATCACCGGCTGATACTAGCTGTGATTGACTGTTTGCAGGTGTGGCTGCCGATGCAAAATAGGCGTTTTTAGGAAGAACCATCCCCAATTGGGTTACAGCAATTTCATCAATACGCTGCGGCGATTTAAGCTTGGCAATATCAAGGCGCAAAAATTCATTTTCTTTCTCAACTTTTGCTGCATGGCCTTTGATCTTTACCAATTCATAACCTGCCTCCACAATAGCTGCCCTCTGCATCGTTGTAGCGGCAGCAATAACAGCAGCGAAAACGACAAGTGTCAGACACTTAACACGCAGGCGTCTGTCAACTTTTTGCACAATCTTAGGCGCAGGCGACGCGGTTTCTTGCTCATAGACATAAACTTCTTGTTTTTTATGTACTAACATATCTATGATTCCCCCTCTAATTTAGAACAATTGGGCTATAATTTTTCCGCTATTCGGAGCTTGGCGCTGCGAGCGCGAGGATTATGTTCAAGTTCAGCCGGCGATGGCACAATAGGCTTGTTCCTCACCTTTACTTTGGGCTTGGCATTACAGACACAGATTGGCATTTGCGGCGGGCATACACACGCTTTAGCCAGTTGCTGCAATGTTTGCTTGGCAATCCGGTCTTCCAGCGAATGGAATGTTATAATACCGATGCGCCCCTCGGGCTTCAACCGGTCTACCGCCATAATAAATGCATCCCGTAGAATGCCAAGCTCGTTATTAACCTCTATCCTAATAGCCTGGAACGTCCTTTTTGCCGGATGAGGACCGTCCCGGCGTGCACCGGCCGGTATCGCTTTCTTAATAATAGTAACAAGCTGGCCTGTTGTTTCAATCGGGCCGGTCGTCCTGTTGTCCACGATAAATTTGGCAATCCGCTTGGCCCAGCGTTCTTCGCCATATTCAGTGATAATATCGGTCAACTGGTGCTCACTATAATCATTTACAACATCATAGGCAGAAAATTCAGCGTCAGGATTCATGCGCATATCAAGCGGCGCATCCTGCATATAGGAAAAGCCTCTGTTTGCCATATCGAGTTGATGTGAAGATACGCCTAAATCAAATAAAATACCGTCTACCAATCCTATTTCCAGACTATCAAGCACCAAACCCAAAGACCGAAAATTTTCCTGAACAATGCTGACTCTACAGTTGGCAGTCGCTAAACGCTGCTTGCCGGCTTGAACGGCTGCCTGATCCTGATCAATACCGATCAACCAGCCTGTCGGCGCCAGACGAGCGGCTAAACCGGCCGAATGGCCGCCACCGCCCAAAGTACAATCCACATAAATGCCCTCTGGATCTGAAAAAATGCCGTCAATACTTTCCTCCAGCAGTACACTGGTATGCTCGAATTCGTGTTCTTGCAATATCAACAACTCGCTTCAATTAAATTCCTAAATCAGCCAGATTTTCAGCAATTTCAGCAACGGTAGGACTTACTTGCAGGTTATACTCGGTCCAAGCCGCTTTATCCCAAATCTCAAGTCTAGTTGATACGCCAATCACAACTACATCCTTATCTAGCTTAGCATGATCACGCAAGTTTGGAGGCATAAGCACCCGCCCCTGTTTATCACATTCCAGCTCAGCCGCTCCTGCAAAGAAAAACCGGACAAAAGCTCGAGCTTCCGGTTTGGCTAGCGGCAGTTTTTTTAACTTTTCTTCTAGAATAGCCCACTCACTGCGGGTATATACAAATAAACAATTATCAAGTCCCTTAGTGGCAATAAACGTTTCTCCCAGCTCTTCACGAAACTTGGCAGGAAGAATCAACCGGCCTTTACTATCAATGGTATGCAAATACTCACCCATGAACACCGGCTATCACCACCATCTAAAAACTACAACCACTTTTCACCACTTTATACCACTTTTCTTCTATTCTGGGCTAATATAAAAAATCCTGCATAAAATCTTCAGGATTTTAAAAAATCCAGATAATGTAATAATAATAAAGTCATGACAAGCATAAAATAACTGTGTTATAATTAATAATTATCTTACCAACATATTCCATGTTTTAAGGGGGATGTTTATAGTGCCAATCACTAAAGAAATGAGTATCGTGGATGTTGTCCAAAAGTACCCTCAGGCTGTTCAAGTATTTCGCAATTATGGCATGGGTTGTCTTGGCTGCGCTGCCGCCCGGTTTGAGAACATTGAGCAGGGGGCTGCCGCCCATGGCATTGATGTCACAGCTTTGGTTGCCGATTTAAACAAGGCTATAAGCGAATAGTACCGGAAAAACAGGGCAATCAGCCCTGTTTTTTAATTTTAAACATTAAGTTAAGACTCTCGCCTCTACAGGCGGCTTCAGTTCAGGTGGAGTAGAGTCACCACCTGAACCCCGATGTTTTAGCTTTACTGAAACAAGTTCACTTCCTGCCCGGCTGAAATTTAGTGACAATAATCGCTCTAGCCGCTTCACGGTCTAAGGCCAGTTGAGTATTATCAATATTAAGCACATAAACCGGACAGGTTTGCACCACCTCGATTTCCATACCTGGCAACAAACCAAATATAGTCAGCTTTCTTACATTGCCGGCATGCTGACCGTTTATCGATACAATTCTTGCTTTCTCGCCGGCTCTAAGGGTTACAACCGATTGCGCTGTCATAGAATCCCCCATAATTCACAAAATCGGAACATTTACCAGACTAAGAACATGGTGCACCAGCGCCGCCGAGCAGAACGCAATGACAACGATCATCACCACCATCAATAAAGCCGTAGCAAAGCCCCGCTCTTTTATCATAACGCTAAACTGAGCAATACAAGGAACAAATAAGGTCAGAGCTACAGCCGCCACTACAAGCTGGACATCAGTCAGTTTTCCCGCCATTGCCAAGTCATACAGACCCGCCGCTCCGTAATCGCGGCGAAAAAAGCCAAGAATAAAAGCCTGAGCTGTTGCTGATGGCAAACCAATAAACGCCATGCCTGGCTCTAAGTAATGAACGAGAGCAGCTAAAAGTCCACTGTGATCGCCTGCCCACAATAAAGCGCTTGTAACAATAAAAACCGGCAATATTTCCACAAAGTACCAGACCATGCGGCTATAGGCTTTTTTAATAACATTGCCGGCAAGCGGCAAACGCAGCGGCGGTATCTCCATATAAAAAGCACTTCTGCTGCCAGGCACAAATTTGGCGCTTAGCCAGCCAATGCTAACAAAGATTGCCAAAATATAAACGATCCAGATGGTGACAGCGACCGGATTATGGGATAGCAATGCCAAAACTACGCCAAGCTGAGCAGAACACGGTATCGTCAGCGACAGAAGAAACGTAGCTAACAGGCGCTCCCGCTTACTTTCCAGCGTGCGGGTCACCATAACAGCCATCGTGCCGCAGCCTAACCCGAGTGTTAACGGGATAACAGCCCTACCATTAAACCCAAAGCAGCGAAAGACCGAATCAACCAGCATGGCCAGTCGAGGTAGATAGCCGGTATCTTCAAGTACGGCAAATACTAAAAAGAATGTCCCGACTATCGGCAAAATGATGGCTGCCGCATAGCGGACTCCCATAGTAACGATTCCATACTCCCCAACTAGCAGCGACTGCAGCCACTCCCATGGGATAAAATCGTGAATAACCCCTATAGCCAACGGATTAAGAACAGGAATAAACAAACTATTATTAATATAATCGACAAGATAGCCGGCGCCAAATTTTCCCACAAACTGGTATAACCCAAAATATAGGACAAAACACAGTATGGGCACCCCGGTCAATGGCTCTCTCGTTATCTTTCCCAGCCAACCTGCCAATCTGTTCATATTATGGCGTTCAAAGCGGGCGTACCTTACCGTTTGGTCTGCAATCTTATCGACAACGGCCTGTCGCTCTGCTGCAATCAATGCCTCCAGGCTGTTTTTCTTGTTGGCGGCAAGCTGTGTTGTGACCGCCGCTATTTCCGGCCATGCGGCTTCTTGCTGAGCCATAGTCATCATCATAGTATCGCCTTGCAGCAATAACAGTGCGGCCAATCTCTTGTTTAAACCGTAAGAGTCTACTAGCCGATTGCTAATGCGCTGCACAGCTTGCTCAATTTCATCACTCAGCTTAAATATTGCCGGCTTTACCCGTTGATATTGGCTTATCGCCTGTCGTAAAACGCCTAGTCCGGTTTTATGAATGGCCGACGTAGCAATGACGGGAATGCCCAGCAGCTTTTCGAGCATTATAACATCAATCAGCATGCCCCTATGCAGCGCCTCGTCCATAATATTCAAATTGAGAATGACAGGCACCTCGGCATCGATTAGTTGCAATGTCATATTCATCATTCGCCGTATATTCTTAGCGTCAACAACATGGATAACAACATCGGGGACTTGCCGCGATAATAATAACCGGGTTACCTTTTCTTCATCTGTTAACGGAATTAAGGAGTACATACCTGGCGTATCAATTACCTCGAAACGCCGTCCGGCAAATTTGAAATGTCCTGTAGCAATATCGACCGTTGTACCCGGATAATTAGATACGGCGACATAGCTGCTTGTCAAATAATTAAATATTGCACTTTTGCCGACATTAGGCGACCCGATCAATAACACTTTTATTGCAGTATGACGCACTATTAACCCTCCGTCTGCTTAGAAATACCATGGTATTTCCTATGACGCAAGGCTCGGGGATATGCGTTAAATTTAAATATAATCTTGACTTTTACCGATGAATAAGCCGCTCTAGGAGTCCCTCTTCTCAAATTCGGAGTCCTAAAGCGGCTTATTCCCTGGATAAGGTCGACTAGCTTTCAGATAACCCCTGAAGCATTCGTCTCTCTTTATCGTTTCCTTAGTTCATCGCTTTAAGGCCGAGTAGCGAGTACCGATCCTAAAGAGCGAGGTTTAGGAAACCGATTAATGCTCCTGGCTAGCATTACATTATGTTTGTAATCCAATGTCGTCAACTTAATAAAAATCCATCCACATAAACGAACAGTTCCAAAAATATATCGAGAACCAAGAGATAAGTGGTACGTGCCTATTCTATCTTTCCCGTAACCCTTCACTCTTATATTTAATACTGGATCCATAAAATACTCGGTAATCCGCTTATGTCGGGTCTTGATCACCGTCGTCACAGCCATGCCGAGATGCTTTAGGTAAGTTTTTGCTATAAGTTGTTTCAGAACGACATATTGGATTTCTTCAACAGCGACAGGCAATAAGGTCACTCAATTTTTAGTACTGGCCGCAAGAAATACAGTCAGCTTTTGTCCAAGCGATTTTCCAGCGATGCTAAAGATTGGATTCTCGAACAAAAAGCCTTCAAAGAGAGATGGCGGTCACAGGCGCTTTATTTGTAAATTTCCATCGTTTTAGTGGCCATTCGTTGCCCATAGAGTAGGAAAGTATCCTTGCTTTCTTCCAGACGATCTTTCAACGCGACAGGCCCCAGATGAATTACCGGCTTTCCGTAAGAGCCGCCACCGGAATAAGTGAGCATTCCATACACCAGCATATGGTCGAGAATTAGACGTATACCGAGTTCACCACCGCCATGTATGTAATCAGCAGTAGCAAAAGCGCCGCCAATTTTTCCAGCGAGGCCATATTTTTTGCAGGGGCCTTCCAGCCAATTTTTAATGGCTCCGCATACACTCGCCATGTAGATCGGCGTACCCAAGACCACGCACTTGCTTTCCTTTGCCCATACTTCATCTATTTCTTCAATAGGAAAGGCCTTGGCTTCCACGCCATCCACGGTTTGCATACCTTCGGCAATCACTTCGGCCATCTGCTTAGTGCTGCCTGTTAGGGAATGGTATAGCACGGTCATTTTCATTCGACGTTCCTCCTTTTATAGCATCAAAAAAGCTATGCTGTTTCCATACATGCTTTTTGTGCGTCCATACAGATATAGATAATCCATCATGACACCTTAGCGATTCTACTTTAATACATCGACAGATTTTTCATAGTTATTAAATCCCGCCATGCTAGATTAATAATGATTATCAAGGTTTCTCGCAAGATATTGCCGTTTTTCACTGGGAGTGCTCTAATTTCGTAAGATTATAATGGATTTGCCCTTTATAGTTTAGTACATAATACATGCTGTATTTATCCGATAACTAAACTTCAGATGGGGTAAAAACCCGCCTGAAGCGTGCGTCTCTCTGTATTATTCAAGTACAACCTGTACATGCTTTCCTTCTTCTTCCTCTTCAACGTCAACAAAGGTATAGGGAAGGGAAACCTCACCCTCACTTATACTGCTTAATAATTCATCAATGTCAATGTCTTTGAGTATAGCGAATTCTTTAGAGTATTCAGGAGAGTGTTTGGCCACAAGCGAGCCAATTGTCTGGCCGAGCTTTAATCCGGCGCGCACCAATGAAAACGGAATTCGGACATTCACTTTTGCTTTGCCGCCGTCAGTTACGCGGACAATTATTCGTTTTGGCATCACACCAGCAAGATTTTTGGTGATTGCACCATTGGCCGACTCTACGTCTTTGTCATTGTAGGCAGAGCTTCCATCAAGCGCTCAGCTTCTTCTACAGATATCGACCCTTCTTTTAGCATTTCAAGTATTAATCTACGTTCTTCATTCATTATTTTTTTCCTCCTTGCAGCAGTTCTAGTGCTTCTTCAGCAGTGATGCTGCCCTCTTTTAAGCGCATTAAAACATCCAATCGGTAAGTAGTGGCACTGGCCTTATTCTCAAAATCCAAGCTGTCAATCAAGCCATCTAAGCGGTTACGCGCCGTAGGATACGAGATATTAAGGATTGCACCGACATCTTTGAGATTTCCCCGACAACGGATAAAGGTTTCAAGAAACGCTCGATGCTCTCCTGCAAGCTGTGTGAAACGATCTAAGACAAAAGCCCCCTGGACTTCAGTTTGGCAAGCAGGGCATCGCAATAAGCATACCTGCATCTCATGCGCGCAGGCAGGACAGTTTTTCGGCATTACAGCGTTCATGAAATCACCTCTTTCTTACACTATAATATTAACATTATTATTAAATAAAATCAATATAGACATTAATATTATTAATTTATATGTTGATTTTATTTAATCACTAATAAACTTTAAACAAGTTACTATTATCCGATGTCCAAACTGGATATAGCTAATAGAGATAGCAAAAGATAGTTTTTTAATAATAATAAAAAAAGACTTGGCTTATGCCGAGTCTTCAGTGGACGCCGGCACAAGCCAAATCGCTTAGGTATTATCGAAAAATGGTTACACTTTCTCAGTATAAAGAGTTACATTAACTGTTCCACTTTTGCAGCAATACTGGCTTTAGGCATATAACCTGTCAGCTTTTCCACGAGTTCACCATCTTTAAAGACAACCATCGTTGGCAAACTCATGATACCGTATCTTTGCGCCAGTGAACGATTTTCATCAACATTAATCTTAACAACCTTAATCTGATCGCCCAATTCTTGAGCCAGTTCATCCATAATCGGCGCCAGCCGCGTACAATACCCGCACCATGGCGCCCAAAAGTCAACAAGCACCGGTTTAGCGGCATCGAGCACTTCCTCTTGAAAATTGCTTTCGTTGGTATTGATCACAGTTACCATCAGACAGCCCCCCTTAAATTAAGATAACATGTGGATATCTACTTGCGGTTGCGGAGTTCAACAAGCACAGCTCCGATCAACCACATTAATCCAGACTTTTAGCGGGTTCCACCTCACTGCTGGCACTAGCGCCAGGCTGTAACCAGACATTTCTTATGCCTAGCTCGCACAGTGATTGACAGTCTGCTCACCGACATTGAATCGCACTACAAGTTTACATCTTATAGTCAAAATTATTATCGGCAGCTCCAACAAAGACCCATTTTTTCATTCGGAGCATTATTTCAACATGATCCACTCGCGTCACGAGTTAAATCATTCCTCAATAACGGTTAAACTATTCATTTTGTCGCCTTGCTCTATTTGATCAATAACATCCATTCCTTCGATTACTTTACCGAATACTGTATGTACACCGTCTAAATGCGGCTGCGGGGCGTATACAATAAAGAATTGGCTGCCACCGGTATTGGGACCGCGGTGAGCCATAGATAATGATCCCCGCTCATGCTTATTGGGATTTCCTGCAGTTTCACAAGGGATTGTGTACCCTGGGCCACCTGTACCGGTACCGTTCGGGCAACCGCCTTGAGCGACAAAACCGTTAATAACCCGATGGAATTGTAATCCATTGTAAAAACCTTCAGTAATTAATTTTTCAAAGTTAGCTACTGTTTTAGGAGCGTCTTTTTCAAACAACTCAATAATAACTTTGCCTTTATCTGTTTCAATAACTGCTTTTTTCAAATTTAATCCCTCGCTTAAAGTAAAATTTATTTATATTATACCACACCACAATACATTTTAGCAAAAATGGCCAGCAAAAACTCAAACGAAAATACTCCTTCTGCAAGAAGGAGTATGCAGTAAAACGTATTGCAGACCCATGATACCGTGCCTCTCGTATGTTCAATACCCGCTTCTCAGCAGGTGGGCGTTTTATATCTATGCTTTTGCCTTCCACGCAATGGAGGCCTGGCAGCGGCATAGCTTCAAACTCCCCAGGTAAATGAGTCGGTTGAACATATAAGAGTATAACGAGCACCTCAGGCATAACTGCCGTTCGACAATATTATCTTATCATGTCAGCCGCATTAATTCAAGGTCAAAAATGGGTCAGTAAAAGTTTTTTTCGGCTGAATTTTCAAATTCACCTTCCTCATACAATGCCGTCCTTGTGCGCACGCCTTTGTTGCCTGTTTGACTTTCTATTATTTATCCGATGGCTAAACTTCAGATGGGGTAAAAACCCCACCTGAAGCGTGCGTTCCTCTTTATTGTCTTCGGATTAATGGATCTCAGTAGCGGTTTTTAAATGACGGGTGCAATTGAGCAAACTAAGCATCGGCCGCCCATGATAATAATCAATAATGTTTACCGCTGTATTATCTTGCCTGATGCTCCACACACGATTTAAATGAATGTCCAGCATGGCGCAAATAATTGTGCTAATTGTGCCGCCATGAGCCACGATAGCGGTAGTTTGCTCCGGGTGAGCAGCCACAATCTTAGTTATCGCCGCATAAGCCCGCTCTTTTAATTGCGTGAAGGTCTCGCCGCCAGGGATTTCGACTTCATCAGGAGTGGCCCATAGTTTACCGAGCAGGCCTGGCCAACGTTCAGAGATTTGTTCGTAACAAAGACCTTCCCAATCACCAAACTTGATTTCTCGCAATTCAGGAACAATATTGACTGCTAGGCTATGTTTAGCAGCGATACCTTCGGCCGTTTTAAAGGCGCGCGATAGATCGCTGGCATATACGGCATCGATCTTTTCAGCCGCTAAGCGTTCAGCCACTGCAGCGGCCTGTACGAGACCTTCGTCTGACAGCGCAATATCACTATGTCCCTGATATTTTTTTTCCAAATTCCACAATGTTTGGCCGTGTCGTACGATGATTAATTTACTCATTGATTCACCTCACTGCCTGTTCAAGGCGCTTAAGCAGCATTTTATTTTGCTCATGTAGTTTAACAGCTACCCGGATGTAATAAGGAGAAAGTCCGGGATAGTTGCTGCAATCGCGGATGAGAATTCCCTGCTCAGCCAGCGTCTGCCGCAGCTTGGCAGCCGTCTGTCCGGTAGCTGTTATATCAATCAATATATAGTTGACAGACGGCAAAAACGGCTTAAATCCGGCTAAAGCTTGTAAACCGGTATACAGTATCCTTTTCTCGCACTCCACCACTCGCCAGCTTGTTTCCTGATAACATTTGTCTGACAACGCAGCAACGCCTGCCGCCTGCGCAATCAAGTTAACATTCCACGGATCTTTGGCAGCATGAAGCCTGCTGGCCAACTGGGGATGGCTAAGAGCAAATCCCAGCCTTAGGCCGGGGATGGCATAAAACTTAGTCAGTGAATGTAGTATTACCAGATTATCATATTGTTTAAGCAATGGCCGGCAAGTATAGGCCTGTCCATCGCTAATAAAGTCGATAAAAGATTCGTCAACGACGACTAATACACCTGCCTGTCCGGCGGCAGACACCAGTCGTTCGAGTGTACCGCGCGGCAATAGTGTACCGGTAGGATTATTGGGGTTGCCGATAAACACCATGTCAACATGATGCAGCCGGTCGCAAATAGCGTCTATATCAACAGCGAAATTATTGGCCGGCGATAGATAGGCATATTCAACCTCGGCGCCGGCAGCCTTGGCGGCACGTTGATATTCACTAAAACTCGGGGCAGGAATAAGCACTCGCTTGGGGCGAAGAGTGTGAGTCAGTACATACAACAGTTCCACAGCGCCATTACCCGCTGTAATAGCCTCAACGCCAACATTGTAATAGCTGCTGATCGCCGCTTTAAGCAGTACGGCCTCAGCATCCGGATAATGGATGACTTGATTAATTGCCTGGCTTATGGCCTGTTGTACGCTGTCGGCAAGCCCCAGCGGGTTTATATTGGCGCTAAAGTCAAGCACACTGTCAACTGAGCCGCCGCCTGCGCGCGCCCAAGCATGCACATTGCCGCCATGGCCGGAATTGGTCATCTGCCATTCAGCGTTCACTGCCATCATCTCCTGTTATCATTAATTGACCGGCAATCAGCCGTACTGTTTTTAAATAGGCAACCTCCGGGCACAGCCGGCTTATCTCGTTGATACAATTTGCATGACCGTCCATGACGTCGGCACTGAACATAACTCCCACTACGGTGCCGCTATGAGCGACGCAGACGCCGACAGCACCAAAACTGTCACTGCAGTTGATCACTTGCTCGAGGCAAGACTTATAAAGTATCGTTTGGTTAGCTAGTGCACTCATCGTAGCCCCCCGGCCAATAAGCTTGGCATCGCCGGTCGTTAACCCTTGGATCACTAGCTGAGCGGCAGCAGCAACCTGCGGCTCTTTAGCGCGGTTTAAGCCGGCTAAATCGGCACGACAGTTAAAATCCTGAGTATCAACCTGGCCGCCGGCATCAAAAATGGCGATATGCATCGGTGGCGGATTACCCAGCAGGCGGCGAATCTTGCCATGAATATGATCAAACATAATAATTCCCGGGAAAAAAATGCCATCAGTAGGTTCAATAGACAAAGCAATATCAGCAATCTCATCAGCAGATAGCCGGGTACCGGTCACTGCCAACGCGGTAGCCTGACAGGCAGCGCTGATATCGGCACTGCTGGAAGCCATGCCTTTACCTACAGGTAAATCGGAAACGACAGCCACCCTGATATTGCCGGCAATATTAAGAAAATCCAGCGTCTTATCTACAGCCATTGCTGCCTTAGGTCGCGGCTCCGGCTGCAGGATGCAGTCCGTTACCGTCACTTCGGAATACCAGTCGACCGGGCATGTAATCAAAAAATCAACCCCGTTTATCATTCCCTGGACAAGTTCGCCACATGCACCAGGTGCTTTCACCTTAATCGTCATAGCTAAGTCAGCCTTTCAGTGATTAAATCTATTTTATCCAGAGGACAAATGCAAGTAAAGTTGTCAACTCAGCAAACTCAGTCACAGCGCCGTATGTATCGCCGGTTAAACCGCCTAGCACACCGGCCAGATACCGGGCCGACAATACTCCGGCCAAAACGGCGCCGCCGACACTGAGCAGAACCTCGAGACCAAAGGGAGCAACAACGGCCAGCGCAAAAACAGTGGCAATTACGACAGTCGTGCGGCCGGCAAACTGGGCAAAAGCCTTTCCTATACCGTCAGGGCGGGCATAGGGAAATGAGGTAATGCTGATGACCATGGCCAATCTCCCTGCAACTGGCATGACGAACAGAGCTGTCATTAGCATTGCTTGCGGCATATCGACAATGAATGAATACTTCAGCAAGATGAGCAGGACAAAAGCCACTACCCCGTTGGCGCCAACCCGGCTGTCTTTCATAATTTCCAGCATGCGCTCCCGGGACCGTCCTGAGAATACGCCGTCGGCAGTGTCCATCAAACCATCACAGTGCAGGCCGCCGGTAAGCACAACCTCAGTCAGAATAATGATGACCGCCAGCGCATGTGACGGTAAAAACGGGCTTAAAAGATAACAGAGGCCGGACAAAACAAAGCCAATAACGGCGCCAATCAGTGTAAAATACTTGACACTCCGGCCAAAGCCGGCCGGTGACCAGTCATGCTCTGTCACCACCCGGATGCGGGTAAGAAACTGTAATGCGGTAAAAAAATCTTTCAAATACTATGTCCTCCATGCTAGACTACCTGACATAAGTAAGCACCCATTTTGCAGCAAAAGCACCGGCAATAAACAGTGCGGTTACTCCATACATAATGTGAATCGTTTGTTCAATATGCCTAGGCTGAAGCTGATGTTTTTCCTCACCCATATAAGCTCGCAAAGAAGCTGCTCCCCCATAATAGTTGAGGCCCCCCAGCCTAATGCCTAACGCCCCGGCCACACCGGCTTCAGCCAAGCCGCTGTTGGGACTGGGATGCTTGCCCGCATCCTGCCGGATCGCCCGGTAAGCACCGCCGGCATCAAGCTTAAGCAGCGCCGCAGCGATAATGATCAGCAATCCGGTAATTCTGGCCGGAATATAATTAAACACGTCATCAAGCCGCGCTGCTGCCCTACCAAAATCCTTGTACTTTTCATTTTTATAGCCGACCATTGAATCAAGCGTGTTAACGGCCCGGTACATGCAGGCCAGCGGCACACCGCCAACAACAAGGTAAAATAATGGCGATATAATGCCATCGACAATATTTTCAGCCACCGTCTCAACTGTAGCCCGGGTAACGCCGGTCGTATCAAGCGCAGCCGTGTCCCGCCCGACAATCCAGCCTACCTTATAGCGGGCCTCTTCCATATTACCCGCGTTCAGATAGTCGGCAATCTCCCTTCCGGCTTCAGCCAGGCTGCGGGGCGAAATAGTAAACGAGAGTAAAATCGCACCGCCTATGTAGACCGCCCATGGATGAAGAGCCGATAAAGCAGTCATCACCAGCCAAGCCACCATGTAGACTGCGGCAAGCACAACAGTGACAAGCAGCACGCCGGACAATTGTTTGCGCCTTGGTGAATGGGCTGCTGACAACAGCAGCCGTTCCAGCCAGGCGATAAAATTCCCAATGATTACGACCGGATGAAATGACGTGCGCGGATCTCCGACTATACGATCGATCATAACGGCCGCTAACGCTATATACTCTGCCATGCCTTATTTCCCATCAGATTCATTCATAAGCCGGTAGACTCTATCTATATTCATACTCTGCCGGACAACGTCAGCCAGCCGGTCGTAAGCAGCCTCTTTGCGCGCTTGTGTATTCTGTATAATGCCTATGGGCGATAATCCTTTGCGTACGCGAAGAGCATTAAGCACAGCCCGGCGGTAGCCGTCGTTATCAAAAATACCATGCATATATGTCCCCATCACAAGGCCATTGGCAGAAACCGCGCCGTCACTCACTGTCAGCAACTCATCCGAGCGGGTAATAATCGTAAAGGCCGGATCGACAGGAGTCTGAAACTGAGTGCGCCCCATATGAATTTCATAGCCTGTCAGGGAAGGATCGGTATAATTGATGCCTAAGAAATTATGGTTGTTAGCAGTTGCCTTGACTTGATGAGTTACTTTATTGGCGGCGAAAACAGTGATGCAGTCTATCAGTCCCAATCCCAGTACTCGGTCGAAATCAGACTCGGTATGGTCAGGGTCCTGAACTTCCCGCCCCAGCATCTGGTAGCCGCCACAAATGCCGATAACCGGTGTACCTGCTTTTACCAGCCCGATCAGTTGCTGCTCGTAACCATGCTGCCGGAGATACAACAAGTCTTCAGTCGTATTCTTGCTGCCCGGCAAAATGACAAGGTCTGGGTTGCCAATAGCCTCGCCTTGCCGTACATACCTGAGCGTAACATCACTTTCATTGGCTAAGGCATCAAAATCAGTAAAATTCGATATCTTGGGCAGACGCAAAACAGCAATATCCAGTTCTCCGGCTTTCCCCGACGCTTGCTTATTTTCCAGTGAAACCGAGTCTTCGTCATCAATACCTAGCCGGTCTAAATGCGGAATAACGCCAAGAACCGGCTTGCCTGTCTTTGTCTCCAGAAAATCGAGCGCCGGCTTCAGTAAGTTAATATCACCCCGAAATTTATTTATGATAATCCCTTTGACCAAATCCCGTTCTTCGGGCTCTAAAAGCTCCAGCGTACCGACAACAGAAGCCAGCGCCCCGCCTCTGTCGATATCGGCAATCAACAGCACCGGCGCTGAAACAAGCTTGGCAATCCGCATATTGACAATATCGTTGGCTTTTAAATTAACTTCAGCCGGACTACCGGCGCCTTCAATGACAATGACATCAAATTCATTATGCAGCTTGTCTAAGCACTCAGTTATAACGCCCAGCGCCGTAAGGCTATACCCTAAATGATATTCTTTGGCCGACATGTTGCCAACAGGCTTGCCCATAACAATGACCTGTGAACATGAATTGCCTGTCGGCTTTAATAACACCGGGTTCATTTCAACGGCAGGCTCCAGCCCGGCGGCCTCGGCCTGCGCCACCTGCGCCCGCCCCATTTCACCGCCTGTTTTCGTCACATAGGAATTTAGCGCCATATTTTGTGATTTAAACGGCGTCACCTTATAGCCGTCTTGTTTAAATATCCGGCACAAAGCCGTAGTTAATATGCTTTTACCGACATGAGAGCTCGTTCCTTGCAGCATAATTGCTTTAGCCATTCATTCCATCCTCCTCCAGAGCAGTGGCTAGCTTTTTTAGTTCAACGGGCAGACCACAGACGACAAGATACACCTCGTCAGCACAGGCGGCCACTTTTTGGTTGACAAGCCCGGCCGCGTCACGATACTCACGAGCCAGAGCATTATCAGGCACAATACCTAAACCCACTTCGTTTGTAACAAAAATTACATCAACACTATCATGCCTGGCACTGACAAGCAGCCTGTCAATAGCAGCCAGCACAGCCTGACAACGCACCTCGCTGTCAACAGGGGCGTCAGGAGCAAGCAAGAGATTCGTTGTATAGAGTGTAAGGCAGTCAAACAGCACGGCCTCGGCGCTCTGCAACGCCTGACTCATGGCTGCCTCGGCTTTGTAAGGAGCTTCAAATGTTGGCCAATTGGCCGGGCGGCGGCGACGATGCAATGTTACCCGCTGCCGCATTTCATCGTCAAAGATCTGGGCCGTGGCAATATAGGCAACTGTCCGGCCGCCTTTAGCGGCATACTGCTCGGCAAAAGCACTTTTACCACTACGCGCCCCGCCGGTAACTAAAATAATTTTTCCAGCCATACTATTTGTCTCCCGCGCAAGCTTGACGGCACTTGTAGTGAGCGCACTGTTCGACAAACCGGCCGGCCGCTTGCCTATTGCCGGCAAAATGCATATGCAGATAAGATGCCAATACATTTTCCGATACATACCCGCCTTGATAGGCGGCGCCTGTCCGCATTTTCTTGAAGGTAAACGCCCAGGGAAAATCCGCTTCCTGACCGATGGGAGTCATCCGGGAAAAATGGAATTCATGCCCACGCAAAGTATCACCGGCAGCACATAAAACATTGTCGGTCAACGCCGTTGTTTCTACATAGCCTACCGTTTCTAGTTTTGACTGCATTTGACATATTGCTGGAATGACACCGGCCATATCATAATGCCGGCCGTTAAAATCGCTGAGCTGCCGCGTCAGGTACATCAGACCGCCGCACTCGGCATAAATCGGCATGCCTCGCTCTGCCGCCCGCCGTATATCGGCGCACATTGTACGATTGTCCGCCAGCTGCTGGGCAAACATCTCTGGAAAGCCACCTCCCAGCACAATGCCGTCTACGTCCGGCAAATGCTTGTCTTGCAGCGGACTAAATGGAACAAGCTCAGCCCCAAATTCGGCCAATATTTCAAGGCTTGAGGGATAATAAAAAGTAAACGCCTCGTCCTGAGCCACACCGATCCGGGCTTTGAGTAAACGGCCTTTTTTCGCTATAGCCGGGCGCACCGCCAGCGGCCCGGCCGTTTTCGCCAGCGACAAAAGCGCATCAACGTCGACTTGCCGAGCCATTTGACGCCCCATTTCAGCCACCGTAGCGGCAACATCCTGTTCACTAACTGGTGTCAGACCAAGATGCCGTTCAGGCAGCGCCAGCTCACTATTGCGGAAAACTGTCCCAATAACAGGAATACCTAGCCGGCTAAATGCTTCACAGACGATCTGTTTGTGAGACGGGGAGCCAAGCCGGTTAATAATAACGCCGGCAAAATTAATCTTCGGGTCATACAACTTAAACCCCAAGGCAACGGCAGCTGCGCTCTCGCCCATTGACTTGGCGTCAACAACTAGCAAAACCGGCGCTTTTAATAGCTTGGCAATGGCGGCTGTACTGCTGACACCGGAGTTTCCGCCGTCATACAAGCCCATAACGCCTTCAATGACGGCAATATCATTTCCGGCTGCCGTAGTGGCAAAGATGTCGGTCAGCGACGATGGCGGCACAAGCCATGTATCAAGATTATGAGCGTTTTTACCACTGGCCAGTTGATGAAAACCTGGATCAATATAGTCAGGGCCAACTTTGTACGATTGGACATTGAGACCGCGGCTCGCCAATGATAACAACAAGCCGGTTACAATTGTTGTTTTGCCAACACCACTGCTGACACCAGCAATAACTACCCGAGGAATATTCAATTGGCCCATAAATAGCCTCCTTTTATCCGATGACTAAGCCGCGTCTTAACTCCCCCTTCAACTAGGGGTTAAGAACGGCAACTCCCTGAATAAGGTCGACTAAACTTCAGATGGGATAAAAACTCCACCTGAAGCGTTCGTCTCCCTTTATTTCACCCTCTAGCGGCCTAACAGATACATAATGGCGTTAACTGAAGCCGCTGCGATAGGACTGCCCCCCTTGTTGCCAAGCACCGTAATATACGGCACGGCAGCCGTTGTATGCAGCAGTTCTTTCGACTCGGCCGCGCCAACAAAACCGACCGGCACCCCAATGATCAATGCCGGCTTAACCTGGGCTTCTTTGATCATAGTTAGCACTTCAAACAAAGCCGTCGGCGCATTGCCAATCGCCACGATTGAACCGTTGAGCTGTGTTCCAAACTTGCGCATAGCCGCCATCGACCGGGTAATTCCAGCCGCCTTGGCCTCTTGGGCCACCGTCTCATCAGCCACCAGACAGTATGCTTGTCCGCCCAGTTCGGCCAGCCGGCGTTTATTGATACCGGTACGCACCATTTCAACATCACAAAAAATATTGCATCCGGCTTTAAGCGCCTGTAAGCCGGCGGTAATAGCTTCCCGATGGATTTTAATAATATTGGCATAATCGGGATCACCGGCAGCGTGAATGATCCGTGAATAAACCTGAGTCGCCTGCTGATCTAAGTTAAATCCGGCCAAATAAGGCGCAATGATTTCCATGCTGCGTGTTTCAATGGCCATAGGATCTTTTATGTATTCCATTATCCTACCTCCAGGAAATTGTCGCGCCGCGCTCGCAAACTCTGCGCAAACAACTTTGTTTTTCTTATTTAACACTAATGTGATCGATAACCTGCTGATGGGTTGAGCATAAGTTTTTATAATCAACACCGGGGCGGCCGATAACGATAATGGGCAATTGCAGTTCTACAGCCGCCGCTATTTTCGTATCGGCCCCGCCGATTGTACCACTATTTTTAGTGATAATGACCTCGGCATCATATTCCTTGAACAGCGCAACATTGAGCCTGAGGGAAAACGGGCCTTGCATCGCGACAATATCACTTGGTTTGAAGCCCAGCCCGATACACTCAGCAACAACCTCCGGCTGGGGCAACACCCTGGCAATGAGGCGGCCCCCGGCTAACGCCGGTTCATGTTTAAAGATACTAAGCGTGCGGCTGCCGGTAGTCAGAAAAACTACCCGACCCAGACCAGCCGCCATTTTGGCCGCCGCGCCGGCATCCGGGACTGTATAGAGCCGGTCATACTCGGGGACGTTTACCTCTGCCCGCTCATACCGTATGTATTGGATGCCCTCAGCCTCGCAAGCCTCCATAGCGTTGACCGAACCGTTGACAGCATACGGATGGCTGGCGTCAACAATTGCCGTAATTGCCTTATTTGTGATCAACGCTCTCATGCCGGCGGCCGTCAGCGGCCCGGTGTGAACATCGACGCCCGGCAGCTCAGATAGCGTCCGTCCATAATCACTGACGACGGCAACTAATAGCTGATGCCCTGCTTGCTTTAAGCGGGCGGCTAAAGCCCGGCCGTCAATCGTCCCAGCCAGTACCAGAATCATAGCCGGTAGCCACGGGGAGTTACCATTTTGCCGTCGGCTACATATGTCTGACTATTGCCGATAAGCACTAGGGAAAACATGTCAATATATTCATGAGTAAACTGATCTAGAGTAGACAGTGTCATAGCCTCTTTGTCCCTGGTAGCATGATGGACAATGCCGACAGGCGTGTCCGGCCCCCGGTATTTGAGAGTAATGGCGCGCACCGTTTCAATCTGATTAGTCCGTTTTACACTTTTCGGATTATAAATGGCGATAACAAAATCACCGGCTGCCGCCATCTCAATCCTTTTTTCAATAACCTCCCATGGAGTTAACAAATCACTCATGCTAATGACTGCAAAGTCGTGCATCAACGGCGCTCCTAAGACGGCAGCAGCGGCGCCAACGGCGCTAATACCAGGGATAACGGTGACTTCAGGCTGGTTAACAACCGGCTGTTTGGCAACAAGCTCAAGTATCAGGCCGGCCATGCCGTATATGCCGGGATCACCACTGGAAATAACAGCAACTTGCTTGCCGGCGATCGCTTGATCAACAGCCGCCTGACAGCGGTCAATCTCCTGCATCATGCCTGTGCCAATAGAGGCTTTGCCTGACAGCAGCTCTTTAATCAAATCCAAATAAGTATCATAACCGACGATAAGGTCTGCATCCGCTATCGCCTGTCTGGCTCTGGGAGTCATATCATCCAGACTGCCCGGCCCTATTCCCACAACCGATATTTTACCGGTGTAATGGCTACCGTCACTTTGGGATACTTTGTTTTGGGTAAGATCAGGTTGCTGTTCTTGCCTGCCAGTAGTGCTGCTGGTTCGCATACATTTCCCACTCCTATCTTCTCATTAACAAAATCAGACTCAGATAAATTAAACTGCTCAATACATTGTGCCAGTTGTTCATTTGAAAAAAATTCAACAGGTACATCTAGCTGCTGAGCAGCAGCCAACAGGCCGATTTCGTCTTCTTTGACAACCGTACTCCCGATGATGGCAATACTGCGAAAGCTACGGCCGACTTTCTCGCAAGCCTTTTTGATGGCCGACAAAATCTCACCACTCGTTGCGCCACGGCGGCAGCCAAGGCCGATAGCCAAGCTACCCGGCCGTAAGTATATATGGGGTTTTGTTATCGCAAAATCCCTATCGGCAATGACTACGGCCGCATCGTATTTATCTTGGCAGGTAAGTTGTCCAGTATCTGCCAAAGCAATGCCCTGTTCTGCGGCCAAATCTGCATAATGCTCGTACTCAGGTAGTTGCGGGTCGATAAAAAAAGCTACCCTGTCGCCATGTACAATCGCTGCATTAATTGTCTTAAGAGCGTCAAAAGGTTCAATCGCCAGATTTAACTTGACAGCCAATACGTCGGCTGCCGGCAGCTTGGCCACATCGGTGGCTGTCGTGATAACCGGCATAGCTCCGGCGGCATCACTGACAAGCCGGGTTAAATCATTGGCACCGCCAATATGCCCTGATAACAGGCTAATTGCAAAATTACCGCCGTCATCCATAGCGACTACTGCCGGATCGAAACGTTTATCATTGACATAGGGGGCAATAACCCGCACCACGATGCCAGTCGCCATAATAAAAACCAAACCATCGTACAGCGAAAATATGTCACAGACCAAATCACCCAGTCTGTTGAAGGTGCGCGATATATTGAGAGGATTGCGGCCGGTCTTGGCATACAGGTCAACATCACGCCCTAAGAGCGGCGCTATTCGCCCAGCCAGTTCGGCCCCTTGATGAGTCACTGAAATAATTGCTAGTTTCACGTTCTTACTTTTCCCCCTGCGCCTGTCTGAACATATGTCCGAACTCCGGGGCATAGAGCCGCGATAAGGCATAATCTGTACTCAGCACCTTGCCGACAACAATCATAGCCGTGCGGTCGATGCCACTTTCTCTGACAACTTGCGCGATGGTAGCCAACGTGCCACGGAGAATTTTTTGATCAGGCCAGGAAGCTTTCTGAACAATAGCTACCGGTGTTTCAGATGTATAGCCGCCGTCCACCAGTTCCTGGACAACATTGTCGAGCATATGCACACTTAAAAAGATACACATCGTTGCTTCATGACTGGCCAGTTTAGAGAGTTGTTCTTTTTCCGGCACGGGCGTACGCCCTTCCAACCGGGTGATAATCACTGTTTGCGACACATCAGGCAGCGTATATTCCTGTTTGAGCGCAGCGGCCGTCGCCAGAAAAGAACTGACGCCGGGAATAACCTCAAATGCAATCTGCTTGGCAGTCAATGCATCCATTTGTTCCTGGATGGCGCCATAGATACTCGGGTCGCCAGTATGGAGCCTGACGACAAGTTTACCGCCACTAACGCCCTGCTCCATAACGGCAATAACCTCGTCCAGCGTCATCGAAGCGCTATTATAGATGGCTGCCCCGTTTTTAGCCAGCGACAACAAGGCCGGGTTGACTAAAGAACCCGCATAGATAATAATATCAGCCTGTCCTAGAAGACGTTGCCCTTTAACAGTTATGAGCTCAGGGTCTCCTGGACCGGCTCCTACAAAAAATACACACATTGCTATCTCTCCCTTGACCTAGACTGCCTCCTCATTGACAGCAAGCCCTTGTTTATTACCGGCAATAATATAGATCGGATTAAGAGCCTTAAACATGTTACTCGTCCCTACCTGCTCAATTCTGGTAACCTGGATACAGCAGGCCTCGACACTGTACCCACCCTTTGAGCGCAACATATTGAGCGCTGCCAGCGTCTCGACGGTAACTGCCGTTACTATCAGCCGGCCGGCCTGTTTAAGCAACTGATCGGCACAGTCTAAAATAGCCGGCAGTTTGCCGCCGCTGCCACCGATTAATATTACGTCAGCCGCCGGCAGTCCGGCCATGGCTTCAGGCGCCGTCCCCAGTACGACCTCAATATTAGCGGTTCCGAATTTAGCGGCGTTAGCTTTAATCAGACTAATACCTGCCTGTTGACGTTCAATGGCAATAACTCTTCCCTGTTCGGCCAGCAGAGCAGCTTCTACCGACAGTGAGCCGGTACCGGCCCCAATATCAATGACAATATCTGTTGCCTTAATTCTGGCTTTGGCCAAAGTTAGTATCCTGATTTCTTGTTTAGTCATGGGAATGTCGCCCCTGATAAATTCACTATCGGCAATGCCTATCTTGCCATTCATTATTTCACCACCATTACACTATGCTCAAAGCCGGGAGTTAATGTCGCCTCAGCCAGCGTCATCGCCGCAATAACTTCATTGTCATAGGACAGATGCTTACACAGCCAGACAAGACTTGTTTCCGGCCAGCCATGTGCCAGCAGAATGCCGGCAATATAGGCGGGATTATGATGCGTGTCGGTTAAAATTCCCAATTTGTGTCCAGGCCGGTAGCTGAGCGCTTCATCAGCCGTCTGACGGCCATGCATGCTAATTAACTCCGCATCCTGCCAGACTTCGGCTAGCCGGGCAAACGCCAGTTGTACTGAACTAATTCCGGGGATAACCGAGATCGTTTCAGCGGCAAAACGATGCCTCAGGGCAGCCAGTATACTATAAAAGCCAGGATCACCTGACACCAGGACAACGACATGCCAACACGCAAGCTGATCTGCGATAAAATCAAGCACACCGTCAATATCCTTATCAATAACCTTGGTGAGCTGCCCAGCGGCTGCAAACGTATCAAGCGCCCGCCTACTGCCCACTACTACGGTGGCTTCAGCGATCGTCCTGCTGGCAATAGGCAGCACATAATCAGGCGAACCGGGCCCAATGCCCACAACAACTATTCGATAGGCTGATTCCATCCTAAATGGCCTCCAATTTCTCGGGCTGCCTGATCAAGACCAAGTATATCGCCCTTTAATGTCACAATGACAGTCCCGACAATTAAATCTCCAAAAACATACCGCTGCGCCCTGGCACTGGCCCGCTCGGCCAATACGTTATAAACCTCTGTCATATTATAGCGGGCGATGATCGGCATGGCGGCTTCTGTCGTCGTCGAATCCAAAACCTCCGCAATGGCGGCTTGCGGTGCGCCGCAGGCTGCCAAATAGGCGGCCAGTGTCTCCAGCCGTGCATCAGCCATCCGGTTATGGGTATGGAATATGCCTGCAGAAACCTTGACAATCTTGCCGAGATGTCCAAACAAGAGTACCCGGCGCATACCATATTTAGCTGCATTTTCCAGCATATGACCAACAAAATTGCTTGTCTGGACAACAGTTGCCTCCGGCAAGCCGTAGCGGTTAACCGCAATATTCTGACCAATTTTGCCTGGAGCAAACACAATATCGTCATATCCGAGCGCCTTTACCACACTGATTTGCGGTACAAGCGAATTCTTAAATGCTTCCTCCGACATAGGCTCCACAATACCAGTCGTGCCAATAATCGACAAACCGCCGACGATCCCTAATATCGGGTTAAGAGTCCGGGCCGCCAACGCTTCGCCGCCAGCAATCGAGATTGTTACGATTGCTCCTTTGCCTGGCGGCAGACAATCGGCCACTGCCTGAGTGATCATGGTACGCGGGCCAGGATTAACTGCCGGTTGACCTACAGGTACGGCCAGCCCCGGTTTTGTGATAGTGCCGACTCCTTCACCGGCCTTGATAACAACACCCGGCTGATCGGTTATCATCACTTCGGCCTTAATTTTAACGCCGTTCGTAATATCGGGGTCATCACCTGCATCTTTAACCACCCAGGATACGCCACCGCCGACAACAGCACGACTTTCAGCCACCGGCACCACCAGCGTCACCCCTTGCGGCGAAATAACTTGAACGACAGCAACCGGCTGATCCTGCCAAGCCATAACGGCTGCCTTGGCTGCCGCGGCAGCGCAAGTCCCTGTCGTTATGCCTTTTCGCAATGACTTATCAGACAATAAAAAAACCCCCTCAGAGCAGGGGGTAGAATACCAAACAAATGAGATCGCTTGCCTGATTATTATACCCACACCTGCCTATCTTCCGTAAGTCCTGGTAGTCCGGGCTTGGCGGACTACTGCGGTATGTGTTAGAACAGGCAGGTCTCCTGACTCTGGTTCATCGCCCACTTAGCCTTCCCGGTTTCCCAGTGGCACAAACAAAGCTGCATCCCCATTACAGTGGCGGGACCGCGCCGGCATTACACCGGACTTCCCTATTAAGCGAAAAGCACCTATTCCCTTGCTGATACCTATCAAATTATGACACTAGTATAATTCCCTACAGTTGACTATTCTCCTGTCGTCAGGAAAATAATTATAAAATTAGTAATTTTTTAATATTATGCTACGTTTTTCTATTTTTTACAAAAAGAGGTTGCCGTATTTAGGGAAATTTTCACTATATATTGTGATTATTCTTAAGCAAGAAAACACAATATACGATAGAAAATACTCTTAATTCGACAGCCTCTTTTCCTCTATAATCAGCTTACTTTGCAGCCTGTCCTAAAGCAAAGCCGGTTTCAAGCTCTTTTTGATTAAGTTGTTCAGTACCTCTTGGCACTCTGGCCAGCACGGGCCACGATAAGGCAATCAAGCCCTACCACACCGGCACAGCCGGCAATTGCGTCTAGAGCAACTATTTAACTAAGGTTGTATCGACGATCAATCGCCCCCCCTGTTTCAAGAGGCCAATCTATTTATCACATGCCTCCTGGCATTCTCTTTCGTTACTGTTATCGCATAATCCGGACAGCGCAGTTGGCATTGGCCACAGACAATACAGTTTTCAGGATTTTTTACATAAATTTTTCCCAGCTCATCAAGGTCAAGTACAGATTTAGGGCAAAAGTATACGCAGATGCCACAGCCCTTACACAGCTTTGGCTCAATCGATAGTGCCATAAACAGCTTACACCTCCTTTAGTTCACGTCAAATTGCGACATTTTTTTCGAAATAACCTTTTTTTATTATAATCGATAAAATTTATATATTCAATATATAAATAAAGAGAGACTAAACTTCAGATGGGTTTTTCCCCATCTGAAGTTTAGTCATCGTATAAAAGAGAAATGCTTCAAACGCTGGAGCAGCAACCTTAACCGTTCTTCTTACCTAGTTATCAATAACTTTCACTAAAATCATGCGATCAGCAGCTTCTGCCACAACTTTAACTTTAACTTTCTCTGGCTCTGTCAACAGCTTATATTCATTTTGTTGAATAATTAAATATCCTTTGCCCGGCCGGTTAACGACAGCGGCTAATTCTTCTTTCTTCATTTCACTTCCATAAACATTACTATAAAAGGTAAATCCAGGATGAAGGAATTTAATAATATACACCGGTGAAGCACCGTCATAGTGATTAACAAACTCCCTGGCAATATATTTGGAGGTAAACTGGGGCGCCGCTGCGGAAAATAGCAGGCTGACAAGCACAAGGGAAAATAGTGTCATACCGGCAACTTGAGTCCAGAAAACTTTACCAATCTGTTGCCGCCAGGTAAACCAGCCACTACATATTGCCATTAAGACAAACAACGCCGTCGTCACCATGATGCCATCAGCGAGTGCCGGCATTAGCTTTAAGCCAGTGAACATACCGGCTATAATGAGTAATGACAAAATGCCGAGAATAATCGGCCAGGCGATATAGCGCTCCCTCATTTTCCACATCCTGTCGATATACCAACCGGCAATTATTGCCAACGGCGGATACATCGGCAAAATATAAGAAACTAATTTAGTCTGGGAGAGAGAGAAAAAGAGAAAGATAAAAGCTGACCAGATATGTAAGAACAATAGTGTTCTTTTATTCTGGCCGCTTTGCGTTAGTGATGCCCATAGCGATTGAGCAAGAATGGCTGTCCAAGGAAAAAAGCCTAGTATCAGCACCGGGATAAAGTAATACCAAACAAGCACCTCCGGGTGCTCCGGTGATGTAAAGCGGGTTATGTTATGGAACCCTAAAAAGGTATCGACAAAGGCGTTGCCATGTACATAATACATAAACAAGTACCAGGGTAGGGCAACAACGCAAAATAATAAAATACCTGTGCCAAGTTTCATTTCTGTAAGCAGCCGGAAACGACCAGTAGCCAGCAAATACAAAAATATTATGGCGCCGGGAAACAAAAAGCCTATCGGCCCCTTAGCCACTGTAGCCATGCCGGCAAAAAAGTACAATAGATAATAACGCTTAGTAATAAAACCTAACAAAGCAAGCAGCAAGCAAAAATTCAGAGTCATATCGGTAACTGCCGCCTTGCCAAGATACAGATACTCGACACTTGTTGCCAAAACTAATGCCCCAACAAGAGCTGCCCGCTTGTTAAATAACTCCAGACTAAATAAATATACGGCAAGCACCCCGGCGACCGCCAACAAGGCGGAAGGAAAACGGGCAGCAAATTCATTCATGCCGAAAAGCTGGAAAGCACCGGCGACCAGCCAATAATACAGCGGCGGCTTATCATACCAAAACTCGCCGTAAATTCGGGGAGACAAAAAATCGTTAAAGGCGGTCATCTCTTTGGGAGTCTCAGCATAGACAGGCTCATCCGGGTCTAGCAACGGAACAGTCCCTAGAGAATAAAACATGATAATTACGGCAATTACTGCTACAATCCAAAAATTACGGTCTAACCGTCTCAATATGCAGATCCTCCATTTATTGCTTGATTAACGAGCGATACGTGCGTTGCAGACCTTCATCTAACGCCGTATTAGGCTTCCAGTTAAGCTTACTGACAGCAGCCTGATTTGCCAGCATCGAGTGATAGATATCGCCGGCTCTGGCCGGTGCATAGCATTTCTCTACTTGTTTACCGGCTGTCGCCGCCAATATTTCAACTAACTTGTTGACACTAGTCTGTGTCTGAGTACTGATATTATACACACGGTTAACTGCTGCAGCAGGAGCCGTAAGTGCCTGACAGTTTGCTTCAGCCACATCGCCAACATAAATAAAATCTCTTGTTTGGCCGCCATCACCAAAAATATGGACATTCTGATTCTGCGATATTTTCCGGGTAAAAATGCTGACTACCCCGCCTTCGCCACCATCGCCCTGCCGTTCACCATATACATTGGCATAGCGAAAGCCAACAGAATCTACACCATGAATCTGACTGTACAATTCCAGGTACTTTTCGCCGGTAAGCTTTGTCAGGCCATAGAAAGAAGACGGCTGTAAAGCAGCATCTTCAGCAATCGGCAAATCGTCTGCCGCCCCATACACGGCGGCACTGGAAGCAAAGACTACCCGTTTAACACCTGTGTTGCGACAAGCCTCCAGCACATTGACAAGACCGAGCAAATTTACGGTGCAATCAATATCCGGGTGGTCAATTGAAAATGGCACAGCAGTCTGAGCGGCAAGATGGATAACAGCGTCAAACTTTTCCCGGACAAATACCGCCTGCAAGCTACTATCCACGATATCTTTCTCAATAAGCTTGACCCCGGCGTCAACATTCTCCCGTAAGCCGGTGCTTAAATTATCGATGACAACGACTTCCCAACCCCTGGCAACCATTTTATCGACCGTATGTGAGCCAATAAAACCTGCACCACCTGTTACTAATACTTTCATCGCCAACCATCCTTTATCTATTAATACTAGTTCACGCGATACCGGCAAACGATATAAGCGAAATCCCGCTTTGCTTCAGAGAGTCCAAAACCCGGCAACTGGTAACGGCCGCTAGCTCCTGCTGCCAATGATAATCCCACGCGAAAGCTGTATTTAGCTCACTATCATCGAAACCCGGATGTATCATTATCTCCGAAATACCGTCAGGCAATCCGGCAATAATACGAAGTAAAAGCTTTTCTTCCAGACTGCCGCCAGCTAACATACCATAAAAATTGTCAGGCACAACCAGCCCAGCACGCCGGGCTTTGACCCGAGCCAATCCAGCCAGAACATTTAGCCCACAGCGACCGACAAGCCGGCCGACCGTCGGTTTAAACCCGCCAAAATAGAGCATCGGTTCGGCAGGAATCCTGATAGCCGGTATGGCACACTGTTTAGCTATATCAATAACAACATCAATAATGCCTGGTACAATATGCATATGCTGATGGCTGTCGAGATGGGTCACGGCAACTCCAGCCGCCAATACCTTACTGACCTGAGCTGCCAGTTCCTCTCGCACGTGCTCGAGCCGAACCCGACCGGAACAATATTTTAGCAGCAAGTCTGAGTACCCGGTACAGAACATACCATCTTCCTCAATTAGTGATGACACTCGTTCAGCCGCTGTTACTGGTCGTCCTCCCACTAAAGTAAGATGAACGCCAATCCCTAGCTGCGGATTAGCGGCCGCCAAGGCTACCGCATGCTCGAAAGCCTGCGCTCCAGCCATCAGGGTAGTACTAGTTATACAGCCTGTGATATGTCCGGCAATAATAGCATTATTAATATTTTTATGCAAACCGAAGTCATCAGCATTGACAATTAATTGTTTCATCATTACCTCAAAGGTATTTTTTACATAATGTCTGATTTATCGTGGGCAAAAAATCCCTGGTATGAGTTGATAAGAGATTTCTGATACTATAATTGGTCACCCGAATAATTATAAAAAACAGGGAGGTAATCACACAATGGCGCAATCCAAACAAAGTCAGCAAGAGGCCAGCAAAAAACAGTTCGGCACCCTTACCGCTGCTCAGGATGCCAATAACGACTACACCAGCAATACTGCTGGAACATCAGCTGCTTCTTCAACTTCCGGCGCCTCGGCCAATATGAACGAATTAAGCCAACTGGCCAACCAATCCCAAACCGGCGGAGCCAGCTCGAGCAGCAAGTCAAAAAGCGATAGGGCTAACCAGACCTTAACGGCAAAATATGACGTCAATGGCGACTATAAGACAGAGTAACGGATAAAGCGAGACTTAGCTTCAGATGGGGTCTTACCCCATCTGAAGTTTAGTCGACCTTCTCCGAATGTCTAGCCGCTCTTAACCCCCGCTAATAAAAGCAGGAGTTAAGACGCGGTTTTAGTCATCGGATAAAGCAAGACGAAAGCTTCAGGCGGGGTTTTTACCCCATCTGAAGCGTTCTGCTATTTTCTTGAAATCGTTTCGACATGGGCAGCATACGCGCTATGGTTATGAATAGACTCATAATTCTCGCATTCCACCTCAAACCACTGAACACTGTCAATCTGGCGCAGTTCCAACACCAAATCCCTAAGCACATCTTCAACAAACTTTGGATTTTCATAAGCCGTTTCGGTAACAAACTTTTCATCGGACCGTTTGAGAAGCGGATATACCTGGCAGCTTCCCTGCTGTTCCATTAGTTGGGCCATATCTTCAATCCAGATAAACCGGCCTGGCTGATTTTTTATTTTTACCCGCATAATCCCCCGCTGATTATGCGCTCCGTATCGAGAAATCTCCTTGCTGCAAGGACATAACGAAGTAAAAGGTACAGTAATCCCAAATATAAAGTCCAAATCTTCGCCCCTTGTCAGATTGGCGGAAAACATGCAATCATAGTCAAGCAAGCTTTTAAGCCCGCTTACCGGCGCTGTTTTTTCAATAAAATATTTAAAATCAATATCTATATGCGCCCGCTGGGCTTTCAAACGATCAATCGTGTCTGTCAGTATATTTTCCACTTCCCGATACGATACCGGCTTTTGACTCCAATCGCTCAGAATCTCAATAAACCGGCTCATATGAGTGCCTTTAAACTCCTGAGGCAAATCTACCGTAAGCTTAATTTTAGCTAACACTGACTGAAACGTACCGCTCTTCGTTTTGATTAAAAAGGGTAAATGAACATCACTGACCCCAACCTTTTGGATAGCAATGCCACGTTCGTCACCGCTGTTTTGAACATCTTTAATGCTGTCACCCTCTTGAATAGTTTGCTTCATTTTATTCACCCCTAGCACGATACAAAATAGGGTCTGTCAGACCTGCCTCGGCAAATCCTTTAAGACGCAAAAGACAGCTATCGCATTGTCCACACGCCTCGTCCCCACCCCGATAACAACTTGTCGTCAAATAAAGCGGCGCTCCCAGCTTGTCCCCCAACAGCACGATATCCTTTTTACTCAGCTTAAGCAGCGGCGTTTCTATCGTCGTTCTCCAGCCTTCTTCAGTAGCTGCTTTAGTAGAATAATCGGCTAACTGCTGAAATAAAGCGATAAATTCAGGCCGGCAGTCAGGATACCCGGAGTAATCGAGCGCATTAACGCCGATATAAATCCGCTCGGCCCCTGTCACCTCGGCATAGCCAAGCGCATAGCTTAAAAAGATTAAATTTCGCGCAGGCACATACGTTACCGGCACACCCGTTGCACCGATCTTCCCTGGGGGAATTGCCAGGCTGCTATCTGTCAACGCACTGCCGCCAATTGCCTCCATATTAGTCTCAACTACTAAATGGCGGTTAACATGATAATGTTGCGCCACACTGGCGGCAGCGGCAAGCTCACGGCTATGCCGCTGGTGATAATTAAAGCTGATTGGCAGCGTTTCATACCCTTCACTGTTGGCGACAGCCATACATACGGTCGAATCCAATCCGCCTGATAACAGTACAACTGCCTTTTTATTCATAGACGCTCCCCTTATCTGTCTTTTTTAAGCCCTAACTACTCTAACAATACTCAAACTCTTATTGCACTCCAGGTCAATATATTCCTTATCCTGAGTGACAACGATCGGTCTTGACGCCAAAAAATGACCTAAATAAATGACTTCGGCATGGCGCCCGTCACTTAATTCAACGATATTGCCAATAAGATAATCACGGACATTATTCAAAAAAACGGTTCCAATCGACGGATCAAGTTTGTCGAACATTTCTTCAACAATCGTTTCAACAACGTCAAAGGGTGATTTCTTGCAGTGATAAACACGGTTAGACGTCATAGCGTCATAGATATCAACAATGGCAATAACTCTGGCGTATTTATGAATTTCATCGCCTGGAACGGCAAAGGGATAACCACTGCCGTCAAAACGTTCATGATGCTGAAGCACCCCGTAAATGACGCCTTGGGGAACATCCGGCATATCACGAATCATTTGATAGCCCCGGATAGTGTGAAGCCGCATAATCTTCATTTCTTCAGCAGTAAGTTTACCGGGCTTATTGAGAATTTCCAGCGGTATCTGCGTCTTACCGACATCGTGCATCAACCCGGTCAGCACCAAATCCTGCAACTCCTGCCCTGTGTAAGAAAGCCACTTACCCAATACACCACATAAAACAGCAACACTGACCGAGTGGTGAAAAGTATAGTCGTCCTGGCGGCGCACCATATTCAGATGATTAATTACACCCGGTGAGTTTATCGACAGTTCGATCAAATTATGTACTAAGTCCTGCATGATTTGCACTGGTACTTTTTTTAAAAAACGCAGTTTTAAAAAATGATTCTTTAACAAATATACAGTATCATTGTAATTAGCATAAAACTTTTTCTGAGCGTCACTTTCAGGAAGATAAAGATCAAACTCATCTTTTCCTGATAATTGATCTTTGATAAAGACTGTCTCAATATCCCAGAACTTTAAGCCTTCAATCATGCTTGTTGAAAGAATTGTTCTTTCACTTAAAATAACTTTGTTATCCTGCGTCAGCACCATTCGTCCAAGCTCCATGCCTGGTTTTAAATCGTATACAGAATATGGCTTGATCCGGTACTTGGCAACCAGCTTTCTCCCTCCCGCGTAAATAAATCATTTGGTCCCCCCAAAAACAAGGCCATATAGGCGTATTTTGGGGTTTAGGCCTTTTTGGGGGCAAATCATCATTTAAATTCCGCAAATAAGTTGCAATATTTACCATATGATTTTACAATATTAATGCTATAATTTTACATATTTGTGTATTTTCCTGCTAAAAATCCTTAAAAATATTTATATCTCGTCAAAAGTCTTAAAATGCAGCTTACAGACCTGATTTAATGCTTCTTTTCCATATTCTCCGGCAAAATCACGGGCAACAGGGATTACGTGGGTTGCCCCCTTGGGAAAGATCATGCTAAACCGGGCCGCAAGAGCGGCCATTGCGGCTAAAAACCGATCTCTAGCCAAAATTGAAGCGGCGGCAACGGCAACGTTGCGTTCAGCCTTGTGCATTTGTATCAGTGTAATCATCCGGCCTTTATCCAGCAGTTCGGACTGAATAAAGCGCTCATGCGCAAATTGGTCGGCTAACGCAAAGTTAGCCGGTTCCAGAGCGAGCAGACTTTCAAGAGCCCGAGCATGCGAAAAAGCTAACAGATGATTGAGGTTTCGACCCTCACGCTTAAATTGGCTGTATATTTCATTGTACTGAGCAGGAGTCCATTCTAGTTCAATAAACCGCCCGGAACACTCCTTACGGATAGAGTTAGCCAATACCCGGTTTTTTTCATCCGACAGCGCTTTGCTGTCTTTGACACCGGCAGCCACAAGCCGGGCAGCCGCCTGTTCATCAACAAGCACAGCGGCCACGACTAATGACCCAAAGAAATCACCCTTACCTGATTCATCAAGGCCAATCCATTTACCATCAAAATCTTTTATATGTTCAAAACCTGGCGGTCGCTCGGCAATTGACGGCAACGTTTCCCTGCCCTCTTGCTCAGGGGCAATTAACGGCCGCCCCTGAGCAAGAGCTTCTACAGTCGCCTTTAGTGGAGACTGTGATCCGCCGACAACAATACTAATGCCTTTCTTGCCGCAATAGACATTGACGGTGACGGCTGCCATGCCATCGGCCACCTTTAACTGCCGGCCAAAATTAATCGGCTTATCTGCCGTTATTGTAAAACCGGCCTGAGTAAAACGTTCTGATAACATAGCGATCCGTGCAGTTAACAATTCCATATTAAATCCCTCTAACAGATTGACATAGCCTCTTTGAGAGCCAAGTGCTGCACTACTTTGAGCGGCAGGCCAAGCTCTTCGGCAATTTTACGGCAATCTTCGTATTCTGGTGCGACATTGCATATTTTGCCACGGTATGAGCTGATTTTCACTTTTACTTCACCCCAGGGCAGTCCCACCACAATAAACTCACGCTTAGCAACCGCCCTGGCAACGGGATAAAAACGCATACCGATCGATGTTGTTTCTTCCAGGATAACCTCAGTAATCTTGGTCTGGCATTCCTCGTTAAATAAAGCCGATAATTGAGTAGCTGGCCGGCCTTTTTTCATGATAACCGGAGTCAGCCACACGTCAAGAGCACCGGCGTCAAACAGCTTATCCATAACATAACTGTACAGTTCCGGATTTTGATCATCGATATTAGTGTCGACCACCAGATAAGGCTTATCCTCCTGCCCCTCAACAAGCGTTCTATCGTTCTCAGCCGTCATCTCACCGAGATAAAGCCGCAAAACATTGGGAATATCAAGATCCCAACTACCGGCGCCATAACCAATCTTATGAGTGGTAAAGCCATCAGGAATAGAACCGTAACCGCTTCCGAGAGTTGCGAGTACGACCGCTCCCGTGGGAGTAACAAGCTCTTTAGCAATATCGCCCTGATAAAAAGGAATGCCGCGCAGCAGTTCGGCGGTTGCCGGCGCCGGCACCGGGATAAGTCCATGACAGCACTTTACAAAGCCACTGCCAACATGGAGCCGTGATGCGAAAATTTTCTCAATGCCCAAATAATCAAGCGCCCAGGCAATGCCAATAATATCAACAATCGAATCGACGGCACCAACTTCATGAAAATGAATTTCATTGACAGCGACGCCATGCACTTTGGCCTCAGCCTCAGCCAGCCGTGTAAAAATCTGCCGGCTTGTCGCTTTTACCGTCGGTTTAAGTGCCGACTGATCAATAATAGCCATAATATCGGCCAAATTGCGATGATGGTGCCCGCCGTCATCTGCCTTAACATCGAGATAAAATGCACTAATGCCGCCTTTGTCGACACTGGCGGTAATAAGCTGATAGCCGGCTACCGGCAATTTCGCCAGCTCAGCCCGCAGCAATTGTTCCGGTGCGCCGGCATCAAGCAACGCACCCAGCAGCATATTGCCACTGATGCCTGAAAAACAATCAAGGTAAATAACATTATATTTATCGGCCATAACTTACCCTCACCTCATATGATTAATAATACTGGCTAACCGTCCGGCGCCAAAACCGTTATCAATATTAACAACCCCGATGCCGGCCGCACAACTGTTAAGCATGCTGAGCAGCGCCGACAAACCGCCGAAATTTGCGCCATAGCCGACACTCGTCGGCACGGCAATAACCGGTTGGGCAGCCATGCCGCCGACAACGCTCGCTAGCGCTCCCTCCATGCCGGCTACAACAATGAGAACATTGGCCTTTTCGATTAACCGGCGCTGATCAAGCAGACGGTGAATACCGGCTACACCAACGTCATACACCCGCTTAACCTTATTGCCCATCATCTCAGCCGTAATGGCGGCTTCTTCGGCTACTGGAATATCACTTGTGCCAGCACTCATAACTAAGATAAACCGCTCGCCATCTGTCGGCGGCTTTTGCCGTTCGATAGTAATCAGCTTAGGCAATCCATGATATTGTGCATCAGGCACAACATTTTTTACCGCAGTATACATCTCTTTACTGGCTCTTGTCGCTAAAATACTGCGATTATATTGAGCAAGCCTGTCGATAATGGTAAGAACCTGCTCGACTGTCTTGCCCTGGCAAAATACGACTTCAGCAAACCCTTGCCTGAGCAACCGATGATGATCAAGTTTAGCAAATTCCAAATCCTCATAGGGCAATACCTTTAATTTTTCAAGCGCCTCATCCAGCGATAGGTCGCCGGCCTTAAACTCTTTAAGCAGACTGCTAACATAGTTAATATCCACTTCTACACCTCATTCAGCAGCGTTCATTCCATCATTTAGATATATACCGAGTAAGCGTAACATATGTAAACCCAAGTGCTTTTATACCTGCCGCCGCCGGAACCCTATATAGCACTAAAAACGGTCTATACTTAGTAGACCTCCATTTTGCAATCATAGCATCTTTAAGGCGCATTGGCAACGTAGTTATAAAGAGAGACTTAGCTTCAGATGGGGTTTTACCCCATCTGAAGTTTAGTCGACCTTATCCGAATGACTTAGCCGCTCTTAACTCCCACTTACAAAAAGAGGGAGTTAAGACGCGGTTTAGTCATCGGATAAATTGAAATGATAGACCTGACGCTAGCCGCACCTTTTGCAATAACGGCAACAGCGCTTCAAATGCCGCAAAGTATCGAACAAAGACATAATGTCTCTATGGGCATTATGTCTTTGTAAGAATTCAATATGAACAGCCAAAATCCTTTTCTGTTATTTTTAGTTTTGCAGTTGCGGCGCCGGCTGAAAACTTTTCAAAAGACTTTCCAGGCTTTCGATAATCTTTAACTGAGTTTCTTCCATCAGCAAAATACCTTGATTTAAGAGGATAACGTGCGGATGAAACCTGACTTGCAGTTCGTAAACAGCCTCTAAGTGCCCGACTGCTAGTTCCAATTGTTCGGCAGCCGCTAAAACCTGACTATCAAGCAATCGCTCTAATAGTATACAATGATACGTCTGCACTAACTGCGCAGCCTGGCTATAGCCCTCACTGTTATAGTGATAATGCGCAAATTCGGAAAAATGTTTAACAAAATTGGTAAATTCGTGATTGTTAGACAGCGTTATATCTGTTACCGCAGCATATATTAGTTTGTTTAGCTCATGAATATAACTATTCTGCAGCTTCATTAACGCCAGCAAGCTATTAAGGTCTCCTAGTTGACTAAGCAATGGTATCACCCCCAAGGCGGCGCGTCTATGAACATTACACTGTATGTTATTCAGTTTCCAAATATTATGTCACTAGATAAACAACAAGAAAAACTGTACTATTTGGGAACCTACAGTCACGCATTGACTATCGGGCTAGGAAAAACAGCGACCGGCCTGTAACACCAAGTGAACTTGTTTCAGCAAGCTGAAGCCGTCTGTAAAGGCGGGAGTCTTGACTCAATGTTTAAGATAAAATGACAATAAGAAAAAACCGCCACAAAGCACTTAGAGCTTGTGGCGGCGGCTATCGTCTTTTTCCATTTGAATAAGTCTACTTATAGATATCGGCATTGACACAGGTGTCAGGTTTATTGCCGGTCAGCACGGCAATAATATTGTTAGCCGCAATTACAGCCATGGCATTACGGGTCTCAACTGTTGCATTGCCAAGATGTGGCGCAAGAATAACATTGTCAAGCTGCTCAAGGCCAGCCGTTACTTGAGGTTCATACTCATAGACATCAAGCGCTGCGCCGGCAATCGTCTTGTTTTTGAGTGCCGCCAGCAAAGCGGCTTCGTCAACAAGCGGGCCGCGGGCGGCATTGATCAGAAAAGCAGTTGGCTTCATACTAGCCAGTTCTTTGACACTGATCATATGCTTCATCGTCGGATTATAGCTTTGATGGAATGTAAGGAAGTCGGCCTGCCTAATGACCTCATCAAGCGATAGGAACTCAAGCCCCAGCTCCTGCTCCTGCTCTAGACTCAGCCGGGTGCGGGTATAGTAAATGATCCGCATCTCAAACCCTTTGGCCCGTTTAGCTACAGCCCTGCCAATATTGCCCATGCCGACAATGCCCAACGTCTTGCCGGTCACCTCAACCCCAAGGTGGTATAGCGGCGCCCAGCCGGTAAATCTACCGGCCCGGGTAGTTTTATCGCCTTCAACAATCCGGCGGGCAATACTAAGCAGCAAACCCCAAGTTAAATCGGCGGTGGCGTTTGTTGAAACCTTGGGAGTATTGGTCACCGGAATTTTCCTTAAAGTAGCCGCGGCCACGTCAATATTATTAAAGCCAGCACCATAATTGGCGATAATCTTTAGATTGGGGTTCGAGTTAATGACGTCAGCATCAATGCTGTCAGATAATAAGCACAGCAGCGCATCTTTACCTGCCAAGCCGTCAATAATTTCCTGCTTAGTCAAAAGTCTCAGATCATTATGCATTGTAACTTCAAAATGCTTAGTTAACAATTCAGATGCAATTTCAGGAATGATTCCTGAAACGAATACTTTCTGTTTCATTTTCTAACAGCTCCTTTTTTACCTGCCACTAATTATATATATTTTACCAGAGTTCACGTATTTATGGTAGATACTATTGACAGGATAACTTGAAGCAGGTATCGAATATGGAGTAAAAAAACAAGGAGGTGTGTTGTATGGCCATGCTGACGATTACCAACCAAGCCCTTGAGCACATTAAAGCCCGCAGTAAACCGGTCTACCTCGAACTTTTCCAGGTCATTAGCTGCTGAATTGACATAAGAGAAAGCCCGGCTGTACGCCTGGGCCAGCCACGTGAAGCAGACAATTACAAGCTTGAGGAGATTCAGGGTGTCATGGTCTACGTTCCCTACGACCTGCCTCACATACCACTAACAATTACTCTAAGCAGCTTTTGGGGGTTTAAATGGCTTGCTATTGAAGGCTGGCGACTGACTTGAAAGAGACTCTGGCATAATGACATAAGGAAGCAAATACCTACCAAAAACGAAAAAGACAGTCAATTGATGCTAAAATGAGGATAAACCGCCACGGTTCATCCTCGTATTTTCGTCGTTTCGGGCCAACTTGACCCGATATTAATAGGTCAGTTTTTATTGCAAAACCAAACTACTTTCACTTGGGCAACACTTTAACATAAAGCGTTTATTGACAATAACTGCAATAAGACCGAAGACCACAAAGTCATAACATATCCAATTATCTGTTGAATGGATGTAACCACCTCATATTGCAGTTGTAAGGCAGTTTGACCAAGTACTGTAATGGCATTTACCATAAGAAACGTAAGCATAACAGACGGTAAAATATAGCCCATTGGTTTTTTTGCAGCAACATGATAGCGCCTAACAAGCAGGTTGGGAAAATCAGGCCAATATCAATGATAAAAGTAGGTTCCAACCAAAAGAGACAGTCCAAAAACAATCCGTTTTTTATCCATTGTGCCCTCACTTTTATTCAGCTTTATATTCGAAAACCTGATAAGGTTTTTGATGAATTGGTGTTCGATGTGAACAAAAAGTTTATGCGGCTTGTGATGAGCAGAGCAAGCAGGAACAGGTGCGGGAAGCGTCGGCAAAGGAGAAATCCCGAAGCATCGCCGCCGCATTACCGAGGTTGACACGCTGATAGAACGGCTGTATGTGGACAACGTGAGCGGCTAGGTTCCCGATGAGCGGTATCTTAAAGTATCCGCGAAGCTTGAAGCGGAACAGACCGCGCTGATGGAACAGCTTGAACGGGCTAGAAGGGGAGATAGCCGAACAGAAGGAACAGGCGTCGGGCGTGGACAGCTTTATTGACACAGGTCGCCGCTATACGGAAATCGAAACGCGGCCCCTTCGGATGCACTCTGTTTTAAGAATGCTAATCAAAAAATTTATGGAAATCGGAGTATAAAATGTCTTGATTAACGATATAGCTGTCATGCCCATGGCCTTTCATAATCTTTAGCACTGCATTGGGCAGAGCCTCAGCAAGCTGCTCAAATAATTCGGGTCTATAAATATCATTTTCCGCCGCTACCAACAAAACCGAAACCTTTATATTCCTGACATCATCTAATTCAATATTGGGCTGCTCCAGCATTAACTTGAATAAAGGATCTTTTGTTTCTTCATATGTTTCTTTTATAAATTGATAGCTTTCGTCAGTGAAATCGTCTGGCTTCAAATTAACCCCCAATAGCGCCATTTTATCAAGAATTTCGCTATGTTTCATTGCAAGAATTAAACTAATAATAGCACCATCACTAAAACCGATGATATGTACTTTTTCCAAATCCAATTCCCGAATAAAGCAATAAATATCCTCAGCCATCGTATCATATGAATAGTCATTTGTTTTCACGCTTTGGCCATGATTCCTGCTATCAATCGCATAAAGTGTATAATCCTGACGTAGTTTCTCTGAGATTTTATCAAATATATGATGATCTTCTCCATTTCCGTGTAGAAGAATAAGCGGTTTGCCATTCCCTGATTTTTCATAAAACAAATCAATATTGTTTACTCTTATAATCATTAGACTGCTCCTAACATAGATAATTTTCACTACTTGCGCAGCAATGGTTTTACCAAAGTCAAAGTGCTTTTCCATATAAATATCTCCTGTCTAGTTATCCTATAACAGGAGATATTTATAGATTACAATAATTTTATCCTATCCTGAAGTTCAATATCTTCGGCCGAAACAGCTTGGATCTCAATGTTATGCGGTGTAGGCTTGCCGTTACTATCAACATTGATAAATGTCAAAAATCCGTCAACAACAAATTCATCGGTAGGATGAATGACTATTTTCACATAGGAGATTAAGCTTGTTCTGCCTGCATAAACAACTTTACTATCACAGCGAATAAGGCTTCCTTTTTTTACCGGTCTAGTAAAAACCATGCCATGTATTTTAACGCAGACGGTACTTTCCGGCGAGGTTAGTGAAGATGCAGCAATAAAGCCTGCCTCAACAAACCACTCTGCCCCCCTCCCTGCAAACAGCGTACCATGATGATTGAGATCCTCGCCTTTGACTAGCCGGCACATCGTAACAGCTTTTACTTCCAATCCTATTCTCTCCCCTTCCTATCTAGTGTTCTATAACGGTAACAAAATATCCTCCAGCCAGCCTCACATACTATTGACGATAACGGCAATTTTCCCTAAAGCATCGAGTCCGAAAACTACCCCTGATCCTCGCTAAGCTTTTTGGAAAACATATTCAAATACTTTTTGGGCAGATTATCTACAGCGAGATTGCTGGGTTCTGGGGGATATTTGCGGTAATGCTGCCAACAACATCTGCCCGCGGATGAGCAGCAAAATAAGCTTTGGCCGTTTGCAAGCAGCGTACTGCATGCTCCATAAAACCTAATTCATTTGACCGGGAAAGATTTGGCAATTCAATTGAATAGGGCATCTCTGGCACCCGGTTTAAGATGCTTGCAACATCGATGCCGCCCTCACCCACATACATGCGGGCTTCGCGCATGATGCGGGTCATCTCTTCTCTCTCGACAGGAATTTCTGCAGTCGCATCGCAAAGATGCGCAAAACGAAACCATTCGCGTGGCACACTATCCAGAGCTTCTACTTTGTCTCTTGAGCGATGGAAATGGTGGGTATCAATCATCAGACCACTATTTTCACGCTTTGCCGTGCGCAGAACGTCGAGGGCGCCGGCCAAGTTAAAGACACCGGCAATAGGGACAAACTCCAATTCCACCGTTAGGCCAAACGGTTTAGCCAAGTCACAAATTTCGGCAAAACTCTCAATCGCGAAATTGCGCTCATTTGTCCATATGCTGCTAAGAACATGGCGTCCTCCCAATTCGGCGGCAACTTCCATTGCCGGCAAATAGCTTTTCGGATTGAGACCGTCGTAAACTCGGGCCAATTCAATATCGAGCAGCTTAATCCCTGTATCGGCAAGTGCGGTTTTTGTTTGCTGCATCATTACTTTATTTTCAGCCAACGCATAGTTGGGCTCGTTAGGCAATCCCATATAGATAGGTCGCAGACTAACGAAATCATAGCCGGCCCGTGCGGCTATATACGTCATTTCAGGCGGTGGACAACCAAGCACCGTAAGATAGGCTAATGAATATTGTTTTGTCATTTTTATACCCATTCCTTTCGCTACGCTCAAGGCACAAAACGTAATGAAAACGTTAGCTTGGAGCGATTTTTTTGTTTTATAATGCTACCATAGGGAATTAGATACACTACAAATCACG
>Ga0153941_1000115_pt1 | contig 40254 bp, 38 predicted proteins | sample TSNJ025MetaG_FD_104733 | JGI IMG/M metagenome (GOLD analysis project Ga0153941, IMG submission 104733) | Attine ant fungus gardens microbial communities from New Jersey, USA - TSNJ025 MetaG | ecosystem: Host-associated > Fungi > Mycelium > Unclassified | place: USA: New Jersey, Brendan T. Byrne...
CTCTCTGGAAGTTAAGAAGGCGATTGAACAGGCCGTTGCAGCGGAAAAACAGCTAACGCCAGCAGAAACCGCCATCCTTGAACAATCAACGCTACTCGCAGGGTGATGTCATGGGACGCGCTCTAGTAGTCATAGTCAGCGATAAATTTCGGGCAAAAGCCGCCCACTGGGTCAATGTGGCTCCGGTCGGAACGCGGGTTGAATTCAAGTCACCGAAGCGGACACTGCCCCAGAACTCGCGCCTTTGGGCGATGCTGACCGACATCGCAACCCAATGTGAGCATGCCGGGAATCACTACACACCAGATCAGTGGAAAGTAATTTTCATGCATGCGTGTGGCCGGGAAGTGCAGTTTCTACCCGGCCTTGATCAGAAGACTTTTATCCCATGGGGGCAATCTTCGTCTGATCTGTCCATCAAGGAAATGACTGACCTTATCGAGTTCATGTTCGCTTGGGGATCAGAACACGGCGTCGTTTTCAGCGAGCCGGATAAAACCGCCGAAATGGATAAGCGCTTGGGGGTGTTGTCATGACCCGCCGCGAATTCACGACAGCGATCAAGCGAACCGCATGGGATCGGGCAAACGGCCAATGCCAGAAGTGCGGAGCAAGGCTGGATATCGGCAAGGTCCATTACGATCATGAAAAACCGTGTGGGCTCGGCGGAGAACCGACGCTGGAGAATTGCCAAGTTTTGTGCCTGCCGTGCCATGCCGACAAGACTGGTACCCGCGATATCCCGATGATCCGCAAGGCCGACCGAATGAAGAACCGTCATATCGGAGCGCATCAGTCGCAACACCCGATTCCGGGCGGCAAGAACCATCCCCTGAAACGAAAACTGAATGGTCGAACCGTGCTGCGCGCCGCCGACCGCACCGGGAGACATCACTCATGACCCTCCATCGACTCATCTCAGACCTACAGGCGGCCAAACAGGGGAGCCGGGAGCTGGACGCGCGGATACATTGTCTCGTTAAAGAACGCGAGTTCGTCTGCCTGGACGATGATGATGGCGCATATCTGTTTTTTGATGGCGGCGAGCATGAGTTGGGTTACTCACCCGCCTACACCGCCTCCCTCGACGCCATCACGGTGCTGATAGAGCGGGAGTTTCCGGGCATCACTTATTCTGGCGGGATGACTTGGGTTTCTATGGCCGAAACGCCACGCTCGAGCTATCACACGTTTATCCATATCGAGATTGCACCCGGCAGGATCATTAGCGAAAGCGGAGCGACAGAAGCGCTTTCCCGCTGCATTGCCTTCCTCACCGCACATCACATCAACATAGACAGCATGGAGGCCAAATAGATGGCTATGAATGACCCGCGTGTAGAGGTCGCAAAAAACGCAATTCTCGCGACAATGGATGCAGCGCCGATCAGTCGGACTGCTAGCCCTGAGACGTTAGCGCGTTTTGCTCGGCGCCAGGAAGAGACGGCGCTGAAATATGCCGAGATTGCCCTCGCAGCCGCAGACGCCGCGACCCCATCGAAGTGGAGGCCGATCAGCGAGGATAACCAACCGCCGCTTGATACTGATGTTTTGCTTGGATGGTGGGATAGCTTCCCTATTACCACATGGCGTGTTGAGGCAGGATTTTACGGCAGTACGCGCGGCGGTTGGATACACGGTCGCGCTACACACTGGCAGCCTTTTCCACCCCTCCCGGAACAGGAGGGGAAGTGATGGCCGCTAAACACACGCCGCTGCCGTGGAAACTCCATCCTGTCGATGACACAACCATAATCGGTCCTGAATTGGACGCCGAGGGGGGTTCTAATGACCCGTTCTGATGGGCGCGTCAGCCTATACGACACATTGCGCCGAGAAGTTGCTGGCAAGATCCGGCTCAGATCTGACATAGCGAGCAGCGCTATGTCAGAAACCGCCATGCTCGCAGCAGCCACGCCTCCACAGCAGGAGGGAGGGAAAGATGGGTAGGAAAGCGGCAGCGTCAACCCGCTTGCCATTTCGATACGGCATGAGCGCCGAGGAAGCAGCAATTTCCATATCCGTATCCGTCAGTTTCTTCCTGAGGATGGTGGCAGAAGGTAAAATGCCAAGACCCTATATTGTCGGCTCTCGCCGGATATGGGATGCTGAGGAAGTGCAGAGATACCTTCGGATGTTGCCGCGTGAGGGCGGCGATAATATTGATCGCAGCTGGGATGGTTTCTGTGACGAACATCAAACTGAAATACGTTGACCGCTTCACCGACCGCCATGGTTCGGTGCGGTACTATTTCAGGCGCGGAAGAGGCGCTCGCTTCCCCCTGCCCGGTTTGCCGGGGTCATCGGAGTTCATGGAGGCGTATCAGTCTGCCGTAGATGGAATTGAGCCGCCGAAAGTGAAGAAGCAACGTGGTGAGCCTGGGACGATTGATCGGCTGGTGTCTGAGTATTTTCAGAGCCCCGAATTTTTACGACTTAAGGAGGCAACGCAAGGCCAGTATCGTTCCGTGATTGAAAAATGGGTACGGGATGAAAATGTAGGCCATCGGTCTGTTGCGGGATTGCGCCGCGAACACGTAAAATCAATGATGGGGAAAAGAGCGGGAAAACCTGGAGCCGCTGCATATTTTCTCCAAACAGCTCACGTTCTGATGAAGTACGCCATCGACAATGGATGGAGATCAGATGATCCGACTGTCGGAGTAAAGCGCTTTAAACTGGGCGAATATCATACGTGGGCCGACTCTGAGATAGAAGCGTTTGAAGCAAAATGGCCTATCGGCTCAACAGAGCGTTTGGCTTTTTCGCTCCTGTTGTACACAGGACAGCGCCGCTCTGATGTTATCAGAATGTCATGGCGGGATATAGACAATGGCGTAATTCAAGTCACACAACAGAAAACTGGAAACAAGGTCTGGATTCCCCTTCATGCCAACCTAGCAGATATTTTGGATCGGACGGAGAAGAAGCATCTGGCCATTCTGACTACAGTAAAAGAGAAGACGTTTTCGCCGGGCGGATTCAGCATGTGGATGGCAAAAAGAGTAGCTGCTGCTGGGTTGCCAGAAAAGTGCGTGTCTCATGGCATTCGGAAGGCAGCAGCGCGCCGCTTGGCCGAGGCCGGATGCTCGGCGCACGAAATTGCATCAATCACCGGACACAAATCGCTTTCTGAGGTCGAGCGCTATACCCGTGCTGTTGATCAAAAGCGTCTGGCGGTCGCTGCGGTAAAGCGTTTGACGGAACACGAATAGAACATCTTTTCCCAAACCTTATTTATAGGGTTGGGAAAAAGGGGGAAAACACAAGAAAAATCAAAACCCCGTATCTTAATTTATTTGTAAGGTTGACAAATCTATACTGGCATCGAAACCGACTCGGCTTCGATGAATTCGAAGGCGGGCATCTCATTTTCGGACAGTTTTCTGCAACGAGGATATGTCATGCGTTCGCCAAAACTCCTGTTAACCCTCGGCCTCACGTTGATCCTCGGCCTTTTCTCCCTCACCGCTTCGGCACAAAGCCGACAGAAACCGGCCAATCCGGATACGTTCACCCCCAATGAACTGGTGGATTCGGGACACCAGTTCTTCGGCTCCGTCTCGCGCGGGCTCGCGATGGCGATTCAGGACGTGACCAAGAAATGGGGACATCCGAATGCCTACATCCTCGGACAGGAAGCCTCCGGCGCTTTTATCGGCGGACTTCGTTATGGTGAAGGCACGCTTTATACGCGGAACGGTCTCAAGCAATATGTTTTCTGGCAGGGACCCTCAATGGGCTTCGATGCCGGTGGCGAAGGCGCCCGCACCATGATGCTGGTCTACGACCTTCGCAATATAGACGCCCTGTTTCAGCGGTTCGGAGGCGTCGACGGATCGGCCTACTTCATCGGTGGTTTCGGTGTTACTGCACTCAAGGCTGAGAACATGATCATCGTTCCCATCCGTTCCGGCGTCGGAGCTCGTCTCGGCGTAAATATCGGCTACCTCAAGTTCACCCCTAAGGCGACCTGGAACCCCTTCTGATCATTGACAAAAGCATCCTGCGGAAAAGTACGGTGAGGTCGCGTGGAAAATAAATAAGAGCGTCGTATCTTTGCGGATCGACGCTCCCAAAAAATGCTATTTAACCCCTGCAGGGCGCATATGCCTTGCCCTCCTGCCTCTGCCGCGCCAGTTTAGTACGGATGCGTGGAAAGAAACTGAAGGGAGAAAGACATTGATAGCCCAGTTGATGTTTTTTGCGTTGGGCTTTCTCGTCGCCAGTCTGGTAGCCCTGCTGATCTTCCCTTCGTTCAATGCCCGCGCCAAACGGCTGGCCAAACGGCGTGTCGAAGCACGTTTGCCGATATCCCTGAAAGAAGTCACCGTCGAGAGAGATTTTCTTCGCGCTGAATGTGCTCTGGCGGAAAACCGGAAAGATCGTGTTCTTGCCAGGAAGGATGAAGCTCTTCACAAACGCATGGTGGAACTGGGCAACAGCTTTACGGAGATCGAACGCCTGAAAGGCGAACTTGCGGATTTGAATACCCGTATGAGGGAAGAACTCCACACGGCAAATGAACAGATCGCCACGCTTACCGACAATCTCCGCAAAGCGGAGACACAAGGCAATTCCGGGAACCAGGTCATGGCCGAAGACAACAACCACGTATCGATCCTTGAAGCTGAACTGGCCACGCTCTCGCAGGAACTGGCGACGCAACGAAACGTGGCGAAGCAGCAGGAGGAACGCATTGTTTCCTTGCAGGAAGAGGCGCTGTTCAGCCATTCGAACGATGCTATCAGTCAGCGCATAGAAGAGCTCGCCGACCTGATCATGACTGACGCAGCAAAGCGTTCAGCCAAATACGGCGCAACTGACACGGTCACCGAATTCAAACCCGAAAATATCGCGAAAAGCGCGTAAGGTTGAAATCTGATTACGCTTTCTCGCCCGTCCTACCGCATCACCGCAAGACGCAAAATCATCAATTCCTTGCAGTAAAGGCACGGCTGATCTGTTTTGAATAATGAACGACAGCCGCAATCTTCTCTTCAAAATTCCCTTCCTTGAAGCGGAAGGACGGGCCGGAAAGAGTAAGCGCCGCGATGATTTTATCATTGTGCCCGAATATGGGAGCGGAAATCGAGCTTGCGCCGGGAGTGTGCTCACTGTCCGTTACGGCATATCCCTGCTCACGAATTGTTCGAAGCTTATCGATGTAACTTGCATCGGATGCCGGAGCGAATATCTCCCAGGTCTCCTCCGGAGAGAATGCAAGCAAGACTTTCCCAGGAGAACCAAGAGTAATATTCGTCGCATCACCCGGTTTGACAATATTCCTGACTTCCTGTGTCCCTTCAACACGATACAGGCACACCCGGCTACGCTGCATCATAACATAGATGCTCGCATTTTCATTAAACTTCTCGCTTAATTCAAATACATATGGAGAACCGGTCGTTATGAGTTCATTCTCGGTAAATGTATTCATTGCCGAGAATAGCCGTATGAGCTTCCAGCCAAGAGAATATGTTTTATCTGGTGTGTTTTTATTGAGATACCCCAAAGACACCAAAGATGTCGCCATTCGGTAAGCTGTACTAACTGAGATATTCGTAATTTCTGATATCTCGGAGACGCTCAGTTTTTGTTTTCCAGCTTTCTCGAAAGATTCTATTACCTCAAAAGCTTTTCCAATACTTTTATTAAGTAGAGTCACAGAACCCTCTCTCGGCACTTGAAACAACCCTTGAATCACATCGTTCTCGCAAAGGCGATACATAGATCATCTTTAATGCGACGGATACCCGAATATCGGCAAAGAGCAGGAGAATGGCTTCTTTCCGTAGTTCCCCGCCTCACCACTGAGCGATCAGCGCTGAATGTTCTCCGTCGCAAATGTCATCGGATTGCTCAATATAGCAAGCAGTGCCAATCTGTCGCAAGTGCTGGTGCAGCTTGAACCGGCACCCGGTCACAGCGCTGTGAAAAACACATTGCTCACAAAGCTTTTGCTCTCCCCAGTGGATACTTTTCTCACTGGCATCGCCCTCGTGGCGAGTGATTACCTGGCGCGTCAACGAGAAAGCAAACGAAGTGAATTGATAGACGTTCCGATGAGAGAAAAAGCGACGGCATTACTTCGGCACAACCACGCTAACCATTTATCAAACATTGATTTTTTTAAAAAATGACTACCTTCGTTTTCATATGAACACATCGGCAATTCCATATTTCATGACATTTTTTTATAAAATGAAAATCAAATTTTAAAAATAAAAATATTGACGCCTTTTATGAGGTAGCTATAATTTTAAAAAATAAAAAACTAATTTTAAAAAATGAAAAATAAATCTTAAGTCATCGCGACGTTTCTCGGCGTCGTGCCCAACTGGAGGGGCTTATGAGTAAAATTTTCACCCAAAACTTTCTGATGTTGTTGGCAGCTTTCGCTCTTGGTGCCCTGGTCCTGCTGATTGCGGCACAGACCGATCTTGATGTTCACGGGCAGCGCCTGCTGGCGGTTTTCACCGTTATCATCGTCATCTGGGCAACAGGATGCATGAATCTTTCGGTTTCCTGTATGCTTTTGCTTGTCCTCATGCCTCTTGCCATCACTGATTTCACCGGTGGCAAGGAAGGCGTCAACATGGGAAAGGCTTTCCGTCTCAGCCTCGGCGGCTTTTCTGGCGATGTCCCGATAACCGTTATTGCAGGTGCCGCATTTGCCGCCGTTATCCGCTCTTCAGGATTGGCGGAGAGAATTGTCTACCTGATCATGCGCCTCATCGCCGGGCGCAGCGGGTCCGCTTCACCCAGCCGCGCACTGGGGGCACTCTTTCTGGCGGACATCCCGGCATCGATCATGATCCCGTCCGCCACCGGGCGCTGTGCATTGTACATGTCCATAGCCGAAGGCTTCGAAAAGCCCTTCAAATTCAACAAGCTGGATAATGGCGGCGAGCCAAATCCCTTTCAGAAGGCCGTATGGATCGCAGTCGCGCTTATCCCGATCATCATGGGCGGCGCATTTCTCACCGGTGCGGAAGCCACAATCATGGCCGGCGGTCTGATCGCCCAGGGAACGAATGTCCCGCAGTTCTGGACCACGACATTCGCACTGCTCTTCGCCCCTGCCCTGCTGGTGATGTTCTTCTCGTGGTTCTTCCTGGTCAGGCTTTTCCCATCGACTGTCAAAAGCATCAATTCATCATTCATCAATGAAAGAATCGAACAGCTTGGCGCTTTGACATACAAGGAAAAATATTGCCTCTTCACCTTGATCGCGATGATCGCATTGTTTCTCACCGATACGATCCATAAAATCCCGACTCCTCTCATTCTCCTTCTCGTCAGCGTGGTCCTGTTCATCCCGGGTGTCGGCGCAGGCAGCTGGAAGAAGGAAGGCAAGGAAATCGCCTGGGATGGATACTTCATCATCGGTGCCGCTCTCGGATTCTCCAATTTGCTGAGCACCTACAAGGTCATGAACTTCATGGCTGCGAAGATTTCTCTCCTCAACATTCATAGTTATGCCATGGCGTTGCTCGTCATGATCATCGCGACATTGATCATTCGGCTTGGAATTGCGTCGATTACATCGGCCGCGGCCCTGCTTGTGCCGATTTCGATCGTGGTCGGACAGGCCGCCGGGCTTACGACCTTCCAGATCGTCGGTCTTGCCTGGATCACTTACTCGTTCTGCCGGATATCGTTCTTTCTCCCGCATCAGGGTGCCCAGTTGATCATGACGTTCGGCATCAATTTCTACCGGAAGAACGATCTTCTTCTATCCGCTTCCTACATAACCGCCGCCGCTGTCGTGATTTACGGTCTCTGGGCATATTTCTTCGTCAGCCCGATCCTCGGCGCTCTTCTGTAAACCCCTTTACTTTCCCAAACACACATTCAGCGTACAATAAAGGAACTATACTATGTCTACAGGAAGAAAACTGAAGGCACTCTTGGCCGACAATGCGCCCCTCGTGCTGCCTGGCGTATACGATGGTCTTTCCGCCGCCATCACGCGCCATGTCGGGTTTGATGCAGTCTACATGTCCGGCGCAGCCGTCTCCTACTCCATGCTGGGAAAGCCGGATATCGGGCTGACGACCATGACCGAAATGGCTGAAAAAGCCGCCTATATTTACGACGCGACCGGTCAGGCTATCCTCGCCGATGCGGATACCGGTTTCGGCAACGCCCTGAATGTCGCACGCACCGTTCGCGCCTACGAGAAGGCAGGGGTCGCCTGTATTCAGCTTGAAGATCAGGTCATGCCGAAGCGTTGCGGGCATATGTCGGGAAAGGCGGTTATTTCCGCCGAGGAAATGGTCGGCAAGATCAAGGCGGCGTGCGATGCCAGGCATGATCAGGATTTCATGATCATGGCCCGCACCGACGCCCGCGCCATTTCCGGCCCGGAGGAGGCCATACGCAGGGCCCATATCTACAAGGAAGCCGGGGCCGACGCTCTTTTTCTCGAAGCGCCGCAGACGGAAGAAGAAATGCGCCTCTTCTGTAGGACATTTAGCGACATTCCCATGCTCGCCAATATGGTTGAAGGTGGCAGGACGCCGCTAACTCCTCTTGAGACATTGAAAGAGATCGGCTTTTCAATGGTCATCTATCCGGGTGCCTGTGCCCGTGTTGTCTCAAAAGCGCTGACTGGTCTCTACACAGAAATAAAGACCAAGGGCACGACTATGGAATACCTCGATAACATGTTCATTTTCGGGGAGCTCAACGAAATTCTTCGCCTTGGAGAAATTCGCGATCTTGAAAAGAAGTATTCGTAACAAGTCTGACTTGAGAGATCACACGGAACTTCACATGAATCTGGGAGATCAGACGAATGGGACAGACATTTGCTGAAAAAGTTCTTAGCAAGGCTTATGGCAAAACAGTGCGAAGCGGCGACGTCGCTATCGTGGAACCCAATTTTTGCATGAGTCACGAAAATGCTTCCGCAATCATCGGTACATTCAAGAAGATAGGCCTCAAGAAGGTCTGGAATCCTGACAAGATCGTCATCATTTTTGACCACACCGTACCGGCTGCAACCGGTCCCTATGCGGATGCGCAGAAAATCGTGCGCGATTTCGTCAAGGAACAGGGGATACGGCACTTCTATGACATGAATAGCAACGGTGGCATCTGTCATCAGATCATGTGCCAGGAAGGGTTTGCAGCCCCCGGGCTCATAACGGTCGGTTCAGACAGTCACACCTGCACCCATGGAGCGGTCGGAGCTTTTTCGACGGGTATCGGTCGCTCTGAAATGGCGGCGATCTGGGCAACCGGGCAATTGTGGTTTCAGGTTCCCTCGACGATTAAAATCAATGTGGAGGGCAGTTTCAGAAAAGGCGTCAGCGCCAAGGATCTGATCCTGAAGATCATAGGAGACTTCAAGGCGGACGGTGCCGATTATAAATCCGTAGAGTTTCACGGAACCGGCATCGATGCCATGAGCGTGTCCGAGCGCATGACCCTGTGCAACATGGGCGTGGAGATGGGAGCCAAGAACGCCGTCTGCAAACCGGATAAGACCGTTGAGGACTTTCTCAAAGGCAGGACCAAGGACGGATCGTCCGAAGCTCTATGGGCAGATAGCGACGCCGCTTATGACAGTGAGGTTTTCTACGATCTCACCACTCTTGAGCCCGGTGTGGCGAAGCCGGACACGGTGGATAATTATGCACCCATCTCAGAGGTGACAGGAACCCCGATCCATCAGGCGTTCATCGGCAGTTGCACCAATGCCCGCCTTGATGATCTGCGCATTGCCGCTGAAACTCTCAAAGGCAGGCAGGTCGCCGTCCGGACCCTGGTCTACCCCGCTTCCCGAGAAGTATTTGCCGAAGCCATGCGTGAAGGCGTCATTCAGACGTTGCTGGATGCAGGCTGCACCATCAACCATCCCGGTTGCGGCCCCTGCGCCGGGGTGTATGGCGGATTGCTCGCATCGGGCGAGACCTGCATATCGACGGCCAACCGCAATTTCAAAGGCCGTATGGGCAGCAAGGATGCAGGCGTTTATCTGGCAAGCCCCGCAACCGTCGCTTGGTCGGCGGTTCAAGGCTGCATCAGCGATCCCCGGGAGGTCTGAACATGATTATATCCGGAAAAACATGGAAATACGGTGACGATGTCAACACCGATGTCATTTTCCCCGGCCGCTTCACCTATAATCTCATGTCAGACGAGGACATGGGGCGTCACGCATTGATCGATCTCGATACCGTCTTCAACCAGAACATGCAGCCGGGCGAGATCATCATAGGCGGAAAGAACTGGGGCTGCGGTTCGTCCAGGGAACAGGCGGTGAAATGCCTGAAGGCCCGAGGAGTGGGAGCGATCATCGCAAAGGGTTTCGCCCGCATCTACTACCGCAACGCCCTCAATGAAGGTCTGGCGACCATCGTATGTCCTGAAGCCGTTGATGCTATCGAAGCCGGTCAGACCATTTCGATCGACTTCACGCGAAACCGCATCATCACGTCGGACGCCGAATTCGAATTCCCGGAATACCCGGCTTTTGTGAGGGGGCTCATTGAGGACGGAGGTCTCCTGCCTCACGTCACCAAGATATTAAGGCAACAGGGAAAGATCACCTGAGCCTGTTCTGAGACATGAATAAATCGGCCCGGCGGCTGCTTCAACTGCCGGGCATCAGGCCAGATCAATGAGGTCCTGCTCCCGCCCATCTTGAGCGTTACGCAAAAATTGCAGGCTCAATTCCCCTCCAGTGCCGCAAAAGTGCTGCTTCAAGCTGGTTGAAAGCCTCTGCTTCCACCGGTTTTTCCCTGAAAATAAAGTGTTTCACGTGAAACACCTTCATGGTGCCAGTCCATTCCCTTGTTTTCAGCCATTTCCGGCGGTTTTTGCCAACCCGGATGCATTTTGGGCTGCTTCACAAATTTTTCCCCGGCTCAAAAGCGAACTTTTGATTTTGACGTTTATAATGTCCCTGCCCAAAAGCGATTGTTATAGTGCTCCATCTGCACAGACGAGCTGTCTGTTTCAAACATGGGGACTCCCATGAATCTTGGTCTGAAAGGCAAACGCGCCCTCGTTCTCTCATCGAGCAGAGGGCTTGGTCGCGGCATCGCGGAATCTCTGGCGGCAGAAGGAGCAGACGTTTTTCTCACCGCCCGGAATGCTGATCGCCTCAAGGAGGCTGCCGACACCATCAACGCCAGGGGGCAAGGCAGGGCTTTTTATCTTGCCACAAGTCTCACGGGCCATGCTGAAGAAATCCACAAGGCAGCTATCGATGCGCTGGGACATATCGATATCCTGATAGCAAACACCGGCGGTCCACCGCCCCGGACTGCGCTCAACGTTGAAATCGAGCAATGGCAGCCGAATTTCGAGGCAAAGGTGATGCCGGTAATCACCCTCGCAGGTCTGGTCGTACCCGGAATGCAACAGCGAAAATTCGGACGCATCGTCACCATAGCTTCAACCGGCGTCCGCCAGCCTATCCCAACTCTGGTTCTCTCGAATACCCTGCGTTCCTCCCTTGTCGCCTGGTCGAAGACCCTTGCCACCGCTGTCGCCAAAGATGGAGTCACAGTCAACGTCGCGCTTCCCGGACGCATCCATACCGACCGCGTCGATGAGCTCGACGCTGAAAATGCAAGGGCGCAAGGCAAAACCGTGGAAGAAATCGTCGCGGAAGTACGGGCAGGCGTTCCCAGCGGACGCTATGGTCGCGTCGAGGAATTTGCCGATGTCGTCTGCTTCCTCGCATCGGAGCGGGCAAGTTACGTCACCGGCTCCACCATAGCCATCGATGGCGGACTCATCCGCAGCCTTTGATAATAAGGCATTAAGGTCAGCGTCTGGCCTCAAAGAAGCTCTTCAGAAGAGCTGCCGCCTCCCCCTCCCGAATGCCTCCATAAACTTCGGGAGCGTGGTGGCAGCTTGCCTGTGTGAAGAACCTGCCTCCGTTTTCAACCGCCCCCCCTTTCGGGTCGGACGCAGCAAAATAAAGGCGGCGAATACGTGCGAAAGATATCGCAGCCGCGCACATGGCGCATGGCTCGAGCGTCACGTAGAGATCGCAGCCGCTAAGCCGTTCATCCGCAAGCTTTTCGCAGGCAAGACGTATAGCCAATATCTCCGCGTGTGCTGTAGGGTCCGACATCTCGCGGGGCGCATTGCCAGCACGTGCGATGACTTCGTCATCCTTCACGATCACCGCCCCGACCGGCACTTCCCCGCGTGCAGCCGCAGCTCTTGCCTCGTCGAAAGCCAGGCTCATCGGGTCGTGCCCGGAAACATATTTGGCGGCTTGTCCGATCATGGCGGTGTTTGTTCTCGCTTCCCTTGCAACTCTCTGCTATCAGCCCTTCCATGACTGACAATAACGACAAAGACAAGCGGAACCCAGGCCGAGGCTCCGCACCCAACCGCGACCGATTTTCATCGAAACGCGGCGAAAATCGACCACGCTCAGACGCACCGTGGTCAAAGCCCCGCTTCGGAGCAGATAAATCTCGATCCGGTGGAGAAAAGCCACGTTTTGGCGGCGACAAACCTCGCTTTGACGATGAGAAGCCCCGTTTCGGCGGTGAAAAACCACGCTTTGGAGGCGACAAGCCTCGTTTCGGCAGTGAGAAACCCCGCTTCGGCGGCGGCAAACCTCGTTTTGACAAACCAAAATTCGGTGATCGTAACGCGCGTCCGGATGACCGCAGACCTTCACATGGTCGTGATCGGCCCTCCCCTGACCGCGACCGGGTTGAAGTCACAGGCAATATTCTGCCAGCCATACCGCCGGAAGAGCGTATCGCCAAGGTTATCGCCCGGGCAGGCATCGCCTCTCGCCGGGATGCCGAAGTTCTGATTTCCGAAGGCAGGGTTGCCCTGGACGGCAAGATTCTGACCTCGCCTGCCATCAACGTCAGCCCGCTCTCAAATATCACGATAGACGGCGAGCCCCTGCCGGAGCGGGAGCGTACGCGCTTGTGGCTTTACCACAAGCCGCGCGGCCTCGTGACCACGGCGCGTGACCCGGAAGGACGCGCAACAGTATTCGAGCAACTGCCTGAAGAGCTGCCCCGGGTTGTCGCCATCGGTCGCCTGGATATCAATACCGAAGGCTTGCTGCTGCTGACCAACGACGGCGGCCTCGCCAGGGTCATCGCTCACCCGACCACCGGATGGTTGCGCAAGTACAAAGTGCGGGCGCACGGCGACATCACCCAGGCTGATCTCGACAAACTGGCCAAAGGCATCACCATTGATGAGATCGAGTATGGACCGGTGGAAGCCAGAATCGACCGGGTCCAGGGCGATAATGTATGGCTGACGCTCGGCCTGCGTGAAGGAAAGAACCGCGAAGTCAAACGCATTCTCGAACATCTCGGTCTGCGTGTGAACCGGCTGATCCGCATCTCCTTCGGACCATTTCAGCTTGGTGATATCGAGCCGGGATTGGTCGAGGAAATTCGCACCAAGGTTTTGAAGGAGCAGCTTGGAGCTGCTCTTGCAGAAGAAGCAGGCGCTGATTTCGAGAAGCCGGTGCGGGAGCCTATCGCTCCGCTGCCGCGCTCAGGTTCTGAGCACCATGACCGCAGGCACGATCAGGATGAAGCCCACGACTCAGAGACTGCAAGAAGAGAATTCGAAGCAGCCAAGGCTATCGAGCGGCGTGATCGCCATCGTGCCGTGTGGCGCGACGATGAGATGGACAGGCAACCTCCAAAGGGAAAACGTGTTCCACGCCGCGGAGCCGATCCCAGGGAAGAACGCAACGCCACCTCCGAACGTCCCCGCCAGAGGCTCGCTTCCATAGATGACGGCTCCGGACGCAAGATAAAGGTGGAGCGTTTCGTCAGCGCACCTGCGGAAGAACGGCAACCACGTGCAAAGCGCCCGTTCTCTTCAAACCAAGGCGCTTCGCGCCGCGATGATCGTGCCCCTCGCACAGATTATGAGCGCAGGCCGCAAAGAGAGTTTTCCCGCCCAAGCGAAGGCGAGTTCAAACGCCCCTTCCGTCGCGGCCCGGGAGAAGATGATCGTCCGCGTCGCCCCGACCGGGGTGAAGACAGAGGCTTTTCACGCGACAGGAATTTCTCTCGTGACCGCAGCCAGTCCGGTTCGGAGAGCGGTGAGAAGCGCGGCTTCGGCGAAAAACGGGACTTCGACAGAAAACCCGGCTTCGGAAAAAAACCATTTGGCGCCAAACCGTTCGGTGAAAGGTCGGGTGGCGGGCGTGACGGAGATAGGCCGAATAAAGGAAGGCCCGGCGGTGGCAGACCGGGCGGTGGGCCGGGTGCTGGAAAACCATTTGGAGGCAAACCTGGTGGCGGCAGGCCCCATGGCGGAAAACCGGGCGGTGGCAGACCGGGCGGTGGCGGTTTCGGAAAGCGCTGAGACGTGAGAATCGTCGCCGGACAATTGAAAGGTCGAGCCCTCGCAAGCCCGGAATCTGGCGACATACGCCCGACATCGGACAGGTTGCGCGAAGCGATCTTCAATATTCTCGAGCACGCCTATGGCGGGGTGATCTCAGGGGCCCGGGTTCTCGACCTCTTCGCGGGAACAGGCGCAATGGGTATCGAGGCGCTATCACGCGGCGCCGCCTTTGCGTTGTTCGTCGATGAAGGCGCACAGGCCCGCAGCCTGATCCGTGAAAACGTTACCGAGCTCGGGCTGGCTGGCAAAACGCGTCTGTTTCGCCGTGATGCAACCCGGATGGGAGATGCCAACCCGAACGCTCCATTCTCACTCGTCTTTTGCGATCCTCCCTACGACAAGGATCTCGCACCCGGTGCGCTGATCTCCTGCGCCGAAGGTGGCTGGCTCGAAGATGGCGCTATCGTTGTGATTGAAGAGAGTCGGGCCGCAACACCCGAACTCCCGGAAGGCTTCGAAGAACTGGAGCGGCGTAATTATGGCAAGACCGGCATCATTTTTGCACAATGGAAAGCACACGGCAGCACCAGTAGAAATAACGCCTGTCCCGTCTGATTTCCGTTTCTTCGCGTTATTCACAAGCCTTATGTTTCCCTACGGGAGAACCTCTATTTTGCCGCAAATCACCGCCATCGAATGTGGCAGTGGCAGTTTTGAAATTAAGGACTTTTTGCTGCAGTTGGCGACAATGGCTCCAAGTGCCTTGCGTTGATGCTAAAGCCTAGATACCTAGTTGTAATATCGTCCCTTTAACCGCCGGCCCTAGGGCGGGAGATAGAAGCATTGCGGATCGTTCATCTAGCTGTTGTCTTGTTTCTGGCGTTGTGTGCGTGCGTGACTTTCACGGCACCGGGCCGGGCCGTGGAAGCGGTTCGTGCGGATCTGGATGCCAGGGCCATCAACCTGACCCCGATGATCGAGCATTACAGCTCGGACGGCGACGTGATCCAGATATCAACGGCCCCCGGCAAAGATGGCATTGTGCGCCGCATCGCAGTCAAGGCGCGAGACGCCGGATCGCGCCCGGACTGGATCGTCTTCGCGCTGACCAACGATTCCGATGAGCAGATTGACCGACTTCTGGTCGCTCCCCATTTCCGGTTATCCGGCTCCGGCATCATCTGGCCCGATCTCGGCTCCTCGCGCATTACCGCAATCACCGCCAGTCAGGGCATTCGCCCGGAACGGGAGGATAATCCCGACTCCGACGTCTTTCTCATCACTCTCGATCCCGGAGTGACCGTAACGCTCGTTGCAGAGTTGAAGACTCCCAACCTTCCGCAGCTCTATCTGTGGGAGCCGGGAGCTTTCAAGGACTGGCAGAATGGCCATACCCTTTACAAGGGAATCATTATCGGCATTGCCGGGCTGATGGCCTTGTTCCTGACCGTGGTGTTCGTAATCAAGGGTGCATTGGTCTTTCCGGCAGTCGCTGCGCTGGCCTGGGCGGTTCTCGCCTATGCCTGCATAGATTTCGGATTCCTGCAACGAATAGTGCCCATCAGCGAAGCAGCGGAGCGCGTTTATCGCGCTGGAGCCGAGGTTGTGCTCGGGGCGACCCTGTTTGTAGTTCTCTTTGCCTATCTCAACCTGAACCGCTGGCATGTGCGCTATAAACACCTCGCCCTCTTCTGGCTGTTCTTTCTGCTGGCTCTGATCGGGCTGGCAACATTCGATCCCAGCATAGCGGCAGGTGTCGCACGCATTTCGATCGCAGCCATCACCGCGATCGGTTTCGTACTGGTCGTACATCTCGCAACCCATGGTTACGACCGTGCCATTATGTTGTTGCCGACCTGGCTGCTGCTGATCGCGTGGGTTGCTGCGGCTGGTTTTGCCGTTGTCGGTGAATTGAATACCGATGTCGTCCCTTCGGCCTTGATCGGTGGGCTGGTGCTCATCGTCATGCTGATCGGATTTACTGTTATGCAGCACGCTTTCAGTGGTGGTGCATTCATCCATAGCACCACCAGCGATGCTGAACGACGCGCACTGGCGCTCTCCGGTTCGGGTGACATCGTTTTCGATTGGGATGTAGCTGCCGACCGGGTTTATGTAAGCCCTGAACTCGAACAGATGCTCGGCCTCAAACAGGGTTCGCTGACAGGCACCGCCTCTGACTGGTTCGACACCATCAATCCGTTTGATCGTGACCGTTACCGCACGGCTCTGGATGCTGTCATCGAACAGCGACGCGGCCAGTTACGGCAGGATTTCAGACTCCGTTCCTCGGCGGCCACCTATCACTGGTTCCGCCTGAAGGCCAGACCGGTTGTCGGTTCGGATGGTGAGGTATTGCGGGTTATCGGCACTATCGTTGACGTTACTGAATCCAAGACCGCGGAAGAGCGACTGCTGCACGATGCGATTCACGATAACCTGACCCGCCTTCCCAATCGGCAGCTCTTCGCCGATCGCATTGAAACGGCACTGAAAGTTGCCGCTGCGGACGACAAATGGCGTCCGACCGTTCTCATGATCGACCTGGATCACTTCAAGAAGGTCAACGATCTCGTCGGCATCTCGGCAGGGGATTCTGTATTGCTGACGATTTCCCGCCGATTGAGCAGGTTACTTCGTCCGCAAGATACCATTGCTCGTCTTGGTAGCGATGAATTCGCCATTCTGCTCCTCTCGGAACGGGAGCCTGACAGGGTGGTGGCTTTTGCAGATCTCGTGCGTCGTGCCGTCACGACGCCAATTACATATGCCGACAAGGAAATCTCACTCTCCGCGTCACTCGGGCTGGTGCTTTATGATCCGCATACAGCGGTAGATGCCAAAGAAATCAACAAGAATGCCGAGATTGCCGTCGCTCACGCCAAGTCGCAGGGTGGAAATCGCATAGAAGTGTTCCGTCCATCGATGCGCGCAGATCTCAGCGATGTCATCACCATGGAAAGTGACCTCAAGCGCGCTCTGCTTGGCGGAGAGATCAAGGTTGTGTTCCAGCCGATTGTAAAGCTGGAAGACCGGACCGTGGCTGGCTTCGAGGCCATTCTTCGATGGAAGCACCCGCATCTCGGAGAACTCTCGCCAAAGGAATTCATTCCACTGGCCGAAGAAACCGGGCTGATTGAGGATCTCGGTCTGTTCGCGCTGGAGCAGACAGCAAGAGAACTCGCAGCCTGGCAACAGGCTCTGGAGGTCGACCCTCCGGTCTTCGCAACCATCAACATGTCCAGCCGCTATCTGCTGCGCCATGAGTTACTGCAGGAGGTCAAGACGGTCATTGCCCGAACCGGGGTCCTGCCGGGCTCCCTCAAACTGGAATTCGCAGAAAGCGTTGTGATGGAAAATCCGGAATTTGCTGCACAACTCTTCATGAGATTAAGGGATCTCGGTGCAGGGCTTTCCCTCGATGATTTCGGTACCGGTTATTCCGCACTCTCCTATCTCCAGCGACTGCCGTTCGACACTATCAAGATAGACCAATCTTTCGTGAGACAACTCTCGGCAGGCGCGCGCCCGGTCATTCTCTCCTCGATCATCAATCTTGCCGATGAACTCGGGATGGAGGCCGTCGCCGAAGGAGCTGAAACGGAATCCAACGCCATCGACCTGTACCAGCTCGGATGTTCCTATGCACAAGGTCCGGCTTTCGGCGATCCAATGACTGCTCAACAGGCTCGCCGTCTCATGGGAGCGGCGATGGAAGCTGCCTAGAGCTCTTTCCGTTAATCGGTATTGATTGAACGATAAGAAAGTGCGTTTTAACAATAAGCTAGAGCATTGCAGCGATTCATATTGAACGCAAAATGCTCTAGACGGCAAAAAATAACGCCGTCTGAAACGGCGTTATCGTAATGTCATTAGCCGGAACGACGTTATAGCTCCGATGTGAGCATGTCTCGCTCACCAACCCCTCTAATTCCTCGCTCAGACGGGCTCTACGAAACCGCTGCCCAATGCATCGGCTGCCAGAATGGCTGCATAAACCAGATCCGGAGACACTTCAAAGGGCATGTTGTGTATCGTCTCTCCCATTGCGCAGGCCGCATTGGCGACAATTCTGGCTTTTTTCTCGATATCAGTCGTTATGTTCAGTTCAGCCAATGTGATTGGCAAACCCAACTCGGCGCAAAAACCGCACACTGTCTCAACTTCTTCCAGTGACGCATTTTCAAGGACGAGTTGAACCAGCACACCGAACGAAACTTTCTCGCCGTGATAAATCGAGTGTGTATCGGCAACTGCGGTAAGGCCGTTATGAATCGAATGCGCGGCAGCCAGACCACCACTCTCAAAACCGATGCCACTGAGATAGGTATTGGCTTCGACAATGCGCTCGACTGCTTCCGTCACCACGTTGCGCTCGACCGCCGTCTTGGCCTTGAAGCCTTCAGCCAATAACGTTCGATAGCAAGTCTCGGCAATAGCCAGTGCCGTAATGGTTGCCTGCCCTCCCGCCATAGCTGTGGCATTGGCCGATGCGGATGCGCGCGCTTCGAACCACGTTGCCAATGCATCGCCAATTCCAGCAACGAGCAAGCGGGCTGGAGCATTGGCAACAACCTGAGTATCGACGAGCACGATATCTGGGTTGCTTGGAAGAAGCAGATATTCCTCAAAGGCTCCGCTATCGGTGTAGATCACGGAAAGAGCGCTACAAGGTGCATCCGAGGATGCAATAGTCGGAGCAATCACGACCGGCACCTGCCGCTGATAGGCGACAGCCTTGGCCGTATCCATCGCCTTGCCACCGCCGATTCCGATGACACCATCGCAGCGTTCCGCTTCCATCAAGGCAACGAGGCGCTTGATCTCGCTCTTCGAGCACTCACGGTTGAATTTGACGAGATGGAACTCAAGCCCATTGGTTGTCAGGCTCTTGCCCACGACACCGCTGGCTAATTCCTGAGCCGATGGCGTTGCCAGTATGAGGAATTTTCCGGCCAGCTCCTTTACGTATTCTCCCGCTCTCTCGAGAACATTGACGCCCTGAATGTATTTTCCGGGGGATCTGATCACTCTTTCCATGGCAATTCACCTTGTGGTTACTTCGGACTAAGCCGATTGCGGGATCAAGGTCGGATATCAATCCGGGCAATCCCATCAATCATAGCCAAGCCAGTATGATGCCTTTCTCCATTTCCCCAACGCGTCATACGGCCACAACCATGTAATTTTTATTTCAGCATCAGCGTGGCTGCCACGTTCATTTACAAACATTCTGCCGCCATAAACGTGTGCTGTCAGAGCGTTACAGGAGATACGCTTCGCTGAAGCGGTATTTCCGTAAACGGAGTTTGCGCTCTTTATTTTTTCATTTGCCAATGAGGAGCTGCGCTTCGGCCTCAAAATCGCACGACGCTACAGACTTCCTTGGGCCACATCGTTCTTCTTAAAGAAGATCGTGGGTGAAGCGGCGCACTCGGGCCGGTCATCGCCATCCTGCATGGGAAGGCGTGCCTTCAATGCGGACAGCGCTTATCGACGCCCGAAAAGCCTTTCGATATCCGTCAGCTTCAGTTCGACATAGGTCGGGCGACCGTGGTTACACTGGCCGGAATTCGGAGTGATCTCCATTTCGCGCAGAAGTGCATTCATCTCCTCGGGGCGCAGGCGACGCCCTGCGCGGATGGAACCGTGGCAGGACATACGGGACAGAACCGCGTCTAGACGCTCGTCAAGCGGCGATGAGGCGTTGAGTTCGGCGAGGCCATCAGCAATATCCTGGATCATATTGCGGATAGATCCCTTGATCAGAAGAGCCGGCACCTCTCGCACGAGAAGTGCGCCCGGGCCGAAGCTCTCCAGCACAAGACCTGCCTTTTCCAGGGATTCAGCTTCAGCCAGAACGCGCTCCGCATCGATACTATCCAGCTCCACGACTTCTGGAATCAGCAGCAATTGACGCTCGATACCGGATGCGTCCCGCTCGCGTTTCAGACGCTCATAAACCAGCCGCTCATGGGCTGCATGCTGATCGACGATTATGATGCCGTCAGTGGTCTGGGCAACGATATATGTTTCGTGCAGTTGGGCACGTGCAGCACCGAGTGGCGCTTCGAGCTGTTCGGCAGGAGGCTCGGCCGAGTCAGCCCGCGCATCGGCGGATGGAGCGGTAAATGGCGATGCCGGAGCGACGTAGGTTGCCTGCGACGCCTCATACAGGCCCTGCCGGGCTGCTTCGTCTGCTCCTGCGGTTTCAAGCGGCCTTTGCCAGCCTTGTACCGCAACAGGTGCGCGCGAAGGGTATTGCCCTGGAAGCGACATCTGGCGAAACAGCCCCGGAGCCGGACGCAGGCTCTCCAATGTCCTCGCACCACCGGTTGTGGCAGAGCGGAACCCTGACCGAACCACAGCATCGCGGATTGCGGTGACGACAAGGTTGCGCACCAGCACGGAATCCCTGAAACGGACTTCGGTTTTGGCCGGATGGACGTTGACGTCTACCTGGCCGGGAGCCAGTTCAATTTTCAGCGCCAGAACCGGGTGGCGATCAGATGCCATGACATCGGCATAGGCACCACGCACAGCCCCCAGCAGAAGCTTGTCACGCACCGGACGCCCGTTGACTACGAAATGGATGTGGCCGGAAGTGCCACGATGATAGGTCGGCAGGCCGGCAAAACCAAAGATCGATACGCCTTCACGTTCCATCGCCACTTCCATGGCGTTATCGATAAAATCGTTACCGAGAATTTTCGCGGCCCGGCGTACGAAACCTTCGGCACTTTCCGGTTCGCTCGCAAAAGTCGTGGCGGAATTTCCCGCACCTGAAAGAGTGAAACGGATTTGTGGATTGGCCAATGCCAGGCGGCGCACTATCTCGACCACAGCCAGAGTTTCGGAGCGATCGGACTTCAGAAACTTCAATCGCGCCGGCGTAGCAAAGAATAAATCCCTTACTTCGATACGGGTGCCACGCGGTGTCGACGCAGGCTTGACCGGCCCCTTGACACCCGCCTCGACCGCAATCGAAGAGCCGGTTTCCGCACTGGCGGTTCGGGACATGATCGAGAGCCGGGCCACGGCAGCAATCGAGGGCAAAGCCTCACCACGGAAGCCAAGCGTGTCGATGGAGAACAAATTGCCGTCCGGCAGTTTCGAGGTCGCATGCCTCTCAACAGCCATTGCAAGATCTTCCGCATCCATGCCGCATCCGTCGTCAACGACCCGGATGAGCTCGCGGCCACCGCCTTCGATAGTGATTTCTATCGTCCGCGCACCTGCATCGATGGCGTTTTCCACCAGTTCCTTGACTGCGGCAGCTGGCCGTTCAACGACCTCACCCGCCGCAATCTGGTCAACGAGAATGGGATCGAGAAACCTTACAGACATAGAAACTCATTTCCCTGACAGATAACGCTTGGCGAGAATTTTACCTTCCTCGACCGCTGGCTGATCAAAGGGATCAACCCCAAAAGCATAGCCTGCGAGAATAGTCTCCAGCATGAAATGCATCAGCAGTTCACCAAGCGCATGCTCATCTAACGTTTCGATATGGATACGCCGCGTCGGGCGGCTGTTCTTCGCCAATGTATCGGCTGTCGCCCTGCCCTGCGCAGCGACCAGATCGCCGATATGCTTGCCGGCAAAGCCGGGCTCGCCCGCGCGTGCGGAGAGGGCCGCATCCATTTCCGGGCCTTTTCCGGCAACTCCGGTCGTTATCACGGTGAAAAGCTTGTCTGCCGGTCCGGCAAGATAGAGCTGAAGCTGGCTGTGCTGATCGACAGGGCCGATGGCGGCAACGGGCTGTGTTCCCTTGCCGTCCTTCCCAAGGCTTTCGGCCCAAAGCTGCACCCACCAGCGCGTGAAACGCTCAAAGCGATCAGAATAAGCCATGATCACAGTGATATTCTTTTGCTGTTGCGCGGCCGCGACGCCAAGAGCAGCGCCGATGGCAGCGGGAAATTCATTAATCGGTTTTCCCGCCTTCAAAGGCTCGATGGCATCGGCGGCCCCCTTGCGGATAGCTGCAATATCGAGGCCAAGCACGGCGGCTGGCAACAATCCGACATTGGTTAAGACCGAGTAGCGTCCGCCGACACCGGTATGGTGCTCAAGGAAATGAACGCCTTCCGGCTCGAGAAGGTCACGAAGGGCATTCTTGCCACCAGCGCGACGAGGTTCGGACAGACCGACGATCATCTCTCCGATCCGCCCTTTGAGGCCAGATTTCTCCAATAATGTCATGACCGCGATGCACTGCATCAGTGTCTCGCCGGTGCCACCGGATTTGGAGATCGCAGCAAAACGGGTTGTCGCTATCGGCAGGCTTTGCAGAACCCGACCGAATGTAACCGGATCAAGGTTATCGAGAAAATGAATCCGGGGTTTCTCCTGGAACCGTCCAAGACCGGGAATAGCATAATCGCGCAGTTGGGCGAGTGCCTGGCCACCAAGGCTGGAACCTCCGGTGCCAAGGAAAACCACATCTGTCGCATCCTTGCGCAATCGCGATGCGGCATCTTCCACCGCAGCCAGATCAGCAGTCACAGCAGGCAGAGACAAAAGCGGGAGGCGACCGGATTTGTCGTCCTCGTGAAGCCGGACAACAGCCTTTTCAACCAATGCCAGCGCAGCATCATAACCAGCCTGCAACAGCCCACCGGAACCGATTTCGGAGGCAAATGTCAAATCAACGGACTGTACCAGCGCCATGCGCCTGCTCCTTGAATATGCAGATCCGCAAACGGGACGCGAAGGCAAGACCTGCACAAGTCTTACAGAGGCACCAGTTCTGGACCATCACTTCCTGATCGGACATGATCGCATGCCGATTTTGCACGACTCAGGTTAGCCAACGCCGTGCGAGCTTGCCAGTGAATTTTCACGATAAACCATCAGATGATCAATCTGAGAGGATCGTTCATCCGGCTTTTTGAAGATGAAGCTTTTAAAGATCAGACCTCGAAGCCTTCAGGCCGTCCCGCCACCACGACCAGAAGGCTACCGTCGGCGAAGACACGTTCCGCAACGCGGCGGATATCATCCAGCGTTACAGCTGCGACAAGGGTATTGCGACGCGACAGATACTCAACATCAAGGCCCTCGAAAGCAATCTGGACCAACTGGTGAGAAATCTTGGTCGAGGTGTCAAACCCGAGAGCATAGGAGCCGATCAGATAATCCTTGGCCTTTTGCAACTCCTCGGCAGAAGGCCCTTCGGTTTTCAATCGCATCATCTCGCTGGAGATGACCTCGAGACATTCAGCCACGCGTTCGTTCTTGGTTGCTGTGTAACCCATTGTCATTGCCGCCTGCCGGTAACTTACCAGTGAGGTTCCGACACTGTAGGCAAGACCCCGCTTCTCCCGTACTTCCTGAAAAAGCCGCGATGTGAATGCGCCGCCACCGAATATGTGATTGAGAACATATGCCGCGGTGAAATCAGGGTCGCTCCATGACAATCCGTTGCAGCCGAAACGGATAACCGATTGCGGCACGTCGAGATCCTGGAGAATGCGCTTGCCACGGTTGGCGAGAATTACCTTCGGAATTTGATTCAGCTTGTTGGCAGCGGGAAGGTCCGCAAATGCACGATCAAGCAACCTGCCGATCTCAGCGTCATCGAAAGCACCGACCACAGCAATCTTCAGTTGGGCGCGAGATACGATGCGTGCATGGATATCCACGATATCCTGGCGCGTTAGAGCCGCAACACTTTCCAATGTGCCGGAGCCGATCGAGCCATAAGGATGCCCGGGGAAACCCGTCTCAAAAAAAGCCTTGGACGCCATGACGCCCGGGTCATTTTTCTGGTAACGCAAACCGGCCAACGTCTGGGCGCGGACACGTTCGATCGCCTTTTCATCAAATTGCGGCTCAAGAAGAGCGAGACGCAGCAACTCGAATGCCTTATCCGCATGCGTCAGAAGCGTTTTCAGTGATCCGCTCAGACCATCGGGGCTGACGTTGAATGACAGTTCGATGGCACGCGCCGCCATTTCTTCCTGAAAAGCATCGGAATCGTAAGGCCCGGCTCCCTCATCGAGAAGACGGGACATGAGTTGCATCAATCCCTCCTTGCCGGCGGGGTCTTGAGAAGAACCGCCTTCAAGGGTGAACGACAATGCAATCAACGGCGCTATATCTGACCGAACACTCCATGCCGCAATGCCTCGTGGCGAAACCACGGGTATGACGCGGGTGGGCGATGATGGGGAACTCGTGGCGACGCTGGACTGGATGGAATGATGAGGCATATTAACTTTCCGCATGGCTCAGAGCCGAGCCTGCTTCTTCAGAGGCAGGCGACATGATGTTTCTCAATCCGTTTTCTTGATCAGATAACCGGTCACTGAGCGGTTCAATGTCAGGAAGCGCCGCGCAACGGACTGCAACTCTTCCCTGGTGACGGCTTCGATATCCCGGGGCCAGCGCAGAATATCCGCAATGGTTTCGCCAATGGCGAGACCGGCGCCGAAAATGCGAGCCATGGAACTCTGACTGTCAGAGGAGTAGACGGTTTCCGCAATAAGGCGCGTCTTGGCCTGCTCGATCGCCTGATCGGAAAATGCTTCCGCGGCAAGATTTGCAATCGCGGCATCGATAGCAGCTTCCAGATTCTCCGGTGAGATACCTTCCGCTGGAATGGCGTACAGAGAAAACCGTGTTTCTTCCATGGCCGACGCCATGTACCAGGCACCGGCATTCACGGCGACACCCTGATCCAGAACGAGTTTGCGATAGAGGTAGGAGGTTGCTCCCCCACCCATGATTTCTGCAAGAACCTCGAGAGCCTGAGCGTCACCACCCTCGGAAGTTCTCGAAGAAGGAGTCAGGTAGAGACGTTGAACGGTAGGCTGTTCAACCTTGGGATCCGCGACCGTGATGTGCCGCGCCGCCCAGGGCTCGGGCTCACGCCGGCGGAAACGGACAGGCGCCTTGCCGCGAGCTGGAATCTGGCCATATGTGCGCTGCGCCAGATTGAGGACCTCTTCTTCGGTCACATCACCCGCTACCACGAGAATAGCGTTTTCCGGGGTGTAGAAATGGTTGTAATAGGCCAACGCCTCGTCGCGTCCGAGATGCTCGATTTCGTGCGTCCAACCGATGATCGGCGTTCCATAGGGGTGGTGAACGAACAACCCGGCCGCCATTGCCTCCGACAGTTGCGCGGCGGGGTCGGTTTCGACACGCATGCGGCGCTCTTCCAGCACAACATTCCGTTCAGGACCGACAACCGCCGCATCGAGCAGAAGATTGCTCATCCTGTCCGCCTCGAACTCCATCATCGTTGCGAGATGCTCACGGGCGATCCGTTGAAAATAGGCGGTATAGTCGAATGAAGTAAAAGCGTTTTCTTGCCCGCCAAGTGCTGAAACGACTTTGGAAAACTCACCTTCGGGATGTTTCGTCGTTCCCTTGAACATCAGGTGTTCGAGGAAATGAGCGATCCCAGATTGCCCGACTGGATCATCCGCCGAACCGTTGCGATACCAGATCATATGGGTGACGACAGGCACACGGTGATCGGGGATCACGACAACATCAAGTCCGTTATCAAGAGAGAAGGAAGTTACCTTCGGCCCGGTCTCACTCTTGGTCTTCACATTTTTCTCCATGTGAGAAACATCTGAAATGGTATCATCTGACATCGCGTCGGCCTGCCTTCTGACTTGAACCAGTTTTCCGCACTGGTGTTCAAAAACTCATCACTCGCGTGGAGGACTGTAAAAAATCGGAGAGTTCTGCTGGAACGGGATACTGAATTTCCGGAGTCATTTTTTCATTACGCTCTGAAACATAACACTTTCGGACAGCGTTGGTTTGCATGCACAAAGTACCGTGTACCGGATTTAGGGCAGCTTTTTCTCTTTGGAATCGTCAACTTTTCTAAAACTGGAAACGCCGCTCCCAGACGTGAGCGGCGCCCTAATGCTGAGAATAGGAACAGATGTCCATCCCTCATCCTCAAGAGTTTTATTCCTTGGCCCTCTTCTGCCTTTGTTGTTCCATATAATACGGGCTGGCCGGATCAGATAGATCGCGAGGAGCATCCGCAGTAGGAACAAATGTGCCGTCACCGGCGGTGCGGCGATAACCTGTAGGAGGATCTGTCAGTTCACGCCTGTTGGGCTCCTGCCCGGGCTCCAATGCATCCGCGTCGCGATATGATTTTGCGGTAGAGCGCAGCTTATCCGGATGCACCCAACCATCCGCTTCACGCTTGTCTCTCGCCAGCGGGTTTACAGGTGTACGGTCTGAGGGATCGCGACCGGCAGAACGGGTGCGGCGCAGCTCTTCCGCTGGCAACCTGTCGTTGGTATTCGCTTTCCATTCTCTCGTCTGGGTGCGGGGCTGTACGGCGTCTGCGGCGCGCTCTCGGGCAGCGGCGACGTCCGGATCCTTCGGCCAGTTGCTGTGTCTCTTTTCTCCCTGCCCACCCTCAACTGGCGTAGGCAGATCCAGCTTTGGCGGCAACACGAGAGGAGCACGCTCACGATACTGGATCGGGTCTTTTTCCTCGGGAATAAGCCCAATAGAGCCGAGAATGCTCTTGGCGAATTCGCCTTCCTCGGCTCGAACGCCTTTAGTACCGAAAGCCATCAGCGCCAGCATACTGACCGCTGCCAGACGAGCGATCCGAAAACCATTCCAGTAACTGTTCATCGTCATAACCGTCCCGCTTGATCCATAGAACTGCCTTGCCTGCCCAATCGGGCGAACATATGGCGGCTTGGCCACATTAGACTCACGTTTTCCACTCACGCCTTCGCTCGTTTCCTGTCGAGTACGAAGGAGTCATAAAGGAGACCGACCACGCCCAAAACGATGGCGGCATCGGCTATATTGAACACATACCACGAAACCGTTCCGATATGGAAATAGACGAAGTCAAAAACAGCTCCGTATGCAATTCGGTCAATCGCATTTCCTATCGCACCGCCAATAATGAGACCGAGCGAAAGAGCAAGAACCCTGGTTTTCACCCGACTCAGCCAGATGCTGAGAGCTATCGCTGTAACGATGGATATGCTGATGAGAATCCAGCGCCCAAGGTCGCTTTCCTGCTGGAACATTCCATAGGAAACACCTCGGTTCCATTCGACCGTTAGATCGATAAAAGACGTCAGAGCAACGGGTTGCCGCACCGGCAGATCATAGCCGAACAGGAGAAACAGCTTTGATGCCTGATCGGCAAGCAGCGTCAGCAGGGCGGCAATGAACCCGATCCGAACGGCGGAAGAAGAGCGACGCCTCACGCAGCGCCCCTCTCGGCATCCCACTCCCTGAGTGCCATCGCATCGCGAGGGGTAACATCCGGATATTCGGGATCGCTGCCGACCTCAGGAAGTATTTTCCAGGAACGGGCGCATTTACGGCCCTGCGCAGCCGCAAACACCACCGCGACTCCTTTCACATCCTCAATCCTGAATGCGTCTGCAGGCCCCTCGCCTGTCTCGATGACAATCGCGGAGGTGATACAGGTTTCGGCAAAATCCAGACCTTCAACAGCATTGGCCAGTTCGGGATCGGAGATGTAGACTACAGGCGCAGCTTCAAGGCTCGCGCCGATCCTCTTGTTTGCACGTTCGATTTCAAGCGCTCCTGTCACGACACGCCGAACCCGCCTGATCTTGGCCCAGCGACTGGCAAGCGCATCGTCTCGCCATTCAACAGGGGTTTCAGGAAAGGTTTCGAGGTGGATCGAACCGGTCTCGGACGGGTAACGCTCCAGCCATGCTTCTTCGGCTGTGAAGGCAAGGATTGGCGCCAGCCATGCCGTTACACGACGGAACGTTTCGTCGATAACAGTCAGCGCGGACTTGCGCACCAGGCTGGATTTGGGATCACAATAAAGAGCGTCCTTACGGACGTCGAAATAGAACGCCGATAGATCGCCAGTCATAAAACCATTGAGAAGCGCAACGATCCGCTTGTAATCAAATGTCGCGTAAGCTTCACGCATTTCGCCATCAAGCTCGGACAACCGATGAAGAACGAAGCGCTCCAGCTCCGGCATCCGGTGTGGCGCGATACGGTCTTCTTCACGGAAATGCATGAGTGAGCCAAGCATCCAACGAACGGAGTTACGCAACTTGCGATAGGTCTCGACGAAAGTCTTCAGGATTTCAGTGCCTATCCTGAGGTCATCAGAATAGTCGGAAGCCGCTACCCACAGACGTAGGATATCTGCGCCGGAATCCTTGATGACCTTCTGCGGTGACACGACGTTGCCCAGCGACTTGGACATCTTCTGACCTTTTTCGTCCAGAACGAAACCATGCGTCAGAACAATATCGTAAGGCGCGCGCCCGCGTGTGCCGCATGATTCCAGCAAGGAGGAATGGAACCAGCCGCGATGCTGGTCCGACCCCTCAAGGTACATGACGGTATCCACGCCACCATCGACCTTCCGGTGGGTTTTCAGGTCATCGCGCTTCTCAAGTGTGAATGTGTGGGTGCAACCTGAATCGAACCAGACATCAAGGATATCATTCACCTTCTCGTAATTGGCCGGATCATAACCGAACGGCTTGAGGAACCCACCGCCATCTGAATCGGCATACCATGCATCGGCACCATCACGTTCGAACGCTTCAGCGATCGCGGCATTAACCCGCTCATCCCTGAGCAGTTCGCCGGTGTCTCTGGCAACAAAGACTGCGATCGGAACGCCCCAGGCGCGCTGACGCGAGACAACCCAGTCAGGCCTGTTCTCAATCATGCCGGTGATGCGGTTTTCGCCGCTGGCCGGAACCCAGGCCACTGTCTTGATAGCCGCAAGGGCCCTTTGCCGCAACGTGTCGTTGCCGCCCTCTATCGGCTTGTCCATGGCGATGAACCATTGCGGCGTGTTGCGGAAGATCAACGGAGCCTTGGAGCGCCAGGAATGAGGATATTGATGCTTGAGCCGTCCGCGTGCGATGAGCGCGCCGACCTCCATCATCTTGCGGATGACTGACTCATTGGCTCCCGCATCCTTCCCCTTCTCATCCATGATACGCTCACCCGCAAAGAATGGGACATGCGGGAAGTAAGATGAATCCGGGGAAACCGTATGCGGAACCTCGTCGGTACCGCACTCGGCAAACATCGCACGGTTCTTGATATAGGTAACGTAGTCATCCGCTCCGTGACCGGGCGCAGTGTGAACGAAGCCGGTTCCGGCGTCATCGGTCACATAATCCGCCGGCAGCATCGGAACATCGAAGTCCCAGTATCCATCGGCACCTTCCAGGCCACGGAATGGATGGGCGCAACGCTGAATGGTCGTCGGATCGACATCACGCAGACGCTGGTATTCAGCCACCCGCGCCGCCGCGAAGGTATCTGCGGCCAGCTTGTCCGCAAGCACGAATTCATCACCGACTTTCGCCCAGTTATCGGCGTCGGCATCGGTAACCTTGTAAAGGCCATACTCAATGGAAGCCCCATAGCTGATGGCGCGGTTGGCCGGAATCGTCCAGGGGGTCGTCGTCCAGATCACGACGCGCGCGCCCTTGAGTTCCGGGTCGGACGTTTTCACGATAGGGAAGGCAACCCAGATTGTGGGAGACGTCTTTTCAAGATAATCGACTTCGGCCTCGGCCAGGGCGGTTTTCTCAACCGGCGACCACATCACCGGCTTGGAGCCGCGGTAAAGCTGGCCTGTCGTCGCGAAGTTATGCAACTCACGAACAATCTGCGCTTCCGCATCGTAGGCCATCGTCTCGTAGGGATCGTTCCAGTCACCCTCGACGCCCAGGCGTTTGAACTCCTCACGCTGGATATTGATCCAGTTATCGGCAAAGGCCCGGCATTCGCGGCGGAACTCAACGACAGGAACTTCGTCCTTGTTCTTACCCTTCGCGCGGTATTCTTCTTCGATTTTCCACTCGATCGGCAGCCCGTGGCAATCCCATCCGGGCACATAATTGGAATCGAAGCCAAGCATCTGCTGCGAGCGCACCACCAGATCCTTCAGAATCTTGTTCAGTGCGTGGCCGATATGGATATTGCCGTTGGCATAGGGAGGTCCGTCATGCAGCACAAAACGCGGGCGGCCCTTGCCGATCTCGCGCAGGCGCTCATACAACTTCATCTCATGCCAGCGCTCGAGCAGCACTGGTTCGCGTTGGGGCAGACCCGCACGCATGGGAAAGCCTGTCTGCGGCAGAAACAGCGTTTCCGAATAATCGCGCGCTGTGGTGACATTCTTGTCGTTCATGAAAATCAAATCCGGAAAATTAAGCTTCTTTGCGGGGCGGCAGCGGCTGAAAGAAGCGTCGTGTCAGTGGTAATCGAAGCGACGGAAACCCGGACCCTCGCTTTCACGCGAAGGCCGGGCCGATAATTCGGGATGCGCGACCGTTTCCCGTCGCGCTGCAACACCACAAGGACGGAAACATGTGAGCGCTTGTAGCAGTGGAAAGGCAACAGATAAAGGGGCTGGCGACGCGATTATATGCAGCCTGCCATACATCTCCCCTGAAGCACCTAAGCCCTATAAAGCATCATTTCGCGATATTTTCTTCAAACAATCTCTGCGTGTCTGATCGAAAAAATATCCTTCAAGCGATCATCGATGATCCGCTGGCCACACTCAATTGCGCTCGCGCGGTGCCAGCGTCGTTCGCAATCGCAGCGACCAGATCGGCAAGACTGGAAAAGCTTTGTTCCGCTCGTATCCAGCCAATGATTTCAACATTCATCTCCTGACCGTACAGGTCGCCGGAGAAGTCAAACAGATGAACCTCAAAAAGCGGGGCACCATTATCGAACATCGGGCGGCGCCCGAAACTCGCAACTCCATCGTGGACGGTTCCATCGCCAAGAACAGCACGTACGCTGTAGCAGCCGTGGCTTAGGTCACAACCCTTATCAAGGATAAGATTGGCAGTAGGAAACCCGAGCTCCCTGCCCCGTTTTGCACCATGTATTACGGTACTGCGAATAAACCAGCGATAGCCGAGCAGAGTGTTCGCCCTGCCTATATCCCCCTCGGCGAGAGCCTTGCGAATGGCACTGGAGGACACCACGATATCGCCATCGCGAAACGGTTCAACCACGGTACAATCCAGCCCCTGATCGGCACACAATATGCCGAGCCGCTCCGGAGTGCCCTCGCGATTGCGCCCGAAATGAAAATCATGCCCGACAACGACTCCGCTCACCCCGATATCACGCCGCAGCATCGAAACGAAATCCGAGGCATTCTGACGGGCAAGAATACCGTCGAAACCACGAACGAACAGCCCGTCGACTCCGAGCTTTGTCAGTACGATTTCCTTGACAGCTTCCGATGTCAGACGGAAGAAAGGTTTTTCCGGGTTGAAGAATTGTCGCGGATGCGGCTCGAACGTCATGACGGCAGCAGGCTTTCCGGCTCTCAAGGCTCGGGCTTGCATCTGGCGTATGAGGTACTGGTGGCCGAGGTGCAGGCCATCGAAATTACCGATGGCGATATAGGAACCGCGCAATGCTTCCGGCGTCTCATCGCTATCGCGACAAACCGGCAGCAAGGGTATCGGCGGCAATATCCCCTTTGTCATGTCGTGCTATCTGCGCCCCGTCTGTCTTGGTGGTGCGCAACCTGTCGGGATTCCCCTCCGAGGTCAAGGTGTCGGGCGAGAAAGAACTGCTATCCAGGCTTCACCTTCCAGTACCGGAACACCATCACGCAGGCATTCACAAAACAGCCGCACGCGCCGCCGTGCATGGATGAGTTCCATGACTTCGACTCTCGCAGTGATGACATCCCCGATACGAACCGGAGCGATATACTGGAAAGTCTGCGACAGATAGATGCCTCCCACTCCCGGTAGCTGCGTGCCTATGACTGCGGCGACCAGACTGGAGGTGAACATGCCATGCGCTATATACTGGCCAAATCTCAATCTCGCGGCATAAAATTCGGTAGAGTAGAACTCTTCAGGAGCAATATCTCCAAGCCCCTTTTCCGTATCGGCCAGTCCTATCAAGTCCGCATCGGCAACAGCCCGTATAAGGCTGGCGGATTGACCGACCGCCAGATCCTCGAAATATAGTGTCGGTAGCAGGGCGAATTTTGCCGTACGATCGACGGGCACTTGTCCACTCCTCCATTTCAGGCATCAACGAAAAGTTAGGGGACGTCGCGATTTGTTTCCATGCGACTTTGGTGCCGAAATTACTTTATGAAAATAGACAAATGGGACTACAACAAGAGTAGTCTAACTTTACTTTCAAGCTCTGTTGGAATAGCCCAGCTCTTTATAGAATTATCTGAAAATTGACTACCCGGTTTTCTGCAATCACTATAGGGCCGTTAGAAAAAATTAAGCAGCGACTCCAATGAGACGCAATTTCATCTCGCTGTGAAGAAAATTATTATCACATCTGTGCGATGTTATTGTTGCTCAGGGCACCATGATGATATCGACCGCAGAGGCAGCCAGTTTCACCACGCCAGCATATCGATAACAGCCTTGGGCCTGACCTCCTGGCCATTAATCCATTCAACGACGCGTTGTGGTAAAAACTCGCCTCCACGCTCCAGGCCGAGAACGTCACTGTGAATTCCGCGCGCAATCATCACGCAATCGATACCATATGTTTCCGCCCCTGCAACATCGGTGCGGATTGCATCGCCGATGGCGATAACATCCGATTTTGAAAACGATCTACCGGCTGCTGAAGACGCCATTTCCAGCGCTCTGTCGTAAACCGGGGGATATGGCTTTCCAGCCCAATAAACTTCTCCACCCATGTCTTCGTAGGCAGCCGCGATGGAGCCTGCACACTCGACCAGTACGTCGCCGCGTTCCACCACCAGATCTGGATTGGCGCACAGCATCCACAATTTCCTGCGACGCATGACCTCCAACACCGGGAGATAGGTTGCAACAGTTTCGGTTTCATCCTCGTCAAGGCCGGTACAGACAACGTAATCAGCCTCCTCCAGCGACGCGAACCTGACATTCGCCCCTTCGAAAACCGGCAGATCACGCGGCGGGCCTATGTGATAAACGCTTTGGCCGGAGCGCGCACGGATGGCCTCCCGCGAAACATCGCCTGACGTTGCAATCGCATCGAAAGCCGATGATGTGACTCCAAACTGCTCAAGCTGCCTGGCAACCTCCGCTCCAGGACGAGGAGCATTCGACACCAGCACAACCACGCCTCCCTGTTCGCGGAAACGCGTCAAGGCGTCGACTGACGCCGGATAGGCATTGACGCCGTTATGTAGAACGCCCCACACATCGCAAAAAATGACACGATATTCTGACGCCAGCCGAGCGATACCGGGAAGAACCGCGACAGAAGAGTAGGAGGATGTCATTTCTTGCGCTGCCATTTCATTTTCTTGCACTGCCGGGACTCAAACCGGTTCGGGTCCCATGTATTTACGGATGGTCTTCCAAAAGAGCAATGCAATGAATTCATGTGATGTGCAGATTATCCTGCGGCCTGATCCGCCTATCCGTCCTTAGCTCCGACCGTCCAATCTTTTGTAGACCAGGTCCAGCTTCGATTCCATGACACAGTTTTTCTTGGTGTGCGACAGATCCTCCAAAACACGATTGCGGCTGCGAAGGGCCTCAATCTCCACTCTCTCAGGAGACTTCGGATCCATGAAAAACAGAGCCGGAAAGAACAGAACGACGCCGGTTACCCCGAGCACGACATTCTTGGCCACCCCATCATCTTTTTCTTTCAGTGTAACCAGAATCTGCCTTTCATTCGCTTCGAACTCGCGCGTGATCGATGCGCAGTCAAGCTGTCCGTCCATGTGGTGGGTCACGCTGATTGGCCGAGCCTCTCGCCCCGCACATGCACCAACAACGGCTGAAATAGAAAGCGCCGTGATTACTTTTACAAAACTGCTTTTCATTATCCCCGCCCCCAGTAAGCTCCTTTATGGAGAATAGTTGCCAGCGTCTCGTAGCGATCTCCTGAGCATTTTGAAATAGGGCTTCGTATCTTTCCTTGTTCTTATGCATATTGTTACACTCAAGCGTGGACTTACTTCCGTTATCGGATCAGTCCTATTGCAATATAAGACTTTTATCGTGCTGGCCGTTGAGGAAAAAACGGCTCAGTTTAAGGCATCAGGAGAATCCCATGCCGACAGACTTTCCTCAATCAGGCTCCCCGGTCCCGAATGACCTCGAAGCCTTCTGGATGCCCTTCACCGCAAACAGAGCTTTCAAGAAAAACCCGCGCATCGTCGCCAGCGCCAGGAACATGCATTATTACACCCCCGAGGGCCGGACCATTCTCGACGGCACGGCCGGATTATGGTGTTGCAATGCCGGACACGGGCGCGCGTCGATTGTCGAGGCAATCCAGAATGCGGCAGCGACACTGGATTACGCGCCGACATTTCAATACGGCCACCCCGACGCGTTCAGGCTGGCGACAAAAATTGCCGAACTTGCGCCTGGTGACCTCGATCATGTTTTCTTCACCAATTCAGGTTCGGAAGCTGTCGATACTGCATTGAAAATTGCACTTGCCTACTGGCGGGCCAAAGGAGAAGGTCACCGCACCCGTTTGATCGGTCGCGAACGCGGATATCATGGCGTCGGCTTCGGAGGCATCTCGGTTGGCGGCATCTCCCCCAACCGCAAAACATTCGGCCCGCTTCTCAATGGAATCGACCATCTGCCGCACACCTACAATCGGGCCGAACAAGCCTTTACCCAAGGTGAACCCATATGGGGCGCGCATCTTGCAGACGAACTGGAGCGGATCATCGCACTACATGATGCATCGACCATCGCCGCCGTCATCGTTGAGCCCATGGCCGGTTCGACCGGCGTTTTACCTCCGCCACAAGGATATTTGAAGCGACTACGCGATATCTGCGATCGCCACGGACTTCTGCTGATTTTTGATGAGGTGATCACCGGCTTCGGACGGCTCGGTGCTCCATTTGCGGCAGAACGCTACGGCGTGGTGCCCGACATGATTACGTTTGCAAAAGCTGTCAATTCAGGTGCCGCTCCAATGGGTGGCGTCATTGCGCGCAGGGGAATTCACGATACTTTCATGGCCGGGCCGGAGCACATTATCGAACTGTTCCACGGTTATACCTATTCGGCGCATCCTATCGCATGTGCGGCTGCTTTGGCGGCACTTAACCTCTATGAGGATGAAAAGCTGTTCGAACGGGCAAAAAGTCTGGAGCCTGTATGGGCCGAAGCTATCATGGCACTTCGGGAAATTCCCGAGATTCAGGATATTCGGACCATAGGCCTCGTCGCGGGAATTGATCTTGCTCCATCACCCGATGGCCCCGGAAAGAAGGGCTTCGCGGCAATGGAATATGGTTTCCGCGAAGCCGGGCTGATGATGCGCACCACGGGCGACACCATCGCCCTGTCACCACCATTGATCATTTCGGAAAATGAGATCGGAGAAATTGTCGACAAGGTCGGCAAAACGATAAGAGCCGTTTACTGACTGCGTGTGATAACCTCTCCGCAGGATAAAGTTCCTGCGGAAGGAACTTGATTATCGCTCACGATCTATAGCGCGCTTCACAACCTGCTGCACATCGGGGCTGGACAGGAACAGATCGTGATTGATCAGGCCACCACCGAAATCCGAGGCATCAGCGACGCGCACGCCAAGGGCATCGAGGCGCTCGCGGCTGGCTGCTCCGGCACGCACCACGCCACCTGCGAGCGTACTGGACAGCGCCAGGGCCCGATCCTTTGTAGAACTGATGACCGTGATCTTCTTTGCATCCGGCCCAAGGCGTTCGACAGCCTGGGTGAAGAGATCAATATCCATATCCGGTGACGCCAGCACAATGGCGCCGATGCGCGCCATCGCAGTTTCGCCGCCTTCGGCACGGAATGTCCGCAAGGTTTCAAGGATCAGCATCGTTCCCATGCTGTGACCCACGATGTTGATGCGCCCACCGCTATTGGAGCGGGCCAATGCCATCAGGGAATCGAGCAGCGCGTCACGCGACCACATCGCGCTTTCACGGTCATAGCCATAATCAAGCGTCGCTGCGGCTGAGGGCCATGTGAACAGTGCAGTAGCGCCACGGAATTTTATGCCACTCGATAGCTGCGCGGCGCTTGAAGCTGCGCTCTCGAACGTCTCGCGATAGCCGTGAACATACAGCAGGACATCGCGCCCCAGAGCTGCTTCGGCAAAAGCCTTTGCGGGCGTCGCCTCTTCAACCGGGCCGACACTCACCACATTCCAATCCCCCGAAACCGCAGACGCAACCCGACCGGCCAACGAACGATCCGGCGGCGAAACCTCCGCCTCGGCGAAGGACAATCCGCGTCCACGCTGGCTAGAGAACCACGGTTTACGAACCGGCTCACCATTCGGCATCCGGGTGGTGACCACAAGAAGATAAGGATCACGGTCGATCCGGGCGCTCTCCTGTGCAAAGGCGTGGGAACCAAGCAGAAGAGCGACAGACAGGATAAGAAGGGAACGGGAGATAAACGACATGACGGTAATGGCGATGCTATGAGTAAAACTGGTCCTGAAAAATAATCTCAGGAACGGGAATGCCTCCTTGCCCCGCGATCATGGCAAGCAGAAGGCACGGTAGAGCGAAGATGGCAAACAGACTTAAGAATTGGTTTCGCAGAGCAGTTGAGAATGTGACCGCGATTTCAAACCGACAAATATATTAATAAGAAAAAAACATGGCTATCATGCGAGTTGCGAGGAAGAATCACATCGTGATTCTACAAGCCCAAGGAGATGCAGAATGACCGTATCCGCACAAAATATCGCTATCGTTGCCGAGATGCATGCAAAGCCCGGCCAGGAAGCAACATTACGGTTGGCTCTTGAAGCTGCCGTTTCGCCAAGCAAAGCCGAGCCTGGTAACATCCTATATCGTCTTCACCAGAATCTGGACGCACCGGGACACTTTGTCTTCTATGAAATCTGGCAAGACGAAGCCGCGATCGAAACACATGTCGCAACAGCTCATTTCAACGCCTTGATTGCTGCCATTGAACCGCTGTCGGCAAAGACTGTGATCACGAAGCTAAAGGCTATTGCGGGGTAAGGTTGGTTGACGCGCCTACTCCAATGCTAATGCTCATCGTAAATTTGACCGCTTGAACAAGCATGACCACGAAAGAAATGCATTTCACGCGGTTTCGCTCCGGCTTCATGAATGAGCCGGAGCATTTTGTTTTCAGCCCGCATCACCAGCGTGCGCGGAAGCCGAGGGTGCCGCCAAAGGCGTAGCTGTCGCTCATATGCTCGACACTGCCGGCGATATTGGCGTTGCCGTAAAAAGCGTAAGCGCCGTTGGCCCATTCATAGGTGCCACCGATACCAACCCCGGCCCACGTGCGTTCATCGCGGGTAGCGAAACGGACGCCGGAGACGTCAACCTTGGTACCATCGAGGAACTCATTGTACAGGTTAGCGATGCCGTAGAGATGCGAACGGCTCTTCGTGCCGTCTTTCGCAACCCATTGCGCCTCATGATCGAGCGACACCCCGAAGCGGCCACGCAGGCTGTCGCCGTCATTCAGCGAGACGCGGGCACCGAACGGGTCGGTGAAGCTATTGAAATCGACTCGGGAATAGACCAGTTGAACCTGTGGCGTCAGGAAGAAGCCGTTGCCGAGTTCATAACGGTTGCCGGTCTCGGCGGAGAGCACGTAGCCGTGGCCGTTATTGCCCTTGACATCCTTGCGGCCTTCGGTGGTCGAGGTGATGTCGCTATCAAACCATGTCACCTGCACCTGGCCATCGACATAAAAACCGCGCGGGCCATACCAGGTCAGGGTGGCGCCGACACCGGTGCCGGTGGCGTCTATCTTGCCGCGACCGTAAGGCGAGGCTATATCGGCAAGCGCTTTGCCATAGGAGATGTTGACGCCGCCGATCAGCGCACCGTCAGCACTCTGGTGCAGACCGAAGTCGAAGCCGGTCTGCAACTTCCACAGATCGGTGTCACGATGGGCATGGCTCGTGGAACGGGCCGGGTCGGAGGCGGTGCGGGTGCCTTCGATGCGGCCCCACATACCATAAGTGCCGGGCGTTTTGCCCACAGCGCCATTATTCGACCAACTGCGATTACCGACGCGCTGTTGCAGGGTCGGCACCGTGTTCAGGGATGCCAGAATCTGCGGGTATTGCTCATAGAGCGGCACGCCAGCCTGATAGCGCGGGCCTTCTTCCGGCAAACCGGTTTCCGGGTCGACGCTGGGTAGGCCTGTGTCCGGATCAACGGGAGTCATCTCCGAAGTCAGGTACCAGTTGCCATCGGTAGGACTGGTCTCACTATTATGGCGCAATGTGTAAGCGTAAGCTCCAGCAATAACCGCCTGCTGGCCGGTCTCGGTGACATAATCACCCCTGAGCGTGAAGGCGTTGGCGGGGGAAATGCCATCAACCCTGATGATCTGGATACCGTCGACTGTCTGCGCGCCGGAGCCACCACGGTTACTGACGACCACTGTGGTGGTGCCTGAAACGTCACCGTTTATGATCAACCGGTCGGTTGGCGAACTATCGTTACCCAACACCGTCTCGATCAGCAGCAAGCCGCTGTTGCCGGCGTAGTTACCGGCAACGGTCAGGATACCGATGGAACCTCCCGGCGAAACAGTGCCCGCATTGACGGTGTTACCGACAATGCCGTTGCCTTCCAGGGTACCACCGGCAAGAACCGAGGCAGAGGCACGAGACATGTCGCCATTGACCTGCAGAACACCGCTACCGCTCACCTGCAGGGAACCGGTGAAGTTGCCATGACCGGCATTTAAAATGGTGCGTCCGGCAATCGCTTCGACCAGACCGCCGCCGACCAGGCCAGTGCCAGAACCTGTCGCATTGTTCGCGCCGCCATTAATAGAGGCGTCGAACACATAGTTGCTTGCAGTGTGGTTGAAGACCAGTTTACCTGCACCCGTTCCAAATGTGATGCTCGCAGTCTGAAGGATGCCTGGCGCAACCGGGGCCGACCCTGTTTCCGCCCCGATGGCCAGAGTGCCCGTGCTTGACCCGCTGCCTGCCAAAAGCACGCTCAGTGCATTAACCCGGCCTCCCGCAGCAATGGTCAGTTTAGCATTCCCTTGGCTGCCGACCGTCAAACCACCGGAATCACTCCATTGCGACCCTGCTCCTGTCACCGTCACAGTACCGCTGGAACTGCTGCTAAAGCCAAGAATACCACTTTGGCTGCTGGCGACACCACCATCGGAAATAGTCAACGAACCTTGTCCGGACGAGCCGACAAGCAAGGCCCCCGCACTGTTCCACTGCGACCCGGTTCCGGTCACTGTCACGCTGCCAACGGCAACGGCAGCCGCCCCGATGACGCTGGTCTGGTTATTGACGACACCGCCATCAGAGATAATCAATCTGCCGGTGCCGAAATTGCCGATGCCAAAACCCTGAACGGTAACGTTCATCTGCGACCCTGCTCCGGTCACTGTTGCGGTGCCGTCGCTGCCATTGGAGTTCCCGATAGTGGCGTTCTGACTGGTCACGACACCACCATTGGAAATGACCAGCGTACCTGTACCGGAATAGCCGACTGCGTAATCGTCAACATTCCACTGCGCCCCGGCACCGGTCACCGTCACCGTACCGCTGCTGGCACTTTGAAAACCAATAACGCTAACACCTGTGCTATTGACGATGCCACCACTCGAAATAGTCAGTCCGCCAAGGCCCGCATTACCGATATACACTGCCGCGGTGTTCCATGGCGATGCCTGGGATCCGGGAACCGTTACAATTTGACCACCATCAATAATGGTTTGTGCCTGCGCAACGGAAATGCCAACCAGAAAAGCCAGGCCAGAAATACCAAAAAAGTACGAACGTTTACGAACCAGATCGAGTCTCGACATATTCTCATCCATGTTTGTGAATTTTTATTTTCGACAAACTGAAGCGCCCCGGGTTTGCCGGAGGCTCCACCTTCCAAATAGGATGGAGCCATGACGAGCAAGACGACGACGAACAAATATTCACCTGAGGTGCGCGACCGTGCGGTACGGCTGGTTC